>Ga0209542_10021668_pt1 | contig 10050 bp, 10 predicted proteins | sample RifCSPhighO2_01_FD_184028 | JGI IMG/M metagenome (GOLD analysis project Ga0209542, IMG submission 184028) | Soil microbial communities from Rifle, Colorado - Rifle CSP2_plank highO2_0.1 (SPAdes) (version 2) | ecosystem: Environmental > Terrestrial > Deep subsurface > Rock core/Sediment ...
TCAAAAAATCGATGCACCACCACTCACTAAAGTGAGTGGTTTGAATGGTGCTCGATTTTTGGATGCTCAAAGTTGCATTCATCCTCGCACTGAAGTGTGAGGTTTTCTGCATCAGCAACTTTGACATCAAAAAATCGATGCACCACCACTCACTAAAGTGAGTGGTTTGAATGGTGCTCGATTTTTGGATGCTCAAAGTTGCATTCATCCTCGCACTGAAGTGTGAGGTTTTCTGCATCAGCAACTTTGACATAATACAACAGAATGATACTAATCTTTCAAGTCCTCAGATGGTATCTACTGTTTGATTAGCTTAAAATCTGACTTCATCAGTATAGAGAACTGCATGGCTTATGTCTTACTTATTCTGCAGTTATCTATCTGGAAAACTGCGACTATATAGGCTATAAATCACGCAGTTGTCCATATTGCTAAGTCATTTGAGATTCTTACTTTCTCTTAAGTAGATTACAAGTTGAGAATTTGAGACTATCGTGCTTTGATTGATATAGATTTTGAGAAAAAAATTTTAACTGTTCAGGTTTTGGATAAAAGAGGAAGAATTTACAAGAGATGAATTATACTTTCCTTCCAATCTCAAATACAAATTCTTAAAAACAGCCGATTTCCCAGTTTTTGATGGATAAACATCATTTGCACAAAACAGGATATTTGTTTTTTTTAAATTTGGCAGTTATTTCTTTATTGCTTTTAATTTTAAGTCAGTTAGATACAATTATTTTGTGGAAGTTTTTGTCTGAAACTCTTCTTTTTTCTGCTTTAGTTGTCTTTATTGGTGCTTCTATTTTATTTAAGTTTAAACTTAATGACCAACGTCATATTCATAGTAAGTCATTAAGTTCTTTTTTTCATATCTCACCTTATTTCTTTTTAGCAGTTTTAATTATTTTAGCAATTAATCAGTTTGCTAAATTAGAGGTTATTACACTTAGAAATTTTCACTTAACAATCATAGGGATATTCTTTGGTTTCTTTGCGTTTTATAGTAACCGTGACAGAATTGAGCATGAGTTAGAGGATGAAAAGCAGAAGGAAGAGGAAGAAGAGAAAGAAAGAGGTGAAGAGTTTGAGTATAGGTTTCCAAGGATAAATAGTATTTGGGGTTTGAGATCAGTGGTAAGGTGGATGTATAAAGAAGGTTGGGCTTATTCGTTTTGGTTTTGGATAATCACCCTTACAGGATTTATCTTTAAATTATTTTTGGCTGGCAAAATGCTTTTCCACATAGATGAGTCTTATACCTACTTAGTTACTGAGGGTCTATTAAAATATGGCTACTTGGGAAAGACTATTACGGGCATAGCTTATTTGAGGACACCAATTTATAATATCTTAAATTCAATACCTTACTTTTTCTTTTCCAATGATTTATTAAAATTAAGATTCCTTCCAATATTAATCTCTACTGCATTCTTGTTTATTTTTTATTTTATGGTAAAAAAATGGTTTGGTAAGAAAATTGCTTCAGTATCTTTGTTTTTAGTTTCAATTAGCTGGTATCTTCAAGCTACATTTGTGACTGCTCGAAGTTATATTTTAATGGTGATTTTTTCCTTTATCTCAATTTATTTTATGTTCTCTACATATGATGCGGCTGAAAAATCTAAAAGAACAACACTTCTACTATCCCTCACACTATTATCTTTATTATTGCTATTTTTTGAGGGACAAAGTTTAGGGTTTTACCATTTGGTTTTTTTTGTATGCCTCTTTTTTGCATACCTTATTTTTAAATTACCTAAAGACTCTAAGAGAAATGTATTAATTTTTTTAGTAGCATTTATTTTCGCGATTTCATTGTATTTTATAACAATTGGTCCATCGCTCCTCAGATATATTTTATTTAGAGTTTATTCTCCTGGTTGGAGAAATGAGATGGTTTCTTTAGTTTTCTCATTTTTTTCTTATTTTGAAAACCTTGGGATGATAATCTTATTAGTTGTTTTAACTTGTTCATTTTTGATTAAAAATTTTAAAATAAGGCTATTGTGCTTTTTTTCGATATTTGTTTTTCTAATTCAAGGTTATTTCTTTGGGAGAGTTAGCATTGATATAAGGCATTTCTCCGATATATTAATTCCTCTTTATATAGTGTTCTCTTTTTTTGTGGTAGGGTTATTTAAGATTAAGGGGATGTTAAGATTTTTTTCAGTAGTATTTTTTATCAGTATTACAGTGGTTTCACTTATAGGGTTATATGGCCTACTTATTGGCAAGGTTGCGTGGGCTCCGTACTATCCAGATTCATGGCAAGAGGATATTAATAAAATTCCAGATGGACAAATAATTCTGACAGACTATTCTAATGTAGTTTATTTTTTTAGATCTTCTTCTCAGATATATACCCTAAATTGTAAATTGGAAGATAGTTCGATAAAAGATAAGAATCTGAGTACCTCAGACCCCTTAGAAACTTACAATGAAAAAGAAAAAAGTTATTTTAGAGATTATATTGAGAAGAATATTGAACAGTTTTATATATTAAATGAAGTCCAACAACAGTTTGACAAATATACTGGTAGCCCAAAAATAATGAACCTAGACCACTTAAAGAAGGTAATAACTTCTTCACAAAATAAAACAGTTTATATGATTACCACCCATAATTTCTATGATCCTAGTTATATGGGCCAATGTCTAGAAGTTTATGATTATCTAATAAATACCCAAAATATCATAAAGGAAGAAAGAACTACAAATAATTTTTTCAATAACAAACCTCATCCCTATTCTTATAATAGGAGATTGACTGTAAGTGTTGTTTCGTTAAATCCGTAACTTTTTAATTGTTATAAAAAATAATGTTCTTAGACCCAAAGACATTAAAAAACTTGAAATTGTAAATGATAGTATGACTCCAATAAAACCCATATAGTTTATTAGAATTAAGCTCAATAATCCTCCAATAACTCCTAAGGCCAGATAAAACTTTGCCATTAGTCTTGCATGGCCTGTTGGAATAAGTATTCCAGCATCAAATGTAGCTGCCCAAACATTAAAAACATAAATCATAAGACACAATAAAAATGTAAGATTAAAATAAGATTTTACAAAATATTTTGCAAAAAATATTTTAAAAATGAATGGAAGAACAAAATAGAAGACTAAGCCTAAAATTATCCCACTAAAAAAGAAAATAATCGTATATTTTATTGATTTTTCATAAATTTGCTTATTTTCTTTTTTTGCTGATAAAATTGCAAAATTTGGTGCAACTACCTGTCCAAGTAAACCAAAGGGCAATAATAAGATCATGAACACTTTGTTTATTAACTCGTATGTTGCGATCTCTTCAATATAACTATAATGTCCTAAAATTAAAATTCCAAATCTAATAAATAGATAGTTTCCTAAGATTGCTAAACCATAAATAAAACTATATTTTCCGATTTCTTTTACGACTTGTTTATTTAACTTAAAATTGAAATCTCTATAACCTAATCCCAACCCTAAAAGGAGTATGAAATAGAAGATATTTTGTGAGATTAATGCTCCAATTAATCCATATTCTTTGATTAAAAAATAAACAAAAAATATTGAAATAAATCCTATAATTGTAGAGATAATAGCAAGTTGTTTGAATTTTTTTAAGCCCCTATAGATTCCATCATATAATGAAGTCATAGGAGCAAGAAAAACTAGAGGTAAAAGATAGAGGACATAAAGGTATTTGTCTTTGAGATAGAATGGGCCAATAATTAAAGTTAAAACTGTGATTAGAACTGTAATTGCTAGAATAATTATCCCTGAATTAAATAATACTGCTTTTAATTTTTCTTTGTCTGTTAAATTATACTCTGCAACATACTTAGATGTTGCAGTTGAAATTCCAAAGTCTCCAAACATAATCAAAAAGAAAACAATTGCAAGAACATAATTATATATCCCGAAATCATAAGGTATTAGAAGTTTAGCACAAAGAATAAAAATTAAGAAAGTTATTCCTTGTTTTCCAAATATTTGCAAGGATCTCCAAATAAGATTGTAGAATGTTTCCTTGTGTTGGGCGCATTTATTTTTTAGCATCTCTTAGAACCTCTTTATAGAGTTTTAGATATTTTGGAATTTGTTTCTCAGCAGTAAATTTCCAAATATCTTTTAAGTTATTTTTTGAAATTCTTTTTATTTCAGAAGGATTATTTTTGAGATAGAGAATGATTTCTTTCATTTTATTTAAATCTCCTGGTTGGAAGAGATAACCATTTCTCCCCTCTTTTATAATTTCTCTCATTCCGGGAATATCTGAAACTAGGATGACAAGGCCTCTAGCCATTGCTTCTAAGATAGTCATTGGAAAGGCTTCTGTATAAGACGGAAGAATAAAGATTGAATGTTTGTCATACTCTTTGTAGATTTTTGAATTCTCTATTGTTCCAATATTTGTTACATTTTTTAAACGTGATTTATATAAGTCATCACCAATTAAAGAAAAGTTGACGTTCCTCATATCTCTCGCAACATTTATTAAATCTTCAAAGCCTTTAAATTTTGTGTACCTCCCTACAAAAAGCAGGTTAAATTTAGCCGTATTTTTGCCTTTTTTTATTATTGACCCGTCTATGAAGTTATTAATTATTATAGATTTATTTTCAAAGCATTTTTTGAAGATTATGTACTTTTTAATACTTTTATTTTGACTGTTTGTTAAGAAAATAATTTTTTTTGAAACCAACACTAAAAAGTTGTTTACAATTAATACTCTAAGATTTTCTAACATTTGCTTAAACTTATTATTCTTAAACCGGATAAACGAATGAAACCCAGATATAATACTTTTTTTAAAATAAAGAGCTATAAATGATAAAGGGATTGTAAACAGATTATCTATGTTTAGATGAATTATATTTGAGCTCTTTATGTTCCTTATAAGATTGGTTAAGCTATTGAAGCGGATGTAAATTATCTCATTAAAAACAGTTCTGGCTTTAAGATTTAATTCTTTATCTTCTATAAGTTTATTAAAAAAATTTCTAATAGTCACCACCTTGCTTGGCAACATTTTATTTATTTCTTTTAAAAAACTAGCAACCCCGTTGGGAGTATTAAGAGATTCATAACCTATTAACAAACATTTAATTTTGAATTGATCCATTATATATTTTTGATAAATTTTTTAGATAGTGTTTAATATTAAACCTTTGAATATTTTTTTCAGATACTTGATAAATATATTTTTCCTTTGATTTCTTAAAAACTAATAATTTACTTGATAAATCTAAAAAACTTTTATTTTCAAAAAATATTGGACTTCCAAGGACTACTTCTTTTAATGCATCAATATCTGAGCAAATTACAGGTATTCCAGAGGCCTGTGCTTCAATTGCAGATAAACCAAAGGATTCTTTTTCAGATGGAACAACTAAAACATCCATTAAATGATAAAATATTTCTGGATTTCTTTTATACCCTAAGAGTATTACTTTTCGATCTAGATTAAGTTGTTTTGATAAATCTTCCAATCTTTTCCGCTCAATTCCATCTCCAATAATTAAACATTTATAGTTAAATTTTAGATGAGATAAGGCCCTAATAAGATAATGGCATCCTTTTATTTTATCAAGTCTGCCAACAAAACCAACTACAAATTCGCCTTTTTTTATTCCTAACTTTTCTTTTTCTTCCTTGATGTTGATTTTTACTTTTTTCTTATTAAATCTGTCTAAATCTACAAAATTGTATAAGATAAATATCTTTTTGGAAGAAATATGAGCTATTTTTATTAATTCTTTTTTTGTTGTCTTTGATACTGCAATAAATAAATTCACATTACCTTGAGATTTCTTCATAAAATAATTATAATAGAAATCTCCTTGAAAAATTTGACCGTGCTCGTGAAATATTAATTTTATATTTGGAAAGTAAAATCTCTTTAATATCCATCCAAATACTTGAGACCTAAAGAGGTGGCAATGAATAATACTAATTTGTTCTTTTTCAATTAAATTCCTCAGCTCTTGTATAGAGGCTAGAGAATATTTTTTGTTTGAATTGAAAATTTTAACATTTGGATGATCTACATCTATATTTATCTCCCTTTTTCTTAAAACATATAAAAAAATATCTTTATTCTTTCTTTGATTCTCAAATATACCCTTTACAACTGTTTGTGCCCCACCTAATCCTAGTGAATCTATAAGGTGTAAAATTTTCATTGGAACATTCCCTCATATTTTTTTATAAGCCTATTCCAATCATAATTCTCTACAATTCTTTTTCTTGCTCTTTTTTGGAGAGCTACCATTTTACTACTATTTTTTATAACATAATTTATTTTATTTCTTAATTCAGTTATATTTCTAGGTTCAAATACTAACCCTGCTTCACCAACTGTTTCTGGACAACCAGAAACATTTGTGGTAATTACTGCACATCCTGCTGACATTGCTTCTAATAAAGAAACGGAGGCATTTTCCTTTTCTGAAGCTAAAATATATATCGATGCGGACTCTAAGAGGTTTTTGTATTCTTGTGATTTGTTGTTTAACCAGCCATGAAAAAATACTTTTGTTTTAGATTTTTTTGCTAATACTTTTAATTCATTCATCATTGGACCATCTCCTGCTATATGGACCATATAGCCATAATCTTTATCACTTACTGCTTTTATAAGATATTGAAATCCTTTCCTTTTCAAAAGTCTCCCTGTTGAAAGAATAATTTTCTCTTTCTTTTTGGGCATAAATTTTGATATTTCAACCCCATTTGCAATTAATTTAATCTTATAATTCCCTATTTTGTTTTTAATTAATTCTGAAAGATAGCTTGATGGAGAGATTATTATTTTTGCACCATTACAAACTTTTCTTAACAAAGGCTTAGTAAAAAAGTGTGCTAGCTTAAAGCGGTCGGAGTTATAACCTGGGACGTCACTGCCGTGGCTGGTTATGATATATGGTAAGCCGAATTTCTTCTTGGCCCATAAAGATACTATTCCTGTTGGGATGATAAAATGAGTATGGTTGATGTCGTAATTATGTGTTTTGAGATGAGCTTTTAGAAAATGTTTTGCTGATACGACATATGTAAACATTTCTAGGGTAGTACACATTTCTTTTTTCTTTCTAATACACCTTACTCTGTAAATATGAATGCCGTCTTTTTCTTCGTAAAATGGAAGGCCTTTGTAATGCATTGTTACAACATCCACACTATGGCCAAGTTTTACGTAGCCTTTTGCTATTTCATAACTTACTGGAGAAGCTCCGCCACCTAAGGGTGGAAATTCGTAATTAAGCATTAAAATTCTTAGCTTCTTAAGGGCCTTGGGGTTTAACATACTTGGGGAATTTATAATGGGTATTTAAGCGTTTTTACTTGAGGTTTTATAATCGATTTAATGGTTTAGCTAAAGCACTGCTGATTTATTTCCTATAATTGATTGAGCATAATAATTGTTTAATAATGCTTCTGCAATCCTATACGCATCAGGAGTCTTTCTTCTTAGAACTTTGTTTATGTTTTTTAAAATCTGCTTCTGTGAATTTTCATGTGCTTCTTTACAAGTGTTTCCTTTTATTATCGATAATGGTACTTGGTTTGATGAAGAGAGAAAAATATCTGCAACTATATCTTTCCTTGGATTTCCAACCCAGTTAATATCTACATAAAACATAAATGGAGTTTTATAACCTATGAAGCAACCGTCCCCTGTTTTTGATAATTCTCCTAAAGAAGTTGCTGAGTCACAGGATCTTGCATATATAATATGGTCTTTTAACAAATGTCCATTTTCTTCTTTTCCCACTATAAGTTTATCATTGTGTCCAAAAATTGTGTTAGATGTTCCGTGGCCATTAAAGAAAATTAATTTATAATTCAGTTTTTTCAATGATTTTTCAAAATTATCTCTTGTGACCTCCTTACCAACTATCTTTCTAATAGGAAGAGAATTTTCCTCTGCTTTTAGAATTACATCCTCAGACCATATAGAAAAATATTGTGTGACAGAATCATAATCTGGAAGGGTTATAATTAAGCCTTTATTCATTTTACACAGAAGCTAAAAGATCGGTTAATTTTCCATTTGCAACCGCTCTTAGAAAATTTAGATGTGATTGAATTATTTGATTTCCTAATTTGTCTCCTTTTTTGACATGATCAATCATATCTTCTTTGGACATGGTTTTTCCACCTCCAATTGATAGGTGCAAGTTAGATGGCGTTGTTTCTATTCTAAAGATTACAAGTTCTTTTTCTTCATCTGTAAAGTTATTGTTCTGATTATCTTCTTTCATATAATCTCCATAGACTTTAGCATTTTTAATATTTCCTTGCCCTTTTGAGTATCATCTTTAACTTCCAAAAAAGATGTCTTCCAATTATAAGGTTCTCCATTTATTACTACAATTATATCTTCCCTTAAATCTTGAGGCACATTTGCATAAATTTTGAGAAACTTCTCTCTTAATTCCATATTATATAACTTCTTGTAAATGATTTAAAGGTTTGTTTTACTTATATTTCATCTCTTCTGTTTGTCTTGTTCCAATCAAACTTCCTGGTGGGCCATAGGTAGTACAAGTCCAATAATCTTTCCATGAATCTCTTGCTGCCCATCTTTCTTTAAGCCTACCTTCTTCATCATAGAATCCTCTTGTTACTTTAACATCTGCATCATTTGGGGACTCAAACTTTAATTCAGGCATTCTATCAATAGATTCGTATGTGCCATCTGAATTGAGTCTCACTGATTGAATAATGGTTCTGGAATGGACAATTCTATCCCATACATCATCTTCAAATTTAATATCTTTTGCTACTTGCATCTCATGATCTGTGAGTTGATGGCCTGTTATTTGTTTTAATAAATTAAGTAGTCCCATGACTTTTTAATAATTATTTGATATTTAATATTTATTATGATGATTAAATTGCTTATTTCCTATTTTATAAATGTGTCTTGAGTCACTGAATCATTTTCCTTAGGGGTTATGGAAAGTTTTAATAGCAACTAATCTCAAAATTAGTTGTGGTTAAAATTATCCTCTCAAAATCCGATAAATTCGGCAATCAAATAGTAACTAGAAATTCAATGAAATTTTTTCTAGACAAACTTAGCAGTGCTTCCAGTAAAGAAATAGTGTTGGATTTTAAAGATATTTCTTTTATTTCCAGATCATGTGCAGACGAATATATTAAATGGAAGATAGTTTTTAGCGCTAAAAAAAGGATTACTGAAGTAAATATGAATAACGAAGTTAGAATGATGTTCAAATTAGTTTCTTTACAATATAAAAGAAATTTAAGTTTAGCGGTTTAATGACTGTGAGCCCCTAGTAGGCTTTTTCACTTTAGGGTTTGTAAATTTTGCAATAGTATTAATTCAAACTTCTCCAATGAAGTCTTTGCCTTATTTTGAAGAGCAATTTCTCCCATTTCATATGTGAAACGCCCTCTTTTTTCACTTTCTTTTATTTTCGGGTATTGCTTAGATCCAGAAAGCTAAGCAAATAAGTTAGCTATGAATTCGAAAGTAAATTTCAAATTCCTAGAATATAATAAATCTCTAACTTCATAATACTAAGTAGATGCTATTTTCTTTTCACCTAACATCAGATAATATTTTGTAGTAACTCTCTCCTCCAAAGAGAATTAAATGCTTATTTAGAGTTTCATAAGGTAAGGAGAGGAGTTACAAAAGTTCAAGATTATCAAGATGGTTTCAAAGTATTTCATAATTTTGTGAGAAAGAACGTAAGGCAAGGCTTAACTCCTGCTGATAAATGCTGTATTGAAGTTAACGAAAACGCTTGGGAAACTATGCTCTTACAATCAATAAAACACAATAACTCCTGCAATGCGACAGGAAAGGAGAATTTAGAAGAAACTCCCTAATCTACAACACTCTCATGACTGAACCAGTTGTGTACAAATAATTTATGTCAAAGTGTTTCCCTAAAACCACATTCTTTAGAATGTGGTCAACACTTTGAGCACAAGCAAATTGCTGACAGTTGCAATTTGCTGTGCAACAAATTCCTTTATGGTGGAATTTGTTTGCATCCAAAAATCGAGCACCTTTTCAAACCA
>Ga0209542_10021669_pt1 | contig 10050 bp, 13 predicted proteins | sample RifCSPhighO2_01_FD_184028 | JGI IMG/M metagenome (GOLD analysis project Ga0209542, IMG submission 184028) | Soil microbial communities from Rifle, Colorado - Rifle CSP2_plank highO2_0.1 (SPAdes) (version 2) | ecosystem: Environmental > Terrestrial > Deep subsurface > Rock core/Sediment ...
TACAACCCAAGTTTCCTCATCCGCATGTCAAACAACACTCCCTCTTTCGTCATGAACCACTCCATCAAGGTTCTAACTGTGTCCCGTTGAAGGACCCTTGGCCGGACGGTGGGCCGGTTCAGCAGCAGTTGAAACGGATTTGATGGCTCAACCACAACGTTTTTCCGGAACACCCTGCGGTTCGAACTGACTGTTTCCATTAATTCCCGTTTCTGAGTAGAATTTCCCGTTTCATACGTCAACAGAGCCGTTTTCGCGAGTTCTAAACATTCCTCAAGTTTCGCGGGGGAATGGGCCGATTCATCCTTCAGAGAAGCCAGGTCGTTCTCAAGGCGGCGGATCTCGGAAAGCAGCGACGCCTTCTTCTCGCAGAACACCGCGGTCTCCAACAATCCCTCCAAGTGAGAATCAATGAGACGGTCAAGACGGGCTTTCGTCTGACCCAGCTGCAGGCGCAGCTGATCTCTCCTCGCCATTCGCTCCCTATCCCAATCACCCCGCAGGAGAGCGATGACTTTGAGGATCATATCCATCTGGGCATCGGAGGGCTGAACCTGCCCCAGGAGTCCGCGCACGGCCTCCTCAACGGCTTCCTCCCGCGCCGAGGCTTTCCTTCAAGCAACTCCGGTTATGACAGCGGTAGTAGACATGGCCTTTGTGCAGTTCTCCGGTAAGAATTCTTTCGCAGGCCCCACAGGTGAGGAGTCCCCGGAACAGGAACGGATGCACGGGAGCGACATGGCGTACACGGCCCGACAGCACCCGCTGGACGGTCTCAAACAGGCGCGGTGCGATGAGTGGCTGATGGACGCCCTGGTAGACTTCTCCCACCTCCGGGAAAGCCCAAGCGGACGATCACCCAGATTGCGGCAAGGATCGCCAAGAGGTACAGCCCCCCTTTCAGGAATCCCCAGTGACTGCTGAACACGAAGAAAAAGAAAAACGTCGAGGTGATCATCCCGATCCAGTGAAAGATCGAGAGTGACCGAGGCAACAGGACTCCCCAGAAGGAGAAGAAAAAATCCTTCCCGAACGGGGCGGCGCAGATATCGCAGACATAGCGCTTGCGTTCGATGCGCAGGTACTTCCGGTCGGCGGAGAGGAAGCTGCCCTCCTTCCAGATCACTCGCGACACGTCCACCTCAGGGATCTCATGCTCCGCGAAAGCGGTCTCAACAGAGCCGTAGAACTCGGAGGGAGAGGTGCTGAAGTTCTGAAAGTATTTGGGCCAGTGGGCGATAAACTCCGCATTCTTTGTCTTGCGCCAACCGGCCGGCTTTCATGGGTGAGCCTCCTGAAGGTAGTGGTGGGGAGACGGCAAACTTGTCAGAGGTCAGGAGGATACTCTTACGTAGCGGGGTGACAACCTGGAGTTTCGATGAGTTATTCGGCAAAAATGATGGCCCGTTCCGTATCGGATCTTATTCACATCTCCCCCTTGACAGCCTGTGGCTACTACGGCACATTATAGGGAGATGGTCATTGAAACGTTGTCTTGAGTAACTCAGGGGGACGGGGGATTGAGTTTCCTCAAGAGCAGTAGTATCCTTTTGGTCACGGTCGTTGCTTCACTCATCACCATCGTCATGGGAGTGAAGGGTTTCTGGGACCCGATGTCGCGTGACGGGCGCGTTGGTCTCGTCTTTTTCGGACTCCTCAGCTTTCTCCTCTTAGGGTTTGTCGCCGTCCAAGAATACCGCTTTTCCAGAAAGGCACGATACGCTGAGGCGCTAAACCAGATCCACCTCATCTATTCCATCTGCTCTCTACGGTCGGCAACCAAAGCCTTAGTCGGAGATTTCCAGAATATCTGCGACCACCTTGCTCAGGCATACGGGCTGATCACCGGGACTCGCTGTTCCGCGTGTCTTAAGATTCTCAACCAGAAAATGGACGAGTCTCAGGTGGCCGAGCCAAGGCCGTTCGTGACCACACTCTGCCGTGATGCGAATTCCATCCCGAGCAGGCAGTTCAGCGATGACGAGATCACCCATTGGCTTGATGAGAACACGGATTTCGAGATGATCTTCAGAAACCTGGGAAAGCCTATGGGGAGAGCATTTCTCTCGAACAACCTATGTCGGCGTGCTGGCTATCGGAATACCAGTTTTACCTTGTACGGCGGTGAACCTGGATACCTGACAATCCCATACCTGGACTTGCTTGTCCGGTACAGCACGTGGCCCCTCCCCTACAAGAGCACTATCGTTTCTCCTATCCTCGCGCCCGGAAGTGAAGGCTCAAAACCTCACCTCCTGGGCTCTCTCTGTGTGGACAGCAGATCGAGGGGTGTCTTCCGTGAACGCTACGATATTGAAATGATGTGCAGCATTGCTGGCGCTCTGTACCCACTGCTCGATCAGTGGTGCAAAAAAAGACAAAGGAGGAGACATTGATGCCGCTTAAGTTCAAGAGAATTGACCCATATCTCATACAAGTCCTTGTTCTCGATAGTGAGGGAGAAATCCAGAATGAGGCGACCATTGGGGTCGTCACCGAAGGAACCTACGATATTCATGATCCAGACAATGAGGCACCAGAGATTCATGGGGCCGATGTAACTGAATTACCACCTGAGACAAGCGACGTTTCGATGTAGTTCTTCCCGAAAGCCGCTCACGCGCTGAGCGGCTTTTTCGCGAAACAGATCTGCCAATGCCTTCTTTTCCCTAATGCCCTGACCAATCAACCAGTCCCGAAGCCGTGAGTAGCTGTAAAACGGTTTCAGTATTCTCCGCACCCGGTATTGACTTTGACAACTCTGACAGTGGGCAATCCTCTATTGTGGGACAGGACATCACTGCATCCTTCCACTACCCGGCGCAACCTTCCCCCAATCCATCAGGAGCAAGAGCAGGTCCTTGGCGTCCACCACGCTGCCTCCATCCATTTGTGAGTGGATGAAGATTACGTTCTCTAATATGTCGTCCAGTCCTGGATTCCCACAGGCAGTTCCTTGGGGAATCGCCAAATCCGTCCTGATCCAAAGCCTGCACCACTGTCCGCGATATACACGTACTGGGCGTCCACGGCCATGCTCCGGGGAACGAGTCCCTCAGTTGAACCCACCGTGATTGGAGCACCTCCCACTGTGGGAACCTTCTTCAGCAGGTCGTCCTTAAGGTAGAAGAAGTGAGAGGAATCAGAAGCATAACAGTCTTCGGCAAGCGGTTCTGTCACATGCACCAATTCAATGGCATCTCCTCCTGCTTTCGAAACCTGCAAGACCTCGGATGCACCGGATGGATGGAAGTAGACGAAGCTATTGTCAACCACAAGGTTCCCTTCCAACGCCGAATACAGTAGTGGAGTACGCCCCGTACAGCAATCTCCTGACACCGCATGCCACGGTGACCAGACTCCTTCCGTTGTGATGGATCGGATTTCAAGCGAAACGCCATGGCCCAGGAGTTCTCCCTCCAAGCGCATTCCAACCGCCAGGAAGGGATCGGGATTTGGAATGGTGACTTGAAGGATTGCTGTCTCAACCGTTGCGGAGGAGACGTCCTCCCCTAACGTTAAGCCTCCGCTTCCCGCCACTCTCCCGCACCTCTCGTACTCGCAAGCCAGCTGTTACCTGACCTGCCCGGAGCAGTACCGTCTCTACTATCTTGAGGGTCTGCGGCCCAAGCAGGACCCGGCCAACCTTGTCTTCGGGAAGCTGATCCACCAATCACTGGCTTGCCTTTTCCAAGCCACGGAAGACCCGGTGGCTCACTTTCAGGCGGCATGGGAGAGCGTGAAGGCCCAGAACCTCCGCTACGCCGTCCGCGAGACGTGGGAAAAGCTCAACGAGAAGGGAACCCTCCTGCTTGAGCGATTCGTGGCCGAGGAGTACCCCAAGATCGGGACCGTCCACGCCTCCGAGAAGTCCTTCACGCTCACCATCAGCACCTTGGACCTCCCCTTCGTGGGAGTCGTGGATCTGGTGGCCGACGTGGAAGGCAAACGCACGGTGATCGACTTCAAGACCTCCTCCTCGACCTATGAGGACTATGAAGTCGCTCTCTCGGACCAGCTCACCGCGTACCAGCTCGCTGAACCTGGCTGCGGACCAGTCTGCGCTCATCGTCTTGGTCAAGACCAAGGAACCCCGTATCGACTGGTATCTGTCCAAGCGCACGGGAGAGCAGCTTCGGGAGTACCTGGAGAAGCTCGGCCTCGTGGCCCAACAGATCCACGAGCGAGTCTTCTACAAACGTCCAGTCCCGCACTGCTCCTACTGTGACTTCCTGCCCGTATGCCTGGGGGACCAGAAGCAGGTCGAGGTGACCTTGACTAGAGTGGGGTGATGGGGGATTTGAGCCAGCCTGAGAAGGGCTGGCTTTTCTCTTACGCACAACGCGTAGGCGCATTTCCTATCTGTAGCCACTAACAGCTTTTATTTCCAACCGTTGCTCAACAAAACCATTTCGAGCATGGGACTCGAGAATCCTTGCGACGGCATCCGCAGCTCGGCCCTGAAACTCTTCTGCAACAAGATTCCACACACTCGTCGATTGAGCATAGAGAAGAGCCTCTTGCACGGAGTATTTCTCAACCGCCAAGCACGTGAATTCTTGGATATCGTCAAATCCGTTATACTCCAGAATCTGATCCGGATAATAATTTCGCTTTGCATCTCTTCCCGATATGGTGGGCGGCGAAAATGCCCTTACAACATCCCTAATAATCGTTCTAATCTCGCTGTGATCGTTCTTGTTTACGACAAAAAGAAGGCCCCGATCTCTCAGCAACCTCCTGAGCTCTGAAACCGAGGAGTCATCACAAAACCAATGGAAGGAGCTAAATGCTGTAATGACTTCAAAGGATCTGTCATCCCTCGAGACGCGGTTCGCCGGTGCTTCTATATATTCGATTGCATAATTCACCGATTCGATTTGCGCTTGCTCAACCATCCGTCCGTCAATGTCGCAACCAGTGACGACGAAACCGCGATCTGCCAATTGGCGACTTGATGTACCAGTCCCACACCCCATGTCGAGGACTCTTTTTCGATGATTGGATCGTTTCTGTAGATGGTCAAACACAAGATCAGGAAAACCTCGCCGTGCTATTGTATACATGGTGGCATTAGCTCCGAATGACCCGTACCCCTCACAAGCCATCGCCACATTATCGCACCGTCACCCCCAATCCCCTATATTGACATAGAGTAGGCATAGTGTTATTACCGTGTTGCACGACAACCAGAAGGAGTTGGCATGTCCCGCAAAAGGCGACTGTGGACATCATCGATAACCCAAATCCAACCGAATCGGCTCGTAACATACGGCATTGACCAGGAGGAAATTATTCGCTCCTTTAGCTACGAAGAGATGCTTTTCCTCCTTGTCCTCGGGAAGAAGCCCAGTGAATTGGAGGCGGCAATGCTCCGATATGTTATTCTCTCTCACTGTAGCCACGGGATCACTGGTCAAAGCACGCTCGCGGTCCGAATGGGTGCTGATACGGGAGCAACCTTCCTCCATTCCGCGATCGGTGGTTTCTCGGTTGGGTCCGGCCCATACCATCAGGGGGGACTTGAGCGGGCGATGATCGAAGTGAGTCTGGCACGGGAATCCGGCGATCCGGAGAAGTACACTCGAGATAAGCTGGCCCGAAACGAGATTCTCTATGGCTTCGGCCACCGGTTCCAGACCCTCGATGTTCGTGCGAGATTACTCATGCAACTCTGCGAGGACCATTGCTTCCTCAAAAATCACGTCGCGTGCGTAAAGATGATGGACAGAATCCTGGGCGAGGAAAAGGGAGTTCATATGAACATAGAGGCCGCTGGAGGTTCAATCCTTCTTGACCTAGGATTCCCGGCAGAGATCGTAGCGCTTATTATCCTTGTTGGTCGGGGTCCGATGCTTGCTGCAGCCTATATGGAACGACTGAACGAGCTACGACAGTCAGGAAGGTTCTTCCCCAAAATCTCTGTCTACGAGGATCTATCCCATGGAACGTGACAATCCAAAACCGACCGTTTTCGGAGTAATTCCAGCGAAAAGAGGATCGGCTGGCTTGCCCGGCAAGAACATGAAGCTCATGGCGGGCCACCCGATGATCCATTACATTCTCGCAAGCGCACTGAAAGCGACAACGCTCGATCAGGTGTGGGTGTCAACTGAGAGTGACCAGATTCATAAGTATTGCTCCGAGGCGGGTGCCCAGGTGTTCCGGCACGATCCTTCCCTTTCAGGAGCGGAGAGTCCAACATTTGGCGTGATTAGCAGCATCCTCAGTCATTGGGAACGCCTCAACAAGGCTCCCGATATTGTCGTAACGATGAGGGCAACATCTCCTCTCTGTACGTTAGACGATATTGACCGAGCAGTTCAGATGCTTCTTAACTCTAAAGCTGATTCTGTAATCGCGGTGGTCAAGTCAGATGTACACCCTCATCGTATCCTTTCGATAGATGCGAACGGCTTTCTTCAGCATGCTGACCCGAACAGCCCTGAGAGGCATTCTCCAATCAGGCGGCAAGAACTGAGTCCAGTGTATATCCGTACTGGCGCAATCTATGCCACGAGGCGGGAAGTAATCAAAAACGGCAGCCTATGGGGAGCACGGGCACTCCCGTGCATCATGCCAAAGAGAAGGGCGACCAATGTAAACGATGAGATTGATTTCTTTCTTGCCGAAAAACTCCTTCTTGAAGGGGAAGATTCCGCTTAGTTGATCACTGCCTTTGGACCTCATCGCCACAGGCTGTGAGAACTCCTTGTCAGACAAATGGAATATCCTGACCTTGATCGTCTTCTCGCTCAACTTGACGACGCTGTCAATGCCAGCGATCCTCAGAAAGGCTATTGGAAGGAACTCTGGAGTCTCGTCAAAGAAATCGGTGGAGGTTTCAAGGGGACTCGCTACCCGGTTCCTGCAGAACGAGAGAAAGCCTGGGACCGTTTCCAGAAGCTCGTATCAAAGGCCAAGGCTCGTGACCGGGAGAACCGACTCCGCATCGAGGAGAAGCAACGGGAATGGCAGGACCGACAAGATCGGAGTCGCCGGTCAGCTGAAAAGATTCAGTCGAGAGCATCCGGTTCGCGTCCAGCCACAGACGTTGAGCGAACGGTGGCTGATATTGTCCTCCTTCCAGGCAGACTCATTGCATCTGTCCTCTTTGCGCTGGTTGGTGACGATCTACCATCAAGGTCCGAGGAGATCAAACAGGAACTCCTGAGATGCAACGAGAGGCTCCGCGAGGCATGGGAAATGTTCAAGCGGATTAAGGACGACCTTCTTCCCGGCGATAGAAATCAAGCGTACGAGAGCCTGCAAAAAGCCCGAGGACAGCTCAACCAGGCTTGGACCCGGTGGAAGGAAGCAAAAACCAATCTCCGCGAGACGAAACGGCGAGAGTGGGAACAGAGACAGCGGATGCGGGAAACGCGACAAGCTGAGCGACGTGACAAGCATAGCCAATTTGTAGCACGAGTGGAAGCCAATATCTCTAAGGTTGAGGGAAAATTGGAATGGACAAATAGCAAACTGGAACGACAACGGGAGCTCCTAGAGGAATTGCGAGAGAAGTACAACGATACCCGAAGCGATGAGTGGAGAGAACGCTACTCTAGCTGGATTGATGAGTGTGAGGAACACATCGATGATTACAAGGAACGCATCCGGCGTTATAAAGGCTGGATCGAGGAGGAGCGTGAGAAACTGCGTTGAATGGGCTTCTTACACTTATGAATATCGACTCGTGAGGCCCCTTCCTCTTTCCACGACAATATCGGCCAAGGGAACCACGGGCTTGTCTTGGCTGGTGTCTTTTTCATCAGCTGTAGTACGAACTGTATCTACTCCCCCACCGGCGTACACCTTTGATTGCCTGGCCCAGTTCATATATTATGAAATCAGGTCGAAATTATCACTGTCCACCCTGACAGGTATGGAGCAACACAATGAGAATGGAATTGGTCCAAAGCAAGAAAGCGTTGAGGACCAGAGATACAAAGAATTCCAAGCGGCTTTGGACGAGCAAGAGCGAATACTGAAGGAGATAGGTGATCTCTTCTCACGGACGCCAGATCGGGCAGAGGCAGAGAAGATTGTGCTGGAGCAATATGCTCCCCGTCTGGACCACGCATTAACGAGGTCCCGTGAGACTCTTGACTCTTGGCTTGTGTCAATTGACATTCGACCGGAAGAGGTTTCCTAGAGAAGTTTTGTATTGATGGTACGTTTCCCCTTCTTTTCCAAACCTCACTTTGTGCAGAGATACGGGGCAATCATAAAGCGATCTCTCACACGCGCAGGTCGAATAACAATCACTTTTTATTCGCGAGCCAATACAGCAAAGGTCTAGCAGCCTCGTCAAAGGGCGGATTGGGTGAATGGGGGATTTGAGTCAGACTGAAGAAGGATGGCTTCTTGTTTTGATTCTGGAAGTAGCCGCAAATCTCCTATTGACCGATCCCTACCTTAGGCGCAACATCCGCTAACTATACTTCACTTCCTTCGCGTTGGGGGCGAGACACAATGAAGCGTTTGAGCGACAAGGCCAGACGCCGCAGGTTGGCGCTCATCCTTCTCATGCCGCTCTTTGTAGGCATCATCTTGCGCTGGCCCACAGAGATCTGGGGCTATCTCCACCTCTACCGGCTGATCCACTTCGGAACCATCCCCCTTCCCCAAACCATCGGTCTGTACGCAATCGATGACGGGAAGTTGGTCCAATTCAAAAAAGAAGTGAGTTTTCCTGATTTCAAGCCGTCAGTGGAATTCCTGTTCAACAGCGAGGTTTCCCTCTATCCGACCGGACGGGTGGTCATCAAGCGCTTTGTTCCTGAGATCCAGCCTATCTCGCTTCAGGAAGGGTAGCCGTTGTGGACCAAGTGGTTGGATGAACTGGAGAGATTTGGCCGTCAATCGAGCGAGTGGGTCAAGTGGACCTATTCGAGCAATTCACCGGGGGTCCGGTGCTGGGTCCGTTCCGTCCCCGGACAACGTGCCATGGTGCGCATTGTCCCATTCATCCCGCTTAGTCCCGGATGGTATATGCTCACGGGTATGGCCACCTCCTCACCCACCACATTCTCGGTTCAGTATGCAGAGCTCAGCGAAAAATACGCCGCGCCGGTCCGGAAGGCGGTCGAGCAGAAGCGCTGGGCAGAAGTCCTCCGTGCGGCGGAGATGGCCCGCGCGTACGCGCAGGCCGAATCTCGGGTACCAGGCGAGATCACAGAGATCCGCCTTCGGCTTGGGATCAAGGTAGCCCAAGAAGCAATGAGCGCGAACCGGTGGGATGACGCCCAGAAAGCACTGAACCTTGTGGAGAAACTACACGCCGGAGACACGGAGTTCGAACAGGTCAAGGCTGAGGTCACCTACCACAACGCGTTGATCGAGGCACGAGAGGCTCTTGCGAAGCAAGATTGGGATGAGGCTGCGGAGCAGTGTGAAGCGGCGCTTGCGGCAAAGCCGGACGACTGGCAGGCGCAAAACCTCTACGAACGAATTCCACGCTTGCCATTTGCTGGCGTTCAGCAGGCCGTCTCGTTTACGGGCTTCTCGCCGGATGGACTGACGCTTGTCTCCCTCGATGGGAACCGCGTTTTGACCATCTGGAGCGTGGCTTCCCGGAAGCCTCTCAAGACCTACCAGTTTGACCCATCCCTCCGCGCTCTGCACGGAAGTGAGGAGTTCTCCCGGTGGGTAGCACTGGAAGGCGAACACCTTGTGTACGTGGATATCGATACACGTGAGAAAAGCACGATCCTTGGCAGGCAGTACGTACCGGGGAGCACCTTGGCCGTGCAGAGGTTTGTGGTGAACGACGTATGCACACTCCTCGCGATTGACAAGCGCTGGCCGCAAGAGGAACTAGCGGAGTGGGGAGTCTTGGAAAGGTTCAGAGCAGAAACGGGCACTGTCTCTAGAAACGCCGTCGTGATCTGGGACTTAACGCAGAAGAAGGTCGAATCCGTCATCTCTCCAGCCGCACAGCGTGCAGGTTTCGGAAGGCTTGCGTTTGGTCCCAAGAGTGTTGACCTGTTTGCTCTGGACCAGAACGGGGATATCGTGTCTTTCAGTGTTGAGAGCGGCGAGGTTACC
>Ga0209542_10021670_pt1 | contig 10050 bp, 7 predicted proteins | sample RifCSPhighO2_01_FD_184028 | JGI IMG/M metagenome (GOLD analysis project Ga0209542, IMG submission 184028) | Soil microbial communities from Rifle, Colorado - Rifle CSP2_plank highO2_0.1 (SPAdes) (version 2) | ecosystem: Environmental > Terrestrial > Deep subsurface > Rock core/Sediment ...
GCGCGGGGATGATAGGTGCGCCCGTGGAGGAGGCCGACGGCTACGCTGGGTTGTTGGACATGGGTGATTTCTACATGGTTCAAACGACCGATGGAACTGGTACAAAGATGGATATTGCCGCCCAGATGGGGCGCTACGATTCGCTCGGATACGATCTCCTCGCGATGGTCGCGGATGATGCGGTCTGCACCGGTGCCGAAGTAATTTCGGTCAGTAATTGCATTGATGTTCCCAAAGTCGATCCGAAGATGATTGATACGCTGCTCGGCGGTTTAGCCAAAGCCTGCCAAGCGCAGCGCATTGTGATTCCGGCCGGCGAGATTGCCGAAGTGCCTGGCACCGTGGCGCACGCGGTGTGGAGTGCAACGGCCGTGGGCGTGGTGGCCAAAGACCGCGTAATGGATGTGGACTTGATGCAACCAGGCGATGTTGTGCTCGCGCTCCGTGAACACGGCGCGCGCTGTAACGGCTTTTCGCTGATTCGGAAAATTCTGACCGATGCCGTTGGGAATGATTGGCAGAAGAAAAAAACAGCCAATGGAAAAAACTGGGGCGAAGCTGTTCTCACACCGTCAGTCGTGTACCACGACGCCGTCCTCCGTTTGCTTGGAAGGTACGGCGAAAAGCGCCCGGTGAATGTGCGCGGCATAGCGCACATCACGGGCGGGGGCATTCCCAGTAAGTTCCGTCGCATCTTGAAAAAGAAAAATCTTGGCGCGGAACTGACTGACCTCTGGGAGCCGCCAGCGTTTCTTTCGGAGCTGATCGGATTGGGTAGCGTCGCGCCTGAGGAAGCCTACCGAACCTGGAGCATGGGCAACGGCATGTTGCTCGTGCTGCCCGAAAAAGAAGTGGAAAGCGCGCTGCGTTTGCTCAAAAAAACTTCTGTTGAAGCAAAACGCGCCGGCGTCATCACAGCAGATTCCAAGATCATCATTAAATCTGGAAGCGCAAGTCTGAGTTTCTGACGACCCCTTGCCGAAGCCAAAAAAGGGGCTAGCGTACTCCCATGGAACGGCTGCCTGCCCCGAGTCGAATCGAAGGGCTTAGCGTTACCAATCCTAAACAGACGCGGCGGTCTTTTGCCCGAACCCCTGTTTTACGTTGGACAGTCGCCTTCGGCACCGCAATCGGCGGCATTATGGATGCAGGTGGTTCAAAACCTCCGTCCGCACCGACAGCGCAGAAGACAGAATTTCAATCAGTGGCTGACGCTGTGGCCTTGATCAAAGAAGAGCTCGGCCCCCAATGTAAGGTGGTTTTTGTCAGAGACGAGAAACCGATGCCAGAGCTTAAGGTAAAAAAATCGTCTCCCGAGGAATTGGCCTGTGAGCAGGCAGAAAAACCCGCAGCACCCTCTCCAGAACCAGAAGAAAACAAGCCCTGGCATAGTTTTGGCGTAGCCTACCGATGGGTAATGAGATACCAGGAGCCACTCGAGACTGCAAAAAGTGACGCGGATATTGACTGTAATGATCGCTCGCGAGCGGCCTGCAAACGTTTAGTCGATAGCGGATTGCACCTCTACTATTTGAATTTATTCAGCATCGATAAACCATACGAACCATCACACCAAGTGGTCATGTGCTTGGTGGGCGGTCAGTACATTATCATCGACCACGGAGAAAAAATTATCGTGCCGGAAAATATGTCGCCACAAGAATATTTTGAAAATCATCATAGTCTACGGATGAGGATAGGCTCTTACGGCGGGGCTTTTGGCGTTACTGAATTCGAAGAACCCAAACATGAATTTGGACCAGCTCGTCTTTGGCAGACTGCCCTTAATACAGTCAAATTCAACAATATTGAGGAAACCCCCATCACCCCGCAACTCGTGGCGAGAATCAGTCCAAAATGAAATTGACTTCGTTTCCGCAGTTGCTACTCTGCGCGCAGATGACCTTTATGTGCATTCATCTTGTCTGTTCCGTCCGTCCGATGTGGACCGGGGCCGGTTTGTGTGCACTTCTCCACCCTGCCCTGAGCGGAGCCTGCGCTGAGCGCAAACGAAGCGTCGAAGGGCTTACGGTGGAAGGCGTGCTGCGTGGATAAATTCTGTTAATTCCACGGCTTGCCTTCCCCGAACCAGACGGCGGTTTTTTTTCGTATTTCTTTTTCACCTCTCTCCCATGAACAACAACGGTTACGATCTGTTCGCCCCCTCCTCTCCATCTCCTGCCTCAATGGAGATACGAAAGTATCCCAAAATCACCGTTCCGATTTGGGCTGGTGACAAAGGATTTTCCTGGCAACAGCATCCGATCATCGATTACATCGTCGATAAAACTTTGGCAGGAGAATATCAACCGGAAACAGCTGAAGAAGCGATTGCCTTGGTTCAAGAGCGATTTGGCTGCGCTTGTCATGCCATCTTCCCCGAATTCCGACGCGATCCCCGCATCATTTATGTTGCGGCGGTGCAGTCGCGCTGGCAGGAAATCCGCCGCGATGACGTAATACGGCAAGCCTTGAAGCAACAAACACATGGCTTCAAAAAGTGCTTTAATAGGGAAATAACTCGTCAAATTGCGAAAATTGACGCAGCTCGTCCAACGTACGACGAATAGGCCAAAATAGCCGTTTTGACTTAATCTAGCCTGTTGTCAACAGAGCCAAAAAGCGCTATAATAATAGGTGAATAAACAACACACATGGAATCTTCATTAATCCTCGTCTCGATCGCCATCGCCACCACGTGCGCGGGTGTGGCGTTCATTATCTGGTTGCAGCAACGCCAATTAATGAATCAGCCAAAACCAGACATGCATGCTCCGGTCCTTGGTCCGCAGTCCGATTCCGGCAATATGGCGATCAACGCGGTGGCCATCAAACTCCGGGCCCAGATCATCAGTACACGGTGGTTTTCGGAAATGCTTTTATATAAGCAGCAAGGCAAGCTGAACTTCGCTCAGATGGAGATGCTGCACCAAATCAATAACGCCTGCCGCGAAGCCACTCGTCTTCTCAACGAGATGTTCGATGCGATTAATACGCAAGTCCCGGGCGCGGTCGCCAATGAAGTAATGACGGAACGAGAACTGCCCGTCACTCGAGCCGAACCGCAGCAGCCCGCTGGCTTTGCCGGCGGCGATCAAGAACCGGCGGTGGCCTAGTATTTCCCTCTATCCCTAACCCTTTCTCCCTCTGGGAGAAAGGGGAATGTGATTGCAATGCAACATCATATTCCCTCCCCCTTTTGGGGAGGGTTAGGGTGGGGGTGAATTACTCCCCGATAAACGCGGCAATCTTGCCCCACAGTTCGTCTTCATCCATGTCGCTTTTGACGAGGAAATCATTGGCGCCGAGCTCTTCGCACTTCTGTTTGCTGATGTGGTCGGAGGCGTTACTGAGAATGACGACGGGGAATGTTAATCCTTTGGTCCGGCGGTGCTCCAAGACAGCGTAACCGTCTTTGACCGGCATGAAGATATCGAGCAGAAGGAGATCGACCGGTTGACGGTCGATGATCTGGATCGCTTCGTCTCCGTTCTCGGCGGAAAGCACGGTGACACCGTGTTCTTCAAGAACCGCTTGAATCGTTTCGCGGAGGAAGCTGTCGTCTTCGGTCACGAGGACTGTTTTAGCCATTTTGCGGAGGGGTAAGGGGTAGGAAGATAGAGAAGGTGGTCCCTCGATTTTCCTCGGACGTAAACGAGATGCTGCCACCGAGGAAGGTGACTAAAGAATACACCAAATATAGTCCAAGACCAGTCCCACTCACCGGCATCCGTTGCGCATTCTCCGCCCGGAAGAACATGGAGAAGACTTTGCCTTGTTCCGCAGCCGGAATACCGCAACCTTGATCGCTGACCGCCACTGTGACGCCATTACCATGCTGCGTCACATTCACGCGCACTGACTGGCCGGCGGGAGAGTATTTAATGGCATTACTGATAATGTTTGAAAGCACTTCTTTAAGGAGCGCCGGATCGGACTGAATGGCACAAGGTGCCGGGCATTCGATCAGCATTTGCTTCTGCTCCAGCACACACTGAGCTTGGTACAGTTCATTCATTGCTTGGAGTAACACCGCCACATCCGTGGACTGCGGCATTAATTTCAGCTTGCCGGATGACAAGCGGGAGATCATTAACATCGTGCCGATCGTATCGGCCATTTGTTTAGCAGCGTGATGAGCAGCATCAAAAAGTTTTGTCTGCTGTGGCGAAAGCGTGCTTTGGTCGAAGGTCTTACGCAGGCGACCCATCCCCCACCGAATCGAAGTCAGCGGAGTGCGGAGCTGGTGTGATGCCAGCGAAACGAACTCGCTCTTCGCGCGCTCTTCGCGCTTACGCTGGGTGATGTCGTTGATAATACCGACGAAGAATTGAATCTGATTACGCTGCTTGATGGGGTAGAACGTGAATTCGGCGTTGTACTCTGAACCATCTTTGCGGACGTTGATCAGCTCATCTGATTCAACACCTTGTCCGCGAGCAGCCACCGCGAAGAGTTCGAGGTACAAGGCTGGATCATTGCGCTCATATTTGAAGACGTCGACCGTCTTGCCGAGGAGTTCCCAGGCGCGGTAACCCGAGAGCTTCTCCAGCGCCGGATTGATATAGATAATGCGCATTTCCCGATCCGTGATGAACACGGAGTCCGTTGAATATTGCACAGCTTGTTGGAACTTGGTCACTTCTTTGAGCGCGTCTTCCAGCTGATGCGTACGCTGACGAACTTTGCTCTCCAAGCCTTCATAGAGTTCACGCAAGTGCGCCGTCATGGTGCTGAAGGCGTGTGAGAGGGCGCTGATTTCATCGTCGCCCGGCACCTGTTCGATGGGCGTATCGAGCGCGCCACCGGCGATCTGCGTTGAAGCAAGTGTCAGATTTTGAACGGGCACTGCCACCGAAAGGGCTGTGATATAGGCCATGAGCACGCAGAAGCCCAAGACGATTGCAGCCATGACAATGAGCGCAAAGCGTAGCGAGCTCAGGGAACTATAGACTTCGGTCTTTGGCATTTGCACCGAAATGCCAACTCCAGCATCCGCCACGTACCGGGTTACCGCGAAGACCGGCCGACCAGCCAGGTCGGTATAGGTCGCGGAGCGGCCGTTTTCGCCACGCAAAGCCCGCTCGATGGCCACTTCACTTTCGCGACCTGCCAGAATGGAGAGCTCAGACGCATCACCTTCATGACGGCTGGCTGCCAGGAATTCAATTTCCGGCGCCGCTCCAAGTGCTGTTGCCGTTTGACGACGGGCTACCAGAATTTCGCCACGCTCGCCGAGGGCAGCGTTATCGCGCACGACACTCCAGAGTTTGCTTTCATCGCCGCCCTGCCGGCGGTACCGCTCTAAGCGCTCCACTGTCGCGTCAGACACTGCTTCCAAGTTTGAGAGCGTTGCATTCACCGCTGAGTGCTTGGCGTTACCGTACGCGATTGCCGCCACAAAGATGACTGGCACGAGCGAAGCAGCCACCAGGTTCGCCGTCAGTTTATATTTGAGGGTCATGAGCGCTTCTTACGAAACCAGGTGAGTAGAAAGACGATTCCAATAACGACGAGGAGTGGGGCAGCCAGAGCTGAAGTGGCCACACTTACCGATCCCAGGCGACCAGTGAGCCAGGCGATACTCAACACGTACCCAAGGACTGCGGAAGCATTGAGGACGATTAACGTAAGCCCCGTGAGAAGCGGCACATACGCACTCCAACGCGTGCGGACCATCAGGCTTAACCCGTTCAGCGCCACCAGACAAAAGCTGAGAATTTCTCCCCACGGTAAGACGCGGTCAGCTGACTGGAGCAATGAAGAATCATTGCCAGAGAGCAGGATCGATATATCGATGTGGAGGCCCAACGCGGCCGCAGTCACACGCGTTGACATCAGTAGAAACAGCACGAGAACGCTTGTTGGCAACATCAAGTCCGCCACTAAGTTCGACCGCTGCGAACCAATGCCGACGACGTAGGCGATAATGCCGCAGAAAAAGAAAGCAAGGCCGTCGCTAAAATCAGCGCCGGTACCGGGCACTATTTGGTCGCGCAAAATCGGAATATCGACGTACGCATTCAAGATAACGACGTACGCTATCCCGATGACAAAGCAGGCTAAGGCTTGGCTGAGTTTTTGTGTCATATGAATCTTCTGATTATACCAAAAAAATGACCTTCTGGACATGGTCTGACCTTATTACTCGCAATGCTTTAGCATTGCGTCAATTATGCAAAAAGCCCTCCCTGTGGTGAGCAAAGTCGAACCACGGAGAGGGCTCTTTGCGATTCATTTGTCATTCCGAGCGGAGTCAAGGAATAGCTTTCGACTCCGCTCAAGCTGACAAGGTTTATTACTGAACCGGGCAATCATTTCGGCCCCATTCAGCCGAAAGGGCAGCCAGCGTTTCACCGTTGATCCCTCCAATCACAACCAGATGCATCACATCAGCCATACCAACGGAACCGTCACCGTTAAAGTCGGCGCGGCATTCTGCTAGCAACGAGTTACAAGCGCTTGGTTGGCCCTCGCAGACATAATTCGGCTCAACGGTGCATAGGGGCGTGCAGCCGTCACCTGAATTAATGTTACCGTCATCGCATTGTTCATCACGATCAAGAATTCCATTATCGCATTCACCCGTACTGCAGTACTGAGCTTCTTGCATCGGCACACATCTTTCTCCATTACAGATGCCCGATTGGCATAACCCTTGTTCATCAGTAAATGAGCAGCCAGTGTATTTTTGACAATACGTTTCTACAAAGGTGCAAGACGAACTGCAACTATCTCCATTTAATTTATTGCCATCATCGCATTCTTCACCGGGGTTGATTATTCCATTACCGCACAATCCATAACATTGTTCGAACGTAGTTGGCATAGCTGCCTGTATGCATCTACCTTCTCGACATACGCCAATGAAACATCCATCAGCCAAGTCTGCACAATCACCATTATTCATACAAGCTATTGAAGGTGAACTACTCGAACTGCTGCTGCTCGGAATCGGCACACAAATATCAGTTGAACTACAAACATAGCCCGCTGCACAACCAGGTGAATCCGGTGACCCGCATTGGGTTGGTTCACAAGTGTTCGGAGATGTTTCTGGTGTTCCAGGCACACATATCCCGTTCATACAAACTGGGTTGTAACAGCTACCTGGCGTGTCTAAGAATAAACAATCCTGATTACTCAAACACTCATGCTGAACGCTGGTTCCAAACAGTGTGCCATAAACAACCGCTTCAGGATGTTCGATCCAGTATAGCGGAGCTCCGACTGGAACAGGTGGTCGGCTCGAAGAACTGGTCGTGCTTGGCTGCCTGGAACTGGAGCTGCTAGAGGGCAATATATCGATGTGGCAATCACGACAGCCACAGACACCTGTGCTGATATTGCAGGTGCGAAACTCTTCGGTTCCGCAAATACCATCATTATTACAAATCGGAGCACTTGAAGCGCTGGTAGACAGCGGACGGCTTGAGCTACTAAGAGTGGGCCGAGGGAGCAGACATGCATTTGTACAACTATCGTTGTTATTTGAGTTGCCGTCGTCACATTCCTCAGGCGGCTGGACTGTGCCATCACCGCATGATTCTGCGTAACACTCGGCGTTGCAACCGTCACCATTGACTGTGTTGCCGTCATCACATTCCTCAGACCACTGAACTACATTGTCTCCGCAAATTTGTAACATGCACAACTCGTTGCAACCGTCTTGATTATCAATGTTCCCATCGTCGCATTGTTCGCCAAACTCTGGTTCAACTACACCGTTACCGCAGAAGTTTGAGGAGCTTTGGGAAATCAGAAGTTGTGCGCGGAGCCAGTTTGGCATATTAGCTGTCACCGGGTTCATTCCATTTGTGTCATACCATTTAACGTGGCTACCACCGCCGGCACCAAACCCATCAATCGGTTGGTTGAAGCGTTCAAAGATGACTTGGAGACTCGCGTCGGAACCTGGTTGCGGATACGGATCGGCTACGAAGCCTTGCAACACAAATGTTTCAGATTGGCCGGAGGCAATGGCTGAATCGATCGCAGAGCGTAAATCCTCACAGATAACACGCATTTTCCCCGTGATACGCTGCTGCGCCTCGTTCTCCGTGGATTCACCAGAGATGGCCGAGGTCCAGCAACGTCGACTCGGAATTGGGTTATTCTTATTTAATATTTGGAACGTGTTCTTGCCGAGCCAAACATTTCTGGCGTTGACCGAAAAGATGAATCCGTCGATGATCGATTCGTAACCGTCATTATTGTTGTAATTAGCTTGGAAGGTAAATTCAGCCAGTGTTGAAGCACCGAGTGGAATATTTGGATTGTGGGTTTCACGAGCGTTAAAGATTTCACTAATCTCCGACATCACCACTGTGTGCTCTGCACCAGTGACGCGTAAAGCGGGGGCTCCTGTCATAGGATCACCGGGATTGATCACGTATTCATTTCGGGTTGTAACACCGAGCCCACGGATCGCCGGATTGTTTAGGCCCCCGTCCATCATTGAAACCGAAAACTTACCACCGGATACACCACCCACGAACGACGACTTAACAACTGCATTTACGATAATCGTGTAATAGGCATGCGGATTTTCGGGGTGCGTTGGTAGTTTGATCGAACCATTCGTCACATGCGCGCAGAACACCCGGTGTTCATTTGACGGTGGCAAAATATGAGGCGGGCACGTTGTCGCGCGGGCAAGAACTTGGTCGCCCCGGATAAGCTGCAAAGAATCAATCGAGTTACTTGGATCACGCACCGTAAATGTCAGGTCTTGAAGTTCAATCTCTTCCGGACTGGCATCGTATGAATTATTGATCGCAATCGTTAAGGCCTGCTCTGATGTCCCGCCCAGAATCTGGCGCGGAACATTGAAGCGTGTGAGCGGATAAATACGGAAGTCCGGTTCAACTTGGCACTGCGCGTCGCAACCGTCGCCGGCAACGGTATTGCCGTCATCGCACTGTTCCCCATCGTCAAGAACGCCGTTGCCACATTCGCTAGGTGCTCCATGGCAAATATCAGGACCAACTGGATTCGGAACAGCAATGCATTTTCCGTCGACGCAAACTCCCACAACACACTGGTCATGAGTCGTAAAATGAGCACATTGGTCATCCGACGTACATGGGCATTCCCAGCTCACTGGGTACCAATCCGGGAGCGGTTCCCACTGGCATTGCCCATTTCTGCACAATTGAACTTCGACGTTATCTGTGCACGCACCACGTGGATCTGACAAGCAATCGGAGTTTGTATCACACAAATCAACTCCACAATCCTGCGGACAGGATGAACATGGAGTCGTGACACAAACTACTTGTTCACCTTCTTCACAGATGCCGTTACCACATGTTGAAGTTTCCAACTGGCATCGTGCATCGCATCCGTCACCGTCCATAATGTTGTAATCATCACATTGCTCGGTTCCTTCTCGAATTCCATTTCCACAGATTGGCTGTTGCACAGACCATTCGCCGTCGCCATCCTTAAATTCTAATAGAACCGTGCCGCAATGAGCTTCTTGAGGTACATGATAGGTTCCAGTCTTAAATGTAGCCCCACTTGCATTGGTGAAAATAACTGATGCGTCGTAGTCGATCGGCAATGTATTGGAGAGAATAAAGTCGGTCGTAGGTATGGAGTAACCCGGACCGTTGTAACCGTCAAAATTCTTATATGGGATTCGAATTTCAAAACTCATTGGCTCATCAGTAACTATTCGCAAGTTTGCATTTGGATAAAAGCTCACATCGCCAATATCTATGTGAGATTGCCCAGAAACATCACGCACGATTTGTTCCTGATCAAAGCTATCGATCACAAGAGCAAGTTTGATTGACTCGCGTTGACTGTAACCCCTGGTCAAGTTAATCGCCGCATATCCGTAGCAATCACGGTAAAACCACCAAGTGCCACTTTGCTGTTGTTGAGGCTGACCAAAATTGTCGACAGAAAAATCGGAACGAACCGTAAATTCAAAGCGTCCGTTTTCATCGGTCCGAACTTCTCCATACGGCGAATATGAATATGGACTTTGCAAAGCTGCACCAACCACAGGTTCGCCGGTCAGTTGATCAACCAAGCGGCCTG
>Ga0209542_10021672_pt1 | contig 10050 bp, 13 predicted proteins | sample RifCSPhighO2_01_FD_184028 | JGI IMG/M metagenome (GOLD analysis project Ga0209542, IMG submission 184028) | Soil microbial communities from Rifle, Colorado - Rifle CSP2_plank highO2_0.1 (SPAdes) (version 2) | ecosystem: Environmental > Terrestrial > Deep subsurface > Rock core/Sediment ...
TACAACATCGTAACCCTTCTTAACCAGTTCCTGGGCTAAAATTTTCGCATTTTTGATAACCTGTTTCGCGTATTTTTTAAATACTGCGGTTTGTGTGTTTTTAAGTGCGATCGCAATTCCCGCAATTGAATGTAAATGAGGCCCACCTTGTAATCCCGGAATAATTGACCTATCAATTTTCTCACCCATATCTTTTCGGACGATAATTACAGCACCCCTTGGTCCACGAAGAGTTTTATGGGTTGTAAAGGTTACAATATCAGCATAAGGAAATGGCGAGTTCATCACACCAGCCGCAATAAGCCCTGCTTCATGCGCAATATCAGCCATATACAAAGCTCCCACGGATTTTGCGATTTGCGACATTTTTTTATAATTAATATCACGAGTATAAGCGGTTCCTCCTGTAATGATAAGTTTTCTCGTAATTAAAAACTTGAGTTTTTGGATCGACATGATAAAAATGCACATCATAAATTTTGGAAACTAAAGTTATTTTCTTATCATCCACACCTGCCTGCGCAGGCAGGTGCCAACCATGAGATAAGTGTCCTCCATCTGGTAAAAACATCGACATTATTTTGTCGCCAATTTCCAAAAACGCATTGTAAACGGCCAAATTTGCCTCGCAACCGGAATGGGGTTGGACGTTTGCCTGCCATTTATCTTTGGATAATCCAAAAGCAACAAGAGCTCGATCTTCGCAAAGAGATTCAACCTGATCAACAAATTCATTTCCCTGATAATAACGCCTCCCAGGATCTCCCTCAGCATATTTATGCATTAATATCGATCCAACCGCTCGACGCACTTCAGGATATGTATAATTCTCAGACGGAATCATCATGAGGGTTTCGCGCTGTCTAGCTTCTTCCTTTTTTATAAGGTCAAATATTTTGTCCATTGTTTCAAAGATTATATACCAAAATTCTAAAGTATTTTTGACACTTTTTTCCAAACTCTTTCGTGAATTATCTCTGGCAAGTCAATTTTACTTTTAGTCGTACACCTTGCTTTAGTCCAAAAGCTATTGTTTCTAATTGTAAACAAATACTCTTTATACGCTTCGAGCTGGTGTTTTCTATTTCTTTCTGCCGCGTCTTTTTTCTTTCCTTTAAGATAAGCTCTACCTCTTTTTTCTTTAATCAGTTTTAAGGATATTTTCGGAGGTACATCCAAAAAAATGACGAGGTCTGGTTTAATTATTCCCAGCTCTTTGTACCCTGTCGGCCAAAGCCAATCTCTATACATTTTTCTTGCACGCCCCTTTAGCTTTGCTATTTGATGAACGTTTGAAGTAAAGTACCTATTGGACACAACAGTTCCGCCCTTGTCAATCCACTTTTTTCCGATATCTCTACCCCAAGTGTACTGATCAATCATATAAGGAAGAACCGTCAAAAGTGGATCGACGCTCTCAAACTTCCCGTATTTCCCATTCAAAAATTCTCCAACCATTTTTCCCCAGACCGAATCATAATATCTCGGAAAATCAGCAACCAGTATTTTTTTGTATTTTTTCTTAAGTCTTTCGAGAAGCAGATTGAATTGAGTGGTTTTCCCGCTCCCATCAACTCCTTCAATAACAACAAATTTTCCTTTTTGAATCATATCAGGAATCTTCCAAATACAACCCTGGCACTCTATCCTCATACGTTATCCAGCCCTTGTGGTCTACATGTGCACAACTTAAGCCATAGTTTTCAAAATACCCCTCTCCGTGAACAGGACAAACTCCTCTTGAAAATTCTGGCAGAGGTTCTACTCTTCCATTTAACAACACAAGGTCTGCCGGAGATAAATAATCATGTCGTAAAAGCATAGTTGCCAAACGTCGCTCTTCTACCTCTGATAATTTGGCGCCATTATGACCATCAAGCCCTAACTGTCTTCTTATAAAAGCCGGATCAAACTCCCCTCTATATACAAATTTTCTTTCAAGATCTTCAAGATCTACCCTTCCAACTACTCTTTCTCCCATATAAGTTTTCACTAGACATCTTAATAATTATTAGCTATTCTTACAACAGGAAAAAATGATCCAATATCTTAATTTGCTTCAGGATATACTAGAAAACGGTGTAGAAGAAAAAAACGAAAGGACTGGGACTGGGACAAAAAAGGTTTTCGGTCGACAACTTCGCTTTGATCTATCAGAAGGCTATCCTCTCTTGACAACCAAGAAAATGTTTACAAAGGCAATTATCCACGAGCTTTTGTGGTTTATAAAAGGCGATTCAAATATTCGATATCTTGTTAAAAACGGAGTTCACATATGGGACGAGTGGCCCTACCAAAATTATCTAGTTAAGAATAAGTTGGCTAAAAAGTATCCAATGTATTCAGATGAATGGAAAAAGATGAAAGAAGAATATATTCAAAAAATTATTAATGATGAAAAATTTGCGAAAAAATGGGGAGACTGCGGGCCTTTCTATGGTGTTCAGTGGAGAAATTTTAATGGTGTTGATCAGCTTCGTTGGGTAGTAAATGAAATAAAGAAAAACCCTGGAAGCAGACGCCTCATTGTGAATGCGTGGAATGCCCCACTGGTTGACAAGATGGCACTTCCCCCATGCCATGTAATGTATCAATTTCAAGTATCCCAGGGAAAACTAAATTGTATGATGTATCAAAGGTCAGTTGATACTTTTTTGGGGCTTCCTTTTAATATAGCAAGTTATGGATTACTCACAACAATTGTTGCAAAGGTGACAGGATACAAACCTGGAGAACTAACTTTGGCACTTGGAGACACTCATCTTTATTTAAATCATATCGAACAAACAAAATTACAGATTAAAAGAAAACCATACAAGCTCCCAAAAATGGTGATAAATCCAAAAGTAAAATCAATTTTTAAATTTAAATTTGAAGATTTTGAACTTGTCGGCTACAAATCCCACCCACCCATTAAAGCCCAAATATCTGTGTAAATATTTCTCTTAATACTATGATATATCATAGTGAAATATAAAAGATGACAGTATCAATAATTGTAGCAATTGCTGAAAATAATGTAATTGGTGCAAAGAATAAACTTCCTTGGTATCTTCCAGCTGATTTAAAACATTTTAAAGAAATAACAATGGGACACCATGTAATAATGGGGCGTAAAACCCACGAGTCTATTGGAAAAGCTTTGCCCGGAAGAACAAATGTTGTAATAACCAGAAATCCTAATTACGAAAGTGAAGAAACTGTAGTCGTACACTCCTTAGAAGATGCATTAAAAATCGCAGAAGGTTCTGGTGAAACCGAAGCTTTCGTGATCGGGGGTGCAGAAATTTTTAAACAAGCGCTTCCTCTGGCAGATAAAATTTATATGACAAAAGTTAAAGCAAGTATCGATGGAGATATTTTTTTCCCCGAATATAAAAAAGGTGAATGGAGTATAGTTTCATCCGAACCCCATAAAGCCGACGGGAAAAATTCCTACCCCTACGAATTTCAAACTCTAGAAAGAAAGTAAGGGCACAATCCTTGCTCACCCGCGCCAGGCAGAATTATATAAAATAAACAACCGAGGGCTAAAAGCCCTCGGTTTTCTCGCAAAGGCTCGAATAGTTTGTTCACTGCTTCGCTTCATCCGTGGACTAAAAGTCCACGGTTTTCGCGAAGTTTGAATAAAAAGAAAAATATAAAACTGACATTGATTATTTTTAAACGATCGTTTAAAAATAATCAAACTCTTTTTTCTCTTACATTAATCTTTTCCACCTTTTTTCCACCTCACAGACTTCAGAAAAGGACGGAAAAGATCTTCTTCAATCGGGACTTTCCAGCTCGTGTAAGGATTTTTAAATATTTTTTGCTGAGCAACAAATTTAATTGTGGGCAAATCTTCAAAAACAACTATCGGAGTTTGTTCTCGCCCTTCCCCCATTAAAAAGACCGCGAATGCCGCGATTGAATCCGGAATATTTGTTCTTGTATATTTGAATTCTCTGCCGAATAAATCCTTTGTTCCGACGTAATTTTTAATATTGGAAAAACCATGATAAGAAATTGCATGTCCGACAATTCCTCGCTTTAAGGGAACGGCAGTTGAGTCGGTAAGAATAACACCCACGTTTTTTACTTTGCATTCGCTTCTTAAAAATTTCCAAATTTCATAAGATGATTTATCAGGATCTTTTGGCCAAAGAATGTAATATCCATTAGCGTTACTTTCATCAATTCCGGCAGAACCTACCAATAAGCCTTTTGTTATAGTGTGAATTCTATGCCTTTGTATGCTATCCTTCGGTATAAATAGTTGGGCCTCTTCTTTTATTAAACTCTCTTTACTTTTTACTTCACTTGCCGCTATGCATCTTCCTTCACCAATCGAAACGACTTTTGAGGTAACACAAACCACAGAATTTTCGGAAAGGGTAGAAACGTTATCTTTGAGGAGTTTCCACAAATCATCCTTCGGCGGCATAAATTTCCGGGTTTTGATAACTTTAATATTCACGAAGCAATTATACTCTAGAGGAAGTTAAGTAGTATTTCCAAAATTCCTTAATCATAATTTCTGCCCAAGATTCTATTTTCGGACCTTTGCCCTTAAGCCAATTTCCTTGTTTTGTCCTTAATTCTTTCTCTACTTTATCAAATGGGACCCACCAGGCATTGGCAATTTCACTAGATCTAAAAGTTAAGTGATCTATAAACTCAGGGTTCACCTCCAAAACCGCAGCGATTCCGGTATGCACCCAACCAACTTGGACCGAAAGTAAGGGGTCTTCAATCCTTTTATCATAAAATGCACCAAGAAGTCTTAGATCCTGGACACTAATTCGAGGAACCCCAATTTCCTCTTCTACTTCACGGAAAAAACCGTGATTAAGTCCAAGCATCGTTCCTACTTCATCTTGAATTGCTGGGAGTAAATCCCGAAGGAAAATAAGTTCTTCTCGACTGAAACCAATATCCTTATAACTTTTGTGTCCTCCAAAACCCACTGTAAATCTCCCCTGAAGTCTTGCGTCTCCTATAAACTTTGTACTTTTCTTAACCTCAGACGTTGCACGTTGATACCACAATAAGTTCTTTTGGCATGTAATCATCGTATAAATAATTATTTGTTGTCTGGTGGGGTCATTTTCCAAGCCATCTTCGCCGTATCTTTCGCTTACGCTGCCATGCTTAAATATCACTTTTAACACTTCGGGAACGTTCCTGGTTACCAACACATCAGAAGAAAAGGAGGAGGGTTTGAAATCGGCCTGTTGTGTAAACAAAATTTCCGTTGGAACAAAAAGTGAAGTTTTATCTTGGTCCTCTTCTTTCTCTTTTTTAGACACTAATGGACGAGGAATCGCAAGAGTAAAACTCTTTTTGGGTAATTTTGTTTCAGCTGATTTTTCGGTTAATCCTTTTTTTCTTCTTGCCATAAAAAAACCCACCTTTCGGAGGGCAGTATTTAGTTATTTTACTTATTAAAAAATTAAATGCAATGAAAGAAACTTTAAACCTGTTTTTCTTTTTTTGTGGCCGAAACTCTTCCTCCCTGCCACTGACCCCTATAACGACTACCTCCACCTTCAACTCTCTCAAAAATAATGTGAGATACGCGAGCTCCCATTTCTATTTCCATTATATTTTTCCCCAGGTTTGCTAACCCAAAAGTAAGCTGTCCACAATAACCCGGGTTCACTTGATTACATAAAAGAAGTACACCCGATCTGTGAAGTGTACCTCGGGGTTGAGGGTAAGCTATTAAGTCATCAGGTAAATTTACAGTTTCTATTGTTCTCATTAAGTAATATTCACCAGGCTTCAATGCAACTTTCTGAACCTTTTGTTCATCATATGAAATTAAAGGTGTGGCTTTTGGTGTCTCTCTTTCCAATATGCCCAAAAAACCCTTGCCTTTAATTTGGTAAATTTCTCCTATACGCAAATCAAATCCTGCACCCTCAGGATTAGTTAATTCTCGTTCAGAAAGATTCTCAACCAACTTTTTTTCTTTTACTAGTTTTAATAGTAACTTAGGTCCGATCGGCATCGTATTTATTTTGACAATGTTATCATTAAGTCAATGATTATTGGAGAGGCAACCTCAATAAATAGAGTGAAAATAAGACTTACAACCGAGCAGTGGAAGCATATTACCTATTCTCACAAAGAAATTGACGCAGAAAATTTTTCTGAGATCTTAGGGGTGATAGGAAATCCCAACGCAGTGCTAAAAGGAGATAAGGGTGAGTTCCTTGCTGTAGGAAGAAAATCTAGAAGTAAATATTGGCTTGTGGTAATATACAAAGAGCAAACCAAAGCTGACGGTTTTGTAATCACAGCCTACTACACAAGCGATGTTAACTGGCTTTTCAGAAGAAAAATAATATGGAACAAAAAATAATTAATTCCACCAAAATTGCGGCTGGTGATCTTATTAGACTCGCACTTATGGGCAAGGACCGTTTGTGGGTCGATTATGATAAAGAGGCTGACGTTTTATATGTCAACTTTGGAAAACCTCAAAAGGCTGATGATGCACGAGAAAAAAAGGGGGTAATAACAAGAACAAGAAAAGGTAAGATTGTAGGATTAACAATTCTTAACGCCAGCAAATTTTCTCTGAAAACAAATCAGAATTAATCTTTTTTCTGTTCCTTTTCACCGCCTGGTTTTCTCCAACTGGCCCATTTACATTCGGGGTAGCGTGAGCAGCCGTAAAACCTCTTACCTCGTCTTGTTGTCTTTATAATAACGTCACCAATTTTGCATTCTAAACATTTCACGCCGATTTTCTCAATATATTTTTCTGTGTGCTTACATTCTGGAAATTTTGAACAGGATATAAATTTTCCAAAGCGTCCGGTTCGAATCACAAGTTCTCCTTGCTTATCTCCCCTTCTTCCTTCCAATTCGCAAGTCGGACATTTACGGCCCAATTTTTCTGCCTCGATTTTTACACGCTTTGATTTTTCTTCAACTTCACCCAATTTTTTATCAAAGGGTTTATAAAATTCGCTCATCATTTTTTGCCACTCAAGTTCCCCATTTGCTACATTATCTAGTTGATCCTCCATTCCAGCCGTAAACGAATACTCAAATAGATCCGGAAAGTTTTTAATTAAAAAGTCATTCACCGCAACTCCAACCGGTGTCGGCTGGAACTTTCCTTCAAGCTTTTCTACATAAGTTCTTAATTGAATTGTTGTAATAATTGGTGCATAAGTTGAAGGCCTTCCAATCCCAAGAGCTTCGAGTGTTTTAATTAATGATGCTTCGTTAAACCTTGCCGGGGGTTGAGTAAATTTTTGTTCAGAATTAACTTTTATAAGATCCAATGCCTCGTCTTTTTCAAGTACAGGTAATTCCGGTTCTTCATCTTTTGAAAGTGGCCCGCCTCGCCCGACGAGCAAGCGAGTCGAGGCGGGAATTACTTTCCTCCAACCATCAAACTTCATTACTTGCCCACTCGCCCTCAAAATATACACCCCCGAGGTGTGAACACCTTTCACCTCGGGGGTGGTTCTTGCCTCTACATCTATCACAGTTTCGTCAAAAATACACTCTTTCATCTGACAGGCTACATATCGTCTCCATATAAGATCGTAAAGTTTTCTATGATCGTTTAATAACTCGCCGCTTAATTCATGTTCATCTTGGGTTTGCATCACATTTGTTGGACGGATTGCTTCATGGGCTTCTTGAGCCAACTTAGAAGTTTTTTTGAAAAAACGCGGGTTTTCCGGCACGTAACTATTCCCGAACTTCTTTTCAATATATTCCCTCGCTTTTGCAACTGCACTTGATGCTAAATTTACAGAATCTGTTCTGTGATAAGTTATTAACCCTTCCTCGTAAAGTCTTTGTGCAATACTCATTGTCCTTTTCGCAGACCACCCGAATAGCCTTGCACCAGCTTGTGTCATAGTTGAAGTTGTTATATTTGGATTTTTCCAGATCATCAACGATTTCTTTTGCAGTTTTTCCATCTTTTACTTCCGCTTTTTTCTCACCGACTTTAATCAATTGAACAACAAACACCCCCGAGGTGTGAACACCTTTCACCTCGGGGGTGGAAGAAGCTACGTCTGCAAAAATCTCCCAATATTCGACGGGTTTAAACGCTCCAATTTCTCTTTCTCTTTCTACAATTAAACGTACTGCAACTGATTGTACACGTCCGGCTGATAAGCCCCGACGGACTTTCTTCCATAAAAGTGGTGATAGATTATAACCAACCAACCTGTCAAGCACTCTTCTTGCAATTTGGGCATTAACTAAATTTTTATTGATACTTCGGGGGTTTTTTAAAGCTTCTTCAAGCGCTTCTTTTGTAATCTCATGAAATACTATACGAGTTATGGAGTGATTAAGTGATTTAGTGATTAAGGTATTTTTTCCCTTTTGACTTAATCGCTTAGTCGCTTGTTCACTTAGTATCTCCTTCACATGTTGGGCAATTGCTTCTCCTTCCCTGTCAGGATCTGTTGCGATGTAAATTAATTTTGCATGAAGTGCTCCATCTTTTATCTTTTTAATGCTTTCTTCCCTTTTAGCAACAACTACGTAGTTAGGCTTGAAATCGTTTTCGACGTCAACTGAAACTTTATTTTTTGGCAAGTCCTTAATATGCCCCATTGTCGCTTCCACTTTATAATCTCCCCCCAGAAAACGGGACAACGTTCTAGCCTTGGTAGGACTTTCCACAATAATCAAATTCATGTTTTTAGGGCTTTCGCTCGCCCCGTACAAACGCCTTCGCGACGCGAGGACGTAGACCTCGGGAGCGACAAGTTTTGTACTGGGGTTGGAGACTCAACAACTATTAAATTCATAGCTAAATTTTTTACCGCGATTTTGAAATACTAAGAATCTATTCTTCAGGAATATCAAACTCGTGGCCAAGAAAATATCTCAAGATATTTTCTTATACACTCCATTTCCAACATTTTTTACAATTCCTCTTAATTCCATAATAGTCAGTCTAGCAGAAATTGTTGAAACCGATAGTCCTGATATTCTAACAAGCTCGTCAAGGTGAAGCGGTTCGTTAGCCAAAAATTCAAGTAGTTTTCCCTCGTTTGAATCTGCAGGCATTACTTTACTTACTGCTTCCATATCAACTTGAAGTTGCAAATCAAGTTCTTCCAAAATATCTTTTACATCTGTCACCATTTTTGCGCCGTTTTTTATTAAATAATGTGGGGCTCCGCTCATGGGGGACGTTATTTGACCGGGTACGGCAAACACTTGTCTTCCTTGGGAAGCTGCATGATTTGCGGTATGAATTGTTCCGCTTTTGATCATGCCTTCAACGACAATGATCGCTTTGGATAACCCCGAAATGATTCTGTTTCTATAAGGAAAAAAATATTTCTGGGGTACTACTCCTGGCGAGTACTCGGAAATAATCGCACCGCCCGACTTTACTATTTCAAGACCCAACCACTCATTTGATCTTGGAGTAATTATATCTACGCCTCCTGCCAAAACCGCGATGCATCTTCCACCAGCATCGAGAGCACTTCTGTGGGCCGCAAAATCAACTCCAAATGCAAGTCCCGAAACTATAGTTACGCCTAAACTGGCAAGCTCAGTTGCTAACTTCTGAGTAACTTCCTTCCCGTAAGAAGTCATTTTTCGACTTCCTACAACAGCAACTGAATTTACATCACTAGTTTTTAACTTACCTCTGACATATAAAACGAGCGGTGCATCTTCAACTTCTTTCAAATTTTCTGGATAGTCATCGTCATTTACTGTTAAAACCTCAATCGATAATTTCTTTAATCTATTAAAGTAGCCTTTGAAATCAAAACTTTCACGATGTTTTACAAATTCGTCGGCCACACTCTCCTTAAGTCCAATTTCCAGCAAATCTTTTTTATCGACATTCCAAGCGTTTTTGGCTGAACCGAAATAAGAAACAAGAAGTTTCGTCCTATTCGGACCAAAATAGTTAAAAGAGTAAAGTGCGGCTAAGTATTCTCGTTCCTTCATTGGGGGTTGATTCCAGTCTGCTGACCAAAGTTTAATCCAGGCGTTGGAGAAAGTGTTGGTTGAACTTTAAACCAGAAGTTAAAAATCTCTCTTGCGATTGGTCCT
>Ga0209542_10021673_pt1 | contig 10049 bp, 9 predicted proteins | sample RifCSPhighO2_01_FD_184028 | JGI IMG/M metagenome (GOLD analysis project Ga0209542, IMG submission 184028) | Soil microbial communities from Rifle, Colorado - Rifle CSP2_plank highO2_0.1 (SPAdes) (version 2) | ecosystem: Environmental > Terrestrial > Deep subsurface > Rock core/Sediment ...
ATTCAAGGCGCGCGCGATTCCACGCAAAAGACGCCCAAGTGCCAAACACAATCACAGCGCACACGACCACTGCCGCACCGAACCAAAATCGTGCGGTTACTTTTTTCTTTTTTGCGTTCATATGTTAAAAAAGCCGGCTCTCCTGCTCGCCCGCGCGCTTCGCGCGCCGATATTCCTTATACGCGCTTGCAAAAAGAATTAGCGAGAGCACAAATTGCACGGAGGTCTTCCACGAGGTCGGTATGCCTAGAAGCGGCAGAATCACAAACGCCGCGCTTGCGACAAACACAATTCTTACGAATGACATAAGGGGAAGTATATCACAAACGAATACTTTTGTGATATGATGTGCGATAGACCTTGAGAAAGGAAAAAGATGCACGGATATTACTGGGACAAAGAGTACTTGAAAAACAGACTTGCGGGATTCAACGGTGGACAATTTTTAATGGAAACAAAGGAAGGACTGACTTTTAGAGGAGAAATAAAAGAATGTGTCATACCGAGTAACAAAAACAGAAGAGTTCTGATTTCCTTTAACTGGCTCAGCGAGCGGCGACTATTCCTTGACGAATGGTGGAAGCCGAAAACGAGATGGGTATTAATTGAACCACCGCGAGGATCTTCGTTTCTTGATGTTGGATTTTCTTCGTACTACACTCAACAAGACGAGGAAAGAATAAAGATGTGGGGAGCATTCGGCGAGGTGTGCCGTTTTTTTAAAAAAGAAGACCACACTAATCTCGTGCGGAATTGGGATGAAATTATCCCTTATTGGAAACTACACAAACTCAACTTTTTTCGCGCGATAATAATTGCGCTGAAAAAATAAAATCCGCCCTCCGCGCGCCGAAGGACGGATTTAATTTTTATATAGAAACGACTACCACAAACTCCCCTCGTACTTTTTCCGAATTATTTCTGAAATATTCTAAAACCTCGGACGCACTGCCGCGCACGACTTCTTCATGTATTTTTGTTAATTCGCGACAAATAGTTATTTGTTTTTCTGGCGCGTATTTCTGAAGCGACTCCAATGCCTTCATAATTCGATGCGGCGATTCGTAAAAAACAACCACCCTCTTTTCTTCCGCGATTTCTTTGAACAAGGTCTCCCTCCCCTTCTTGTGCGGCAAAAATCCCAAAAATACAAAATCATGCGCCGACACACCAGCAATTGAAAGCGCTGCGGTGAGTGCTGATGGCCCCGGCACCGATTCTATCTTCACCTCAGGTAATGCTTCGCGCACTTTTTGTATTAACATTGAACCCGGATCGGAAATTCCCGGCGTTCCCGCATCTGTTACAAGCGCGATATTTTTGCCTTCTTGCAATAATTCAATTACTCGCTCCGCGCTCGCACCGCTTTTCTGTTCGTTGTACGCGAAAAGTTGTTTGCCAGATATCTTGTATTTTTCAAGTAGCCGCTTCGTAACGCGCGTATCTTCGCATAAAATAATATCTGTCTCGCGCAATACCCGTAGCGCCCGCAGCGTGATGTCTTCAAGGTTTCCGATTGGAGTTCCAACAATATACAACGAAGCCATATTTTTTATTTATATAGTCAACTTTAGACGCCACACGCGAAGTACGGACTGATTCAAACGCTCTTCTGAAATTCGCCCTGAAGAAATCGCATTTTCAATCGCTTTAATAATTGGTTCGTGAAGCGTTGTTGTATAAGTACTGATAATCATATCCGCACCAGCTTCAAACGATTGCACCGCAGCCTCTTCAAAGGATATTTCATTTACTCCATTCACTGAAACCATTTCAATGTCGTCAGTAATAACAACTCCATCGTATTCCCATTCATTACGAAGTATGTCCGTTAGAAATCTTCGTGAGCGCGTCGCAGGTACATTGTCAATATCTTCATAAATAATGTGTGCAGTCATGATAGGCGTTGAGGGTAATTCTCTTAATGCAAAAAGAAACGGCTCTAAACTTTCCGCTACAGAAACAGTGCTCTCGGACGCACCTCTTTTGTGTGGGTCAATAGTAATCGCCCCATATCCTGGAAAGTGCTTGAACACTGGGATAATTCCAGCGGACTGATACCCGCGCGCCATAGCAACTCCAAGTTGTATGATGCCGTTGGTAGTCGTTGCAAAAGTCCGGTCATAGAGATATGCGTTTTTGTCAGGAACATAATCAAGCACGGGGGCAAAGTTCATATTAACACCGAGATTTTTAAGTTCCGTTCCCCTTTTTTGCGCTATACGAAATGCTTCTTGTTCATTTTTAATGTCTTTCTCTGCTGTCAATTCAGATAAAAACGAAAATCGTACGACATCGCCCCCTTCTTGGTCAACCGCAATAAGTATTGGGGGCAACCCCGCTTCAGAAGTAAGTTCCTGCAGAGAAGCGGCGAGATGTTTGATTTGTTCGGCATTTTCAACATTACGCTTCAAGAGATTCACTCCGCCAATACCATATTCAGCTATCAATCGCTTAACATGATCGTCTGGTGTCTTTGCCGCAAAACCAAAAATCATTAACTGTCCGATTCTTTTCTCTAAAGGAAGTTTCTTGATTTTTTCAAGTAGAGCGTCATCCTTGTTAATGTTCGCGGGAGCAACGGTGTTATTGCTTTGAAATAAAATTAAACGCCCTCGAAATAAAAGGGCGACAAAAATAATAACAACGACCGCTAAAAGTATTTTTATATTTGTCTTCATTTATATCCATTGTTCTAATATTCTCAAGAACATCAGCATAGATTCTACTGTGCTTATTCTAATGTTCTCAAGAACTTCAGAATATAGTTTGCGCGGCCAGTAAGTTTGTGGCGAATTGAGACGCTATCGGATTTTTTGAGAACGAGCCCTGCAATCGCAAGACGGCGAATATGGTCGGCGGCAGTTTTATAATTTATATCAAGCAGTTTAGCAATTTCATCTACGGACATTTCCGGCGTCTTTTTTAGAATCTCCATAATCTGAATGCGTCGATGATTGGAAAATCCGCGCACCAACCGCTCTAGCGTACGATAATTTTTTGCATCTTTATTTTTATTCATATGACATACTATGGTTATATTCTAATGTTCTCAAGAATATCAGAATATACATTAACAAGCAAGGGACACTCTGCAATCGGTTTTGTTAGTGTAAAAAGAAAAAGGCTGTATTGCTACAGCCCTTTTGTGTTTTTGAAAATGTTATGTGGTAACCACCACCTCGAATCTGAACTCGTAGGTGCCATTGCCCACCCTTTTTGGTTCTTGGAGATTAACTCCGCAACCAGCCAAGTCTTTTGTGTTTGAGAGATGCTGACCGACGCATGGGCAGCAGATGTAGCCCTTTTTGCCCCTATTGCCGATTTCCACGAAGTCGCAGTCATACATCCAGCCCTCCCGGTACTGGCTCCAGGAGTTTATGTAACCCTCTTTTGATAACGGGGCAACATTGCGCAGAAAATCCTGATATGACAGTCGAGAACATAGCTGCTTGGCTTCGTTCATCAACCGAGGTTTTTTACCAATTTTTTTGATTGGCAGAGACAGGTTGATCAATCTCGCTATCTCCTCTTTAATTTGCGGAAGATGCCCTCGCGGATCAGGATAGCCTCCAGACCAGGACAGGCAGTCCGGCCCAGCGGTTTGGTAGACCACTCGGACCCGATTTCCCTGGCGTTGGAATGACTTGGAGAGCGCGTCGCCGCACACCAGAATTATCGCCTCCCAAAGGAGGTGGTCGTAGGTTTCAATGGCGCGTTGTACTGCTTCACTTTCACCGCTTATCGTTTCACTACTCATAATGCTCTATCCTTTTATGGATTTGAGTATAATAGGCACCTAAAAACACACTAGCGACAGCGGGGCAAACGGCCACATTGTCGATTACATTTTTGGGCGATGCCCTGATTGGTTTCAGACACTAAGAGGATGGTCCGGTCTGCTCTTGGCCACATTCCAAGAGTATTTACACAGTTAGACCTTCATTAGAGCCTGCGTTCTACCTATTACAGAACAAACTGTGAGGTGCAAATAGTCCGATCGGAATATACCACTAAAGACAAGATATATCCAGTTTTCCATGACAATATATTCCTCTGAGTATTTGAACGGGAAAAATCCTTAATTTTGATATATAAGAATATCCGCTACCTTGTTTGTCTCCCCTGCCCCCATAGTTATTATTATTCCGTCCGATCCAGCAAATTTTGTTGCTTTTTCTGCCGCTTCGGCAAATGTTTTTACAAAATATGCGGACTGTTTGTTCTTTTGTATTTCATCAACAACCATTTGCGACGAGATGTTGCCCGGGTCTTTTTCGCGCGCGGGGTAAATAGGTAGGAGAATAACCGCATCCGCGCGTGCGAAGCATTTTCCGAACTCCTCCAAATGGTCTTTGGTACGCGAATACAGGTGCGGCTGGAATACGACGATAATTTTTTGCGTCGGGAAGAGTCCACGCGCGCCTTGAAATGTCGCCTCTATCTCTGTTGGGTGGTGTCCGTAATCGTCGTACACGAGCGCGCCGTTTTTCGCCTCCCCGCGATACTCAAATCGGCGCCATGTCCCCGAAAACTCGGAAAGGGACTTCAGCGCGACCACATCATCAATCTTTAACGCGCGAGCGACAGCGAGCGCAGCTTTCGCGTTTTCTATATTGTGTCTGCCAGGAATCTTTAATTTAAAACCGCTCGGCAGAGATATGGAGTCAAAGTTATTTATAACCACACCATCTTTCGGCACTCTCATCGCAAGCTCGGCAAAAGCGCTTTTAATGTCGTCTAGGTTTTTGTAATAATCCAAATGGTCGGCATCTATATTGGTAATCACGAGAATCTTCGGCGACAGATTTAGAAACGAGCGGCGATACTCGCACGCTTCCACAACTAAATACTTACTCTTTCCTGAAATAAAGTTCGTCCGCCCGCCTTTTGCATCCAGTAAAAAACTCCCAACGATCACTGTCGGGTCCAATCCCGCATCCATCAAAATCTTTGCAATCATTGCGGTCGTCGTGGTCTTACCGTGCGTACCAGAAACCGCAATCGTATATTTCTCTTTTGAGATAATACCAAGCGCTTCGGGGTACGAAAGGAGCGGAATTCCACGCCGCTTCGCTTCCGCAAACTCCGGATTGTCTGGCGTAATCGCAATCGTATAAATTACCAAATCGCAATCAACCAGAACATTCTCGGCGCGCTGGCCAATTGAAATCTGCGCGCCGAGCTTACGCAACTCTTCCGTTACCTCGCTATCCGCCACATCCGACCCGTTCACTTTCTTGCCTTCCAGTAAAAACATCCGCGCGATAGCCGAAATCCCAATACCGCCAATGCCGATGAAGTGAGCCGTCTTTATTTTTGAGAAATCCATAGTAGATACATTTACGACCCCTTGCGGGGCCGTTGACGCCTTACGGCGATGGTAAAGAAAGTATAGCACAAAAAGTCCTAGCCAAACAACTATTCGGCATTTGTTGGTTGTTGTTCTACCTATGTAATGTGTTGTATTTTTTCTTTCTTGTAATGACGGTAAGTCAAAATTCCGAGAATTATAGCAATAACCGCGCCAACATCTCCGAAGATATTTGAATCATCGCCAAAAAGAAACGAGGAAATCCTCTAGAACACAAAAAATACCAGAAGTCCCAACAAAAGTCCTTTCACACTAAAATTATTCATTTTTATAATTAGATTACAAAATAAATCAACACTACATTTTATACCCCTTTAATGATATTCACAAACTGCTCTCCCCTATCATACTCATTTTTGAACCATTTGCCGAACGAGGCGAACGCGGGTGAAAAGAGTACAGTATCGTCTTTTTTCGCAATTTTCATCGCTTCTTGCACACATTCTTTCAGAGTTTCTCTTTCTTTTACCATAATACTTAATACATATTCCTTAATACCATTTTTAATTTTTTCCGTCCCCGTCTCACGGAGAAGTATAACTACTTTGCAATGCTTCGGAATTTCCTCAACCAACTTGCTCATATCCAATCCTTTGTCGGTGCCACCGCAGATGAGAATAATGTTTTTACCGAGCGCGCGGAGCGCGGCAATGGTTGCATCGGGTGTTGTTGCGTTATTGTCGTTGTATATTTTTATACCTCGCACCGTCCGCAAATATTCCAAACGGTTCGGAAGCCCGCCAAAGTTCTCAACGGCTTTTTTAATTGCAGAATCTGAAACACTGAGGGAGCGCGCCGCGGCTATCGCGCACGCGATATTTTCGCGATTATGTTGTCCTAGTAATTTTATTTTCCAACTTTTCGGAATATCCGCGGCGCGCGCAATGTGCGGCGCGTTCGGCGGTCGCGCCGCCGCGACTTGTTTTGCAACCTGTTCTCCGACCACAAGTGCATCGCTCTTTTTCTGATACTTGAAAATCGCCGCCTTGTCGTCAAAATATCTCTTCCTATTTCCTTTGTAGTAGGTCAGATGGTCATCTAGAAAAGTCGTAAACACCGCGACCTGCGGAGAGATTTTTGCATCGTGGAATCCCTGCAGTTGCCACGAGTCAAGTTCCAAAACAACAATATCCTCAACTTTAACTTTTTTAAGAAGAGGGAGCGTGGCTTCGGGTACAAGATTTCCTCCTTTATAGATTTTTCTACTACCAACCACCCCGTCCCGACTTTCAGTCGGGACACCCCTCCTCAACCGAGGAGGGGATGAAGAAAGAATCTCGTAAATCATGGCGGTAACGGTGGACTTTCCACGAGTACCGGTAACACTGACAATCGTAACGCCCTTCGACATTAGTTTCGCGAAAAGCGATGCATCCATTTCAATCGGAATGTTGTTTTTCTTTGCTTCGGCAATATACGGCGAATCGAGCGATACTCCTGCGGCTTTAAGAATGAAATCTCTGTTTCTAAAATCATCCATCGTGTGCCTACCAAGTGTGTAACGAATGTTTCTATATTTTCGGAGCTTTGCCAAAGACGGCGCAAGTGTTTTTGCGTCGCGTAAATCCGTAACGATTAAATCGGCTCCGTACTCGGCAAGAAAAATCGCGTCGCCGACGCCGCGCCCGAGGAGTCCTAAACCCATAAGCGTTACCTTTTTGCCTCTAAAAGATTGCTTCCAATCCATAAGAAATTACACTAGCAAAAAAACAGGAAAATAGAAAACCCCCACACTTGATGCCATCAAGTGTGGGGGTCGCGGTTGCGTACGAATTACGCAAACGCTTTCTGCGACTGCGAGTATCGTTGCCGCCATTTCCGGAGCCGTTCGCTCCCGAGTGCCGCCATCTCTTGCTCCAAATTTATAACTGGAGCCGTAGGAGTTGGTGGCAGTGGCGCAACTGGTAGAGCAGGTGCGGCGTGTACCTGATTTCGCGCGAGAAAATCCCGCGAGGTCTCAAAATCTGCACGCAAAGCCCAGAGCCACAATCCCATTTTCTGTGGCACAAATGCGACCCCGTCACCCCTCCGCACCGTCGGACTCTTTCCAGTAGAAAAGAGTATTCCTCCGGACAAACTCTCCACTAATCGCAAATTGCTCCAGTAGAGCCGAACCTCCGCGCCGCTTCTTTCCGTTTTCACAAACGCCCAGTGTCTTCCGCACTGGGTGACAATTCCGAAGTCAACCGTTTCCTGTCGCACCATCGTCTTCACTTTTTTCCTTTCAAAAAACAGGGTTAAAGCGTTGTGCTTTCCTATTGGAATTCGCCTCAGGCGAACCAACCCTATCTACCTATTAGTATAGCAGATATAGGTTTATTTGTCAATGGGCATGGAGGTAAGTATCCACACCCTCCTCCACACTCCATGATATACTGTCAAGGTGCAACGACTTACCAATGAGGAAATCAAACACAGGTTGATACGGCTGCGGAATCTAGAATATCTCTACACAAAGGCGCGAGAACGGATTACCTTTCTTGAAGCAGAGAACGAACAACTCAAAGAACGGATTAAGGAACTGGAAAAGCGGGACAACGATAAGAATACAAGGATAGAAGCCCTCGCGTTTCAGTTGGAACAAATTCAAAACAAAGTATTCGGTAAAAAGCCGGCAGTGTTGCGCGCCATAGAGAGACGGGAACCAAAAGAACGAGACATATCCTCTTACCGCAGACCGCTCCCATATCGCATCACAGAAACAAAACAACATCCTGTCTGTGTGTGCGTTCATTGCGCGGGGAAACTCACGAAAAAATCGGTCAAAGTATTCTACGAAGAAGACCTTCCATTGCCGATTCAAACAATCGTTATCAAACACGAAGTAGAAACCGGCTACTGTCCTGCGTGTAAGCGGGTATCATCTGGATGCATCATTCCTTCCAAGAAATCCGTGCTAGGTGAGAAGGTAAGGAAGTATGTCTGTCTCCTCTCCATTGGGAATCGCCTCTCGCACAGTCAAATCAAAGACCATCTCAAGGATGTGTTTGCTATGCGCTTGTCGCTCGGCGAAATCGGCAACATACTCAAAAACGAAGCGGACAACCTGCGACCTGCCTACGAGCGATTAAAGCAATCAGTGGCGAAACAAAAAGCCGTTCATTACGACGAAACGGGATGGCCTGTCGCCAAGGAAGAACAAGGGAAGTTTGCATGGGTGGCGACTGGCACGGAAAACAACGATACCGTATTTGCACTCGGTAAATCGCGCGGCAAAGGAAACATTGCGGATTTAGGCATCTCGCCTGTCGGCATATCTGACGATTATGGCGCGTACAAAAATGCGTTCATTGAACACCAGTTATGTTGGGCTCACCCTCAAAGGAAATTGCGGGATGTGGCGGAGAGCGCGGAAATGCCGGAAGAAAAGAAAGAGTGCTGCGAAAACGCATACAGTCAATTCTCAAAACTATACAAAAATATCAGGCAATCTCTCGGAAACAGCATACCCCCGTACCTCAAAAGAAGATTTCAATCGGTTTTTAACCGCATCGCGGAAAGCCATGCTCTTGACCCTACTCCTCTTTCCAAAATCAAGGCGGCTCTTCGGAAAAACAAAGAAAAATACTTCACCTTTCTCCACCATTCTGGTATTCCAGTCGACAACAACAAAGCCGAGCGCGCTTTAAGGCATTTGGTAATCAAAAGACGGACTTCTTTCGGCTCAAAAACACAAAGAGGAGCGGAGACAACCTCCATTCTCGCTTCAATAATTCTCTCCTTGAAATGGAATGAGCCACAAGAATGGTTCCAAAAGTATCTGAAATTGGGCATCTGAAGTACCCTCGATTTACAAAGGTTTTACGGGAGGTGTGGATACTTACTACGAATTGGGTTGACAAGAAATACAGGAGGTGCTATACTATATGGTAGATAAGTAGCGCCAGATGTTGATGGGCTTCAAACATCTGGTGCTTGAAAAAACGAAGCCAAAACAATCAAAAAAGAAAGTTGAGAAAGAAATGAAAAAAGAACATGCGATCCTTGTCATTGTTACGGCAACATCTATTTTCCTCACTTCGTTATTTAGTCGGTTCATTTTTTCGCCACGGGAAACTACACCAGCGGTTGTAGCGACCAACGCTCCACCGCCCATCATTGCAGCGCAGACGAACGCTCCAGCAACTCAGGTTGATTTGCTCGCAGCAGAGCTGGAAGAGTTGAAAGCCAAGGAGCGGACCAGGGAGGAAAGGTTACAGAGATTACTCGCGCTCAACGAAGAAGTTCGTCGGGAGCGGGAGACCAACATCATCACGGTACCGGTCACAGTGAATGTGACCAACGCATCACCAGTGGTCATCAACGGCACCTTTAACATCGGTGGTTCGTCGGTGCCACCAGCGAGAAAACAGGCGGAACCAAAGGCACCGAAAACAAAAACGCGGACCCCGATGTACACCATCACAAACTCCACCTCGTCGGTGACGGTTTCGGGAACCACTACGGTTTCAGAGACCCACACTTCGGTGCAGAACTTTCTGCCACCGGGGCGACGGAGTTTGCTCGGTGTAATTCTTGGGGGTCGGGCAAACCCGATTCCCACGGAAATGCCGTCGGGGCAGAGTATCCAGCATGGACAACCGCCGACGCCAGTAGTGGTTGTGCAACAGCCATATGGATATGGCGGGTACGGATACGGGTATCCGTACCAAAGGGTACCGGTATCGGGTCCGTG
>Ga0209542_10021674_pt1 | contig 10049 bp, 15 predicted proteins | sample RifCSPhighO2_01_FD_184028 | JGI IMG/M metagenome (GOLD analysis project Ga0209542, IMG submission 184028) | Soil microbial communities from Rifle, Colorado - Rifle CSP2_plank highO2_0.1 (SPAdes) (version 2) | ecosystem: Environmental > Terrestrial > Deep subsurface > Rock core/Sediment ...
GATTTGAGGATTTTCTAAATTAAAATTATCTTTAAGTTTTTTAGTAAGAGAGCGAATATTTGCTCCTTTTGATCCTACAATTAAACTTGGTCTGCTGGTATGAATGATGATTTTTTCTCCCAAAGGAATTTTCTTTAGAGTAATGGTAGATATACCTACATTTCCTAGATTTTTCTCTACATACTTACGAATGTAATATTCACGCGTTTTTTGTGCTACGAATGTTCGTTCAATCATTTTTTAACCCCTGTGGAACGCAATGAGCCTTTCTTTTGCAGCTCATCATATAAGCTTGATACCTGCTCAGCATCTTTACGCTCTTTATCACGCTGCTTTAATTCAGCGGCTTTTTGTTGTGCTCTTCGCAACAATTCTGCAGATGACACTTCTTCAGCGGCTACTTTAGCCTTTATAGCTGGTTTAACCGGAGCAGCTGAAGTTGCTTTATGTTCTTCATGTTTATGATCGTGATCTGTATGGTTATGCCCCTCTGTGTGAGTATGAACCTCACGATCATGGTGATCATGATCGTGTGCAGGAACCACAGACTCTACCTTCTTAGTCACAGTCTCTGTATGCTCTTTTTTGGAAGCTGAGACGTCTACGGTCTTCTTTTCTTTTTTGTCAGCAACTCCTTTCTCTTTAACTTCAACTTCAACATGAGATCGCTTAGTTCCAGTTCTGTGCCTTCCGCCACCAAATGGATTAGGAGCTCTATTTGCAACTAATTTAGTTATTTTTAAAGAACCGGTATTTAAGCCTTTGAAATGAGCATTTGCTTCTACTGATTTTAACAATTTCAAAATTTCGTGTGCTGCTTTCTGAGGATATCTCCCTGAAGACATACCTCTTTTATGAGCAGTATTGCGTACAAATCTTTTGAATTCAACCGCTCTCTTCAACTGAGCTACTTCTTCCAAATATTTTTTAGCATAGGAAATATTCTTGTAACGAAGAGTGCGGCACAGTTCTATGCAATGCTTAGTTGAAACTGGTATGTTCATGGCTTTTGCTACCGCAAGATGTCCTTGTACCATTTTTGAGTTAGTTGACGTAGCCATCGTTTACTTATTTACCTCGCGGAAACTGCTTTACTTGATCTTGTTGCACCAATACCGGCTGCGCTGTGAGATACACCTTTTCGAGTGTGAGAAAATTCCCCTAAATAATGCCCTAACATTGAAGCAATTACCATTACTGGAAGGAACTCCTTTCCATTGTAGACCCGAAGCGTCTTTCCCACCATTTGAGGAACTATAATCATGTCGCGGCAATGAGTTTTAACATTATTTTCTCCTGCTTCTATACGTATCATAAGACTTTTTTGTGCATCGGTGAATCCTCTCTTCAGAGATCTTCGCTGACGTGAAGGAATCAGTTTCATGAACTCCTTTAAGTCCAATTTAGCTGCGTCTTCTTCCAATTTTCCTTTCCAAGTAAATTCTTTTGCCATCTTTATTTCTTCCTTCTACCTGTTCTTCGCGGCGCAATCTTACCAACCTTTCTTCCTGGTGGTGCACCACGAGGCGATTGAGTAGGTCGTCCTTTCACGTGTGAACATTTCCCACCAAAAGGATGATCTACTGCGTTCATTGACACTCCGCAAACATGCGGATATAACTTATTTCTTGCTCGCATTTTATGATATTTAAACCCTGCTTTAAGGAATGGTTTGTCTAATCTTCCGCTTCCGGCCAGAATACCTATTGAAGCTCGACATTGCGGAACGAATAATTTTTCTTTTTTGGAGGGCAACTGCACCCGTACCGCTTCATCTGTCTTTGAAATTACTCGAGCTGATGAGCCAGACGCTCGCACTAACTTCCCACCGTCTAGAGGATGCAACTCAATATTATGAATCAAAGTACCTTCAGGAATATCCCTTAAAGACAAAACATTCCCCACCTTCACTTCCGGGCTCCCTACTGCAATTTCATCACCTACTTTAATCCCTTCTGGAGCAAAGGCTAAACCCCGCTCACCAGTTAAATAGGCCACTTCCATCAAAGGAGCGCTATGTCCTGCACAATGAATCAAATCAGTAACCATACCCGAGGTTGACAATGTGTAATGTTTAACTTCCCCCTCATAGCGGTGACTAGGCGCACGATATCGCGGTGTTCCGCGTCCTCGTCTTTGCTGGATTAGTTGTTTACCCACAAACTTCTAAAAGTTTGATCATTCGGCGACATGCGCTTTTTTCAAAAGCTTAGTCACCAATACGCAAACTTCTCCTCCGATTATTTTTCTGTTTCTCATTTTATATCAACCCTAAATCTGCGCTTACATCAGAAGCCAAATTCTCTGGGCTTAACTTAACATATGCTTTCTTAACTCCAGTAAATGAATTATCAATATTCACTTTAATTACCTTAACTTTATACAATTCTTCAACTGCTTTTTTCACATCAGCTTTAGTAGCGGAAGGAGCAACAGAAAATACCAGTTTGTTATCTGTTTCAATCTGACGAATATTCTTCTCTGTTGATAAAGGAGCTACAATGACTGCGTAAGGATCAAATAAATCACTAACCGCTTCGGCTTTCACTTGTTCTGCTTCTTTTTGAATAGTTTTCTTAGCCATGATCTCACATAAATAATTTCTCTTCAGCCACCTTATGCACCGCTTTTTCGGTCCACAAAGTTACTCTTCCAGCATCTGCGCCTGGCGCTAGGAGCTCTGCATTAAGAGCCTTAACCTCAACTACATCCACTCCGGGAACATTTCGCGCTGCATGTAGTAATGGGCAATCTGCACTCGCAACAATTAATACACCCTTTTTGCGCTTATACTTCCTCCCCCTCATAGTACCCATACCGGCACGGACTTTTTTCTGAGATGAACGCTGCATTTCGTTTTCAAAACCTAAACTTAATAATAATGATTCTACTTCTTTGGTCTTAGCAAGATTTTCTACAGCGCCCGTCACTACAAAAGGATAATCAGCAGGTAACTTATGCCCTCGCTCTGCTACTACTTCCTTTAAAAGAGTCGCAGCCATAGCTGAGCGAATAGCTTTTTGGTTTTCTTTCTTGTTAATTTTTCGTTCCAATACTTTTTCTGCTTTTGGAGGATGACTTCGTCGCCCACCCACCGTCTGAGGAGAGAATGCTCCTACCCAGTTAAATCTGGTTCCTCTTCTGGAGAGGATCTTTCTGTTTACTCTACTGATACCAAAACCGTAACAGCCGCGGTACTTACGCCTGCGTTTGCTTAATTTTGAAGAATGTCGTAGACCTGCTTCTGGATCCGCTCCATAAGCCTGTCGAGCTTTGCTCCATAAAGAATGAACTGCACGCTTAATTAGATCCGGGCGGAATGCTTCCTTAAACTGAACTGGCATATCCATATCTCCTGTTTTCTTGTTAGTGCTATTGATTATTGGCAGTTTCATCTTAAGATTTCACCGATACATAAGTTATTTGTGGAGCTTCTTTAGTCATAGATTTATCAGGACGAATTGATTTAGTTAACATTACTGCTCTTTTCTTTGAACCGCTAACAGAACCCCTTATTAAAAGATAATTATTCTTAACCAGGCCATATTTTATAATTCCCCCTGAAGGACTTACTTCTGCGCCATTTTTACCTATTTTAAGAAGTTGCTTATTATATTCTGTTCGTAAATGAAAACCCATTTTTCCGGATTGAGCAACGCTAAAACGTACTCGGTTGGGATGCCAAGGACCTAAAGTTCCTATTCCCCGTTTGGTTTTTTCTGCTTTATGCTGCCTGATGGGTACGCCAAACCGTTTAACTGTTCCTTGGAATCCTTTTGCTTTAGTTATTCCATGAACATCCAGAGAAGTACCTGTTTCAAAAACATCTTCCACACTTATATCCTTACCCAACATCTTTTTCGCATAAACTAATTTATCTTCTTTACTGCCGCCGAGGGCAATTTCCATGATTTTAGGTTTTTTTGTTCCGATAGAAGCTAAAGAAGGATTAGAATGCACTAGAAGACGGACATCTTCAAAATCTGTGAATTCATCAAATGAATGTGATTTTTTTTTAGGAAGTTGAATTTTTTTGCCGACTGTTTTAGACACATTTTCCGCCCAGACACAACCACTCTTTCGTAAGCCGTATAAATGTCTCGCATAGAAGCAAACCCCTGCTACTGACAAAGGCGGACAATCAATAACTGTGGAAGCAATCATTATTTCTTCACCCTTGGTTAGAGACCGCGGATGATTGTCTTTGACCATCAGATGAGTCATTCCGGCTTTATAACCCACAAAACCTAAAGGTTTTGCTTTGCTTTCCGGAGCCCAAGACCTAAGGCGAGCTACCGAATGTTTAGCCCTCTTTCTAGGCCAAAATTGAATACTTCCGTGTCTTGGTGCGCTTGGTTGTCCCATTATATTGTAACTGCCTATTCATGGCTCCCATCTTAAGAATCACCTAAATGATTAGTGATGGCTACCTTTTCAGGCTGATTTAGCATAAACCATTTAACCGATGATATCGGTCAGTGTGATTTAAGCCTAAATTATACTTAGTTTTCCTTTTGGGATAGCGGTTATTTATAAATGTGTCGGTAATGTACAAGTAACCATCTTATTCCAAAGCAAGCAATAACTCCTCTAACAAAGGATCACTAGAGACCTGCCCTATTTTGGTTCTAGCAGCCTGAGTTTTGAGAGTTTTAAGATGATGATAAAAATGAGTTACATCCGGCGCATGATAAACCGAAGCTCGCTCATTTCCAAGATCCTCAACACGTAGAAAATATCGAGTGCCATTAGATCTCGCTCCACAATCATGACCAACAACTACCCTCATCTGCGCTGAAACATGGGCATAACCTAGAGAATTTCCATTGCCATAAGGTCGCCACATCTCTAAAGGAATTCGTCTTAACTTCTCTACTGATTGTTGTAATTGCTTGCTGTAACCAACCATAAACCATTCCCCCGTATAACTTACTTTCGATTTCTTAACAAGCTCCTTATTAATCTTCTGCAACAACATTTATAATAAAATTAGCTTCTTAAACAAAACCATGAACTATATCTTCACCAACCTCCTTGGAGCTTTCATCCTCGATGAAAAAATGATGATCATAGATTCCATTCCCTTCAAAAATCTTGAAGAATACAAACATAAAGAAAAATCAGAAGCAAAGCTACAGCAGAAGCATAACGCCAAGCTTTTACCTAAAGATAAACTTCTGCAAGCATTATTATTATTTAAAGAGGCTAAATATTACCAAGAGTTTTACCATCAAAACTTAGAATTAACTAAAGAAGGCCTCAAGAATGCGGTGAATGAAGATAATTTGATCACCCAAGCAATCGCTAACATTAACGAACTAGACAAGATTAGCAATACTATGACTAAACGCCTGCGCGAATGGTACAGCCTTTACTATCCTGAACTTTCTGAAGAGATAGAAAACCATGAAAAGTATGTCGAGTTAGTTTTAGAACAAGAGCGCAATCCAGAAACCTTCGGAGCAGACCTTGATGCTCAGGATCTTGAAGAGATAAAACTACTGGCAGCTAGAATTACCTCGCTCTATGAACTACGAAAGCAACACGAATTATATTTGCAGAAAGTTATGAAGAGTTATTGCCCTAATTTATTAGAATTGGCTGGAGCAACGATTGCTGCCAGACTAATCGAATTAGGAAAAGGATTGAGACATCTTGCTTTATTACCTGCTTCCACCGTACAATTATTAGGAGCAGAGAAAGCGTTGTTTAGGCATCTTAAAACCGGCAGCCGAAGTCCTAAATATGGAGTCATCATTAATCATCCTTTAGTTCAGAATGCTGCTCGGGATAAAAAAGGAAAAGCCGCCCGAATGTTGGCAGACAAACTTTCTTTATGTGCGCGCTTAGACTTTTTCAAAGGCGAATTCAAAGCTCCAGACTATAAAAAAGAATTAGAAGGTAAATTACTATGAACAACTCTTTCCAAGAATTACATCAAGCAGTAACCAACGATCGCAAATATTCCGTATGGTCACAACAGAAAAACTTGGCTGAAAGAGTTACATTTTTGCAAGAAGAAGTGCAGGAACTAATAGAAGCAATTGAAAAAGAAGATCTTCAAAATATAAAAGAAGAACTTGGTGATGTTATGTGGGTAACTATGGCCCTAGTTGCTTTAGCTGAAGAGAAAAAAATGTTCACCGTCCAAGAAATGTTTAGTGCTACTTTAGCAAAAATTAAGCAGCGTAAGCCCTGGATATTTATGGGTCAAAAAGTATCCTTAGAAGAAGAGGTAAAGCGTTGGAAAGAAATAAAACAAAAGAGACAAAAATGAGCAGCATCAAACCACATAAAGTCTTTGAAATTTATTCTGACGGTAGAAGGATTTACACTAAAAGTATTCTTCCCGGAAAAAAACATTTTGAAGAGCGAACCTTCAAAGAAAAAGACGGCGAGTATCGTGAATTTGATCCAAACCACAGTAAACTGGCAGCCATGATTATGAAAGGATGTACCAATGCCGGTATTCGCAAAGGAGATGTTATTCTCTATCTAGGAGTTTCCCATGGTTATACTGCTTCCTTTATTTCAGATATGGTCAACAAAGAAGGATGTATCTTTGGAATTGATCCTGCCCCGCGAGTCATTCGTGATTTAGTGTTCTTATCCCAACAACGAAAAAATATCATTCCTATTCTTGCCAATGCCAATCACCCGGAAGAATATTTAGATAGAGTTCCCGCAGCAGACATTGTCTATCAAGATATTGCCCAAAAGAATCAAGCTGACATTTTTATCAGGAACTGCAAACTTTTCCTCAAGAAAGGTGGCTATGGCTTGCTAGCAGTAAAAGCGAGGAGTATTGATATAAAAAGAAAGAATAAAGACATTTTTATTGAGATTAGGAACTTGCTGGAAAAAGAATTTACGGTTATTGACTACAAGGTTCTTGAACCATTTGAACGTGACCATTGTATGATTATTGTAAAAAAATAGTTGTGATTGAACACATATACTTCTAATCCCTAAATTTTAAATACCCTCCAATCAGATTTTAGTCCATGCGCATTATGACTTGGAATATTAATGGGGTTTCCTATTGGGATTCTGTTAAAATTTTAAATCCATTCAATCCAGCCAAACCAAGGTACTCTTACATTAGAAGAGCAATAGAAAAGTATGACCCTGACATTCTTTTATTACAGGAAGTTATTTTTCCCTGGGATAACTCTTTTGTGGATAGTATTGGGAGATATCATATAGCTAACCAGAAAACCGTGAGAAGCGGCGGCTTGGCTGCGGCAACCAAGAGGAAAACAGCAGAAGTTAAGTACATAATATTTGAAGAACAAGCCAGTTTGTTTAAACCTAAACAATTTAGTGACAAATTTTTAAGAAAGGGATATCAAGAAATAGATTTAGGAGATTACTTGATAATTAACACGCACCTCGCTAACTCATACACTCCTGAAGATGTTTCGGATTTAGTAATCCAAAGACAGGCTGAGCAGCTGCTTGAACATATTAGAAAAAGAAAAAATGAACAACGAGAAATAATTTTAGCAGGAGATTTAAATTTTAGAAAACATTCAGCATTATACGATGCCTTTGCATATGAGCTAGAAGATTTAACTGCTAGTTTACCAACTACAAGGAAAGGATATGGAAAAGTTGATTTTATTTTTGCAAATGCTGGAAATTTAACTAATTGCGGATATGTTGAGGATGAATCATTCAAGGAAAAATACCCCAGCGATCATCCTGGAATTTATGTAGACCTAAAACCAAGCGACCGCTAAAGTTATAAACTTTAAAGTTCTCCTTCTTCCATGAGCATCACTCGTGAAGCAGCCTATCTCTATTTATGTTCTAAAGAATTGAGTAAGATGAATCAAAAGTTACATGACCTAGGCAAAGAAGCGCAACATCACGCTCAAAAACATCTTCAAGCCGCAGATGAAAAAGCAAGATTTAAATCTCAGAAAAAACATCATCAGGCTACCGAGGAGTTACAGCATCTGCTTAAGAAACATCATGCTATGCTTTCTCGAATTAAACATCATCTCGTGAATTATAACAATGCGCTCAGAAAAGAACTGAAATAATTATTTTTTATAAGAGTCAATAACTCGTTGTACATTTTTCGCTTGATTTAAAAGAGAAGTATAAGTATCGCCCTCGCACTTAGGAGTTGTTGAAAAAATTAAAGATATGGCTGCACTCTCATGTCGGGTAACCAAATTATTTGCTTCGGATTCCAAATCTGAGCAATAATCAAGAGCGCTTTGGGTTGCTAAAAAAGATAAATCAGTTCCTTCCTGTTGGTAACTTCCCTGAACCTTGCACCAATCGTTAGAATACAATCGTTGCCTTAGCTCACCAGACCATTGGTCAAATATTATATTGGGGGTTGAATTTGCAAGAGTAAGTACTCTAGTTACATCCGCAAGTCTGTTTTCACAATATTCTTTCTCTCGCGCTATCCTCTCTTCATCTTCCCCGCAACCAACAGAAATAGCTAGCAATCCAGCATATAATAATTTTTTAGAGCCCATGGTAGAAAAAGAGTTTAGTTTTATTTAAATATTTTATGAAGAACGATACTGTAAAGTTATGAGCAGGTGGCTCGGCCAAATTGTCATGAAAGTGCGGAGCTATCGTCCTTTTAATGTATTTTCGAAGCTAAGCCATTGCTCGCAAATAGTTAAGATCAAAAAATCTTCGAATAAGCCAACGATATTCGACCCTATTCACAAAGAATTTTTTGGTGAGAAAATTGGCCCGCCACCTGCTCTGCCGATTAATTTACAGTATCTGAAGAACTAATCACTTATCGACCTTCTTCACATGAATAATATTAACCGGACAGACATCTGCTGCTTCTTGATTACTGTCTTTATCCTTCCCATCTATCTCTAATTCAAAATGATCGCCAACTTTAGAAGAACCCTTTAGATCTGCCATCCCTTCCGCATCCATTTCCCAGAAGTCCGGATTGATCACCGCGCAAGCGCCGCAGCTAATACAATCTTTCTTGAAATGCTCTACTTTGTATTTGGTCATAATTTATTACTGGAATGAGGTGTATTTATAATAGTTTTCTAGGGAATTGGCTACTTCAAAAATTACGCTATCTTTTTTAAAGTGTCAAGGCATTTTCTTCCTATGAGTTATCTTAAACTTCGCTGTAATGATCTGAAAGCTCTTATTAATCAAGATAATCAACAACTCGTTAGCTTGCAATTTCATAATCATGAACTGATGCACGGAGGAGGATATACTGAAAGAAAAGAAGATCACCCTGGATGGCAAAACTCCGAAATCACCATGTTCCCCATAGTTGGACCAGTATCTGATCATAAAGTCAGGTGGAACAACCAACATTATCCCATGGCCCAACATGGTATTGTTCGGCATCTAAATTACGACCTCATCAGAAATTCAGATCAGGAAGCACATTTCAAAGTTTCTTATACCGCAAATACGCCTGTTCGGAATTTACGTGCCCAAGCTGCTGACGATCCCAAACACCTTCTTTGGCCCTTCAGTTTTGAAATTAAAAAATCTTACAGACTAACCACAAATCAGCTCGCAGTTGATTTCAGGATTAAGAACGGTTCTAGTGGTCCCCATCCTTATAACTTTGGTTGGCATCCTGCCTTTAAGACCTATGCTAACTGCCGTTTTCCTCAGCTAAGTTTGGTGCCAAGTGATATCGAACAAAGACCAGGTAATGTGATTAAGCTAGCTCAAGAAAGCATTGATTTCCATTCTGGCGCGTACATGGTAAGGCTAAGCAATACTATTGGAGGATTAATGCTCTGGCGTCCACCCGGTTCAGAACTGGTATGTATCGAACCAGTTACCAATTTTCCTAACCAGGAGAAATCATTTCACCCTTTCAAAATCTTAGACCATAAACCGATAAAATATACTGTGAATATTTCAATATTTAATCAAGCAGGAATTTAATTTTCTTCTCCATTAACCACCAAAAACCTTATATACATTCTTTAATTGATTAACCCTATGAAAAAGAGTGCGAGTAAGATAGCCTTAGTTATCATCATAGCCTCATTATTACTTCTCACATCTTGTAACCCGAA
>Ga0209542_10021675_pt1 | contig 10049 bp, 11 predicted proteins | sample RifCSPhighO2_01_FD_184028 | JGI IMG/M metagenome (GOLD analysis project Ga0209542, IMG submission 184028) | Soil microbial communities from Rifle, Colorado - Rifle CSP2_plank highO2_0.1 (SPAdes) (version 2) | ecosystem: Environmental > Terrestrial > Deep subsurface > Rock core/Sediment ...
AGATGAAAAAATTGAGGCCGAAAAATAGCGCAGGAACCACAAGAAAAGCCGAGAGAACTTTTTTCGACATATTGGTCAAATAATATCAGCTTTTTGTTTTAAAATACACCCCACACTAATATTTTGGATCTAAGTTTGACAAAGGACAATTTCGTGGTAGTTTGGTATCATCGAGAGATGACGGTTTATCCTGATCTTTGACAAGGAATGTGAAGAAAATGTCTGAATTCTCTTGTAGCAACTGCAAAAAAGTAATGGTTTGGAATGGCGCGTGGCCAGCAAGGGTAAGGTGCCCGTATTGTTCGACTGTAGTGAACACTCCAGAGGTGCCCATGGCCTCATGTCGTGAACATCATTGGAAGCGGGTTGATTCCGGACACTCATCTCATAGCGGAACAAAGTATTGCTGGGTAACCGAGCAGTGTTCTGAATGCCGAGAGAAGAGAAAGCTTTCACAGGAACATGAATCTGGTTTGAGTACGGATGAAAATGATAGGTGGAGAGAAGCAAGTTGCCTCTTGGATTAGCCGACACCTAGTCTTTATTGATAAAACAATAAAGATTTTTTTATTTTAAATAAACCGCCAAAGTTTTTACATTAGGGTTTCCCATCAATATTAGCTTTAACACCCACGTCTTTATCTTTAACCTCATCTTTCCCATCCATTCCCATGTCCCCACCAACACAAACAAAGCTCACGATCGTGAGTTTGGTTTGTGCTGTAGAGAGCATAGGTTATAATGTTCTATTATGGGGAATAATACAGAGATTAGGAGAATGATTAGTAGGATAAGAAAAAGCGAAACAACAAAGAAAATTCTTGAATTGTTGGAAGATGGTGCTGTCTCGATGGGAGCTCTTTTTATAGGCATCGCAAGTTCTTCTTATGGTTCGTCAATGAAGAGAATCCAAAGAAACATAGACCAGGCCGAAAGAGATTTGAGAGGAGAGTTCGACCCCGAGCATCTCAAAAGGAAAAGACATAGTCTTCACAGCCTACTTTCAAAACTTAAGCGCGATGGGCTCATAGCCAAAAGCAAAGATGGTTGGATAAGGACGGCTCTTGGTAAGGTAAAGTTATTACGACTAACATCGTCTTCCAGTGGCTATAAAAGCGAAGCCGATAATGTTTTAAAAATAATTATGTTTGATATACGCGAAAAAGAGAGAGGAAAAAGAGACTGGCTCCGGGCGCGGCTTACTGAGATGGGATTTGAAATGCTCCAAAAAAGTGTTTGGGGCGGGAAAATTAAAATACCTAAGGAATTTATAGACGATTTGAATAACTTGGGATTATTCGAATATGTGGATATATTTGCGGTTTCGAAAACAGGTTCACTTAAAAAGTTAAACAATAGCCCAAACGGCGATTAGCCGATTTAGAGCAGTGTAGAGGCGGTATTTTTACGAATACACAAACAAAGCTCACGATCGTGAGTTTGGTTTGTGTATGGGCAGTGTTGTTTGAGCTTTATAATCCTTATTTAAAGTCGACCAGCTAGATCTTTGATATCTTCCACCGAGAGGTTTTGGGGGCGGAGGGATGGGTCGATTGTCGGATTTTTTAATATTTTCGAGAAGGTCGAGGCGGAAAGATCTTCGTTTTTAACGGCGTCCTTGAGGTTGTTGAGTATGGTTTTGCGCGGCTGGCGGAACAGAATTTTTATCGCTCTGTAATATTGATCACTATTTACTATTGGTTTTTTACTAGGCACTATTCTTATAACGGCAGAATCGACATTAGGAACGGGATCGAAGCTTTCGCGCGGGATTATTTTTATGATTTCGGGCTTGCCCCAAAACTGGACGCTGGCAGCCAATAGATTCATATTGGGCGACTTGGCCGCAATCCGTTCGGCCACCTCTTTTTGAATTGTAAGCACTATCATTTCGGGCTTATTTTCTAATTCGCCGATGGTTCTTAGTAAGTAGCCGGTTATGTAGTATGGAATATTGCCGACAAGTTTATACTTGTCGGAATTTCTAATTTCTAATTTCGAATTTCTAAAGACATCCAGAGCGTCACCGTCTATAATTTCTAGATTTTTATTGCTAACTACTAGCGAGCTAGCGAGCTTTTGAGCTAATTCATAATCTTTCTCAATTGCAATGACCTTGGCCCCGGTTTTGAGTAGCGGAATGGTCAATTCGCCATGCCCAGGGCCGATTTCGACGATGACATCGGTTTTTTTGACCTTGAGGGCGCGAACTATGTCAGAAATAGCCGATTGGTCGATCAAAAAGTTCTGCCCTAAAGCTCTGTGAGCTCGGGCGAACCCCATTGGGGTTTTAGCCCCGAGTGATTTTTTTGCCTTCATTTGTGCGCGTTGTTTTTTTGTGGTTTTTGAGCTATCATATCCCGTTGTACTGCTAATGATACATAAAACGGTCCGTTTTCTTAAATCATCCGCAAAAAAGACCCATAAATGGCTGGGATTTGGGCCATCCCTGTCTATTTTAGCGATATTCACAGTTGCCGGGATCAGCGCCCTGGTTGCTCCTTCGGCCAAACTTGAGGTTATTTCGCCGTATTCCATAGACTCTTCCGCCATGACCCTCGGTGGCGGGGCGGTTTTGGGCGATTCAAGTCCGAACGGCGAGTTTTCGGAGACAAATTCCACCAATGATTTTGCCGACTCTGTCTTATTGGATAATAGTTCATATCTGAATAACAGCGGAACTTCGTCGGTGCGGGCGGGGCAGAACGGATTTGCCTACACTGTCAAGAAGGGAGATAACCTTTCTAGTATAGCTTCGACCTACAAGGTATCGGTAAGCCGGCTTATGTCGGTGAACAACATCAAAAATTCGAACAGCCTCAAGATCGGCCAGGTAATCTCGATCCCCGACATGGAAAATATAAAGCCGGTCGAGAAAGTGCCGAACTATTCGTCGTTGCCGGATATTTCCGGCTATCTGTCCTTCCCGCTCCGCGACAACTACAACGAGTTCCGATATTTGAACTATGACCATGTGGATATTCTTTCATCGTGCGGCACAACCGTATATTCTTCCGCCGAGGGTTTTGTGGAGTCTGTCGGGGATCCCGCGGGATGGAATGGCGGACTTGGGGGATTTGTAAGGATCAGGCATCCGTTCGGCAATACGCCGGAAACTTATTACGCGGGCACATCAAAAAACCTTGTTTCCGAGGGAGACATGATCGAGAAGGGCGAACCGATCGCCGAAGTGGGAAACACCGGGGAGTCTGACGTGCAGGGCTGCCATCTCCGCTTCGGGGTCATCGGCGCCAAGAACCCGTTCGCAAAGTATATATTCTAGCTTTTCAGAAACAGAATAATTTTTCTCCTGCGGAAAAATTTTCTTCGCCCTCGGCCGGTGGTCGCCGATCCGCCAGCCGGCGGAAATAACGGCGCGCCAAGCTCCACCGGCCTGCGGGATGTTCTTCAAAGCCAGAATATATACTTTTTCACTTAATTAAACTTCTCGGATGCGGAGCTGAAACGCCTCGGCTATGTGGTTTTCGCCCACTTGCTCGCTTTCCTCGAGGTCCGCTATAGTGCGGGCTGTTTTTAATATCCGGTAATAGCCGCGGGTGGAAAGAAGCGACTTGTCGAAGATGTTTTTAACGAATTCTTCCGCTTTTTCATTTAGATTCGCCAGCCGTTCGCAGTCTTTTGAGCTCATCTCGGAATTTACCATAATTTTAAGCCCCGCTTTTTCAAAACGCCGTTTTTGCACTTCGCGGGCGCGCTTAACGGAATCTTTTATTTTTTTGCTGTCCTCCGCAGGTTTCTTCAATTGCTCTAGCTTTGAACGGGGGACGATGATTTGGATATCAATGCGGTCGAGCAGCGGCCCGGAAATTTTCTTCTGGTATCTCGAAACTTCGTGCGCGGTGCATTTGCATTCTTTTTCGGTGTCGCCGGCGTAACCGCAGGGGCACGGGTTCATGGCGGCGATGAGTATGAACCTGGCGGGGAAAGTCAGGTTGCCTTTGGCGCGCGAAACGACAATTTTGCCGGACTCAAGCGGCTGACGAAGAGATTCCAATATGTCGCGCCTGAATTCCGGGAATTCGTCCAGAAACAAGATTCCGCGGTGAGCCAGACTTATTTCGCCAGGGCGTGGATTCGAGCCGCCGCCCACCACCGAGGCGGGGGATGCGGTTTGATGCGGCGAACGAAACGGACGCCGGTCCAAATAATTTTCCTCTAAAAGCCCGGCAGCACTCCAAATCTGGGAGGCTTCGATCGCCTCATTGAGTGTTAACGGCGGAAGTATTGAGTTTATCGCCTGGGCAAGCATTGTTTTTCCCGACCCGGGCGGACCGCTCATAAGGACGTTGTGCCCGCCGGAGGCGGCAATCATTATGGCGCGCTTCGCCGCTGGCTGGCCCTTTATTTCGGAAATATCCACGCCGAATGCTTCAGCCGGGGAAAACTCGGTGAGCTCGTGCGCCTCAAGCGTTTTTGTGCCGGCCAAATGAGTTACCAGCTCGCCCAGTGATTTTACGGGAATTATCTCGATGCCTTTTACGAGGCTTGCCTCCTTGCCGTTTGCCGCCGGTAGATATACTTGTTTTATGCCGGATTTCTTGGCGAGCATGGCGAAGTTAAGCCCGCCGTTTATCTTTCTGGTTTTTCCATTCAGGGCGAGCTCGCCTAAAAACATTTTGTCGGATGTGTCGAAGAGCGGCATCTGCCCGGTGGCGAGCAGGTAGCCGATGGCTATCGCCAGGTCGTATTGCGAGCCGGCCTTCTTGACGTCGGCCGGAGCGAGGTTCACTGTGATTTTGCGGTTTTCTCGGTTAGGCGGTTTCGCGCCCGCGTTTTTTATTGCCGAGCTTACCCTTTCCTTGGCTTCGGAAACGGCTTTGTCGGCCAGGCCCACGATGTTGAAACTGTGGAGACCGACGTTCAGATCGGTCTCAACCTCTATCAATTTTGCGTTTATGCCGTCGAGTTCCGCGCAGTAAACCTTAGAAAGACTCGTTTGGCTCACGGCGTTATTTTCCTTTCTTATCTTTCTTGCAGAAACGGGACTCCGGAGCTGCTTTCAAAACTTCAACTTCAATTTGTTTGTTGCAAGTTTCGCAGATGCCGTATTTTCCGCCGGCGATCTTGGCAATGGCCAGTTGCACCTCAACCAACCTGTTCTTAAGCGCGTCGGCTGCGCCGCTTTTATTTTCAAACTCCTCATCCTCGTCTTCTTCCTCTTCGCCGTGGTCGGTCTCGGAGCCGAAATCGGTCGGCGTCTCAAGCCTGATTATCTCTTCCTCAAGCCTGGACTCGTCTTTCATCAGCTGTGCCTCGAATTTTTTTATTTCCGCCGGTGTTAGCATGTGTATGATTATACTTTATTTTATAAACTCCTCAATCTTTGCCAAATCCTCGGGCTTTTCTACCAAGACAGTTCTCATGCCGAGCGAGTCGGGGATGTTTAGGTCTTTCTTAAGGTTATCGCCCACTACCAATATTTCCTCCGGTTTAAATTCTTTCAAAAGCGCTTCGTAGTATTTCTTGGATGGTTTCATAACGCCGGTGTCGTCGCTCGAAATTATGTTTTCGAAATATCCGGCAATTCCCAAAGTTGAAAGTTTTTTTATCGCCATGTCGCGGTTGTCCTCAGTCACCACGAATATTTTCAGGCCCATTTTTTCGGACATTTTAAGAACCTTTTCTATGCCCGGGACGAGTATGATAAGCTCCATAAGTTTTTTCGAGAGGGCCTCATACATTTCGTTCGCTACTTTTTTTCCGTATCTTCCGGAAAGCAGGCCGTATGAATGGAGCCGGTGGCGAACTTTCGGGTCGGGCGAGTCCTTCACGGTTTTAACGATTTCTGCGAATTCGGCGTAGAGCTTATCGGTTCTTTTTCCAGTTGCGGCAGAGAGCGCTTCCATGGCGGCTATGTCGGCCGGCTTCGCCGCCGCTTTGGTGGAATACAGGGTATTATCGGAGTCGAAGGCGATTGCTCTAAGCATTTATTATCTTGGCCATGACATTCCCCAATTCTTCGGCGCTCATTGTATTGGCGGAAATGATATCAGTATCGACTTTTACCGGAGAATAAGTCCTGAATTCCGGATGTTCGGCTATGAATTTCTTCCCGAGCTTTTCTTCGGCCGCTATCAGGTAATCTATCTTATTCCGGCCGGTGTATCTCAGTATCTCCTTAATGTGGTCGCTCACGGTGAATTTGTAGGACTCGCCGGGCTTGGCGAGCAGGTTGCAAACATAGATTATTTTTGCCTTTGAAGCTCCTATCGCCTCCTTAATTCCTTTCGGTAAAAAGCAAGGTAGAAGGCTCGAATAAAGGTCACCGGGCCCTATCGTGATATAATCGGCCTCTTTAATCGCAGAAACAACCTTTCCACAGGCCGTTGCTTCGGGCTCGAGCCATATCTTTGCGATCTTAATGGTCGTGTCCCGGTTTGGCCTCGGCGCGTCTATGTCGTCTTCGCCGGTCACCGTCTCCCCGTTCTCAAGTTCGGCGTGAAGTTGGATCTTTCCAAGGGTGGCCGGAAGGCACGTTCCCTTAACTTTCAAAAACTCTTGCGCGATGGCGAGCGTTTTTTCGTAATCATCAGTTATTTTTTCCAAACCGGCCATGAAAACATTCCCAAAGCTGTGTCCCCAGTGGCCATTTTCGAACTTGATATCGTTTCCGAACCTGAATTTCCAAAGCTCCTTCTTCCAATCCTCGGCATCGGAGAGAGCCAGTATGTGCCGCCGAATGTCACCCATCGCATGGACGTTGAATTCCCTCCGAAGCGCGCCAGTGGAGCCGCCGGAGTCCGTCATCGAAGTTACGGTTATGATCTCAACGGGCAATTTACTCAACCCCGGGAGAACCGCGCTTGGCATGGCTGACCCTCCGCCAAAAGCAACTACCTTTTTCATTTTATCGGTTTGGTTATGTTATTTTTCTCGGCGCATATCAACGTATTTGATTCCACGGAGCCGTTCACTTCGGTGCCGGAACCGACTACGCAATTCGAGCCGATTATGGTTCCGGGCATGGTCGAAGCATTGATGCCGATTTTGGTGTTTTCGCCGATAATGGCGCCCAAATATGTTTTTTGCGAGTCAATGATTCTGCCGCCGACAGTGAATTTTATGTTGCCACGGTCGATGCGCCGATTCGCGGTAATGAACCCGGCGCCGATGCGGCAGTTTTCTCCGATGATACTGTCGCCGATGTAGCCCGAATGCACGTGCGTCCCTTCCCCGATATGGCTGCGTTTGATCTCGGTGTTGGCGCCGAGATTCACGTTGCCCTCGATGATGGAATTCTCCCGGATCACGACGTTATTTCCAATAACGCAGTTTTCGCCTATCCAGACCGGGCCGTGGATCACGGCATTTTCCATTATTTTTGTTCCGCCTCCCACATGGACCGAATCGTTCAAAACGGCGCGCTTGGAAATTTCAGCTTTCCTGTCAATGCTATTTTTTTGCTTGTTGGTGAATCGTGCCACCGCGTCCAGTAAATCAAAGGCATATTTAATAGATGGAGGTTCTTTGTCCGTCTTTACGGCTTCGGCGCCGAAATCTTTCGAATAAAGATTGAAAGCATCGATCAAGGAATGGGGACCTTCCGGAACTTTGGAAATATAATCTTTGAATTCTTTGGTGAGCAAATAGACTCCGACGGTCCGGAAATCCGATTTTTCCTCGCCTTTGGCGGGTTTTTCTGTCAGCCCCCTGATCTTCTTATCGTCTTCAAATTCTATGACCGCGTATTCCCAAGGCCTCGCGGACTTAGAGGCAAGGAGTTTTATTGATCTGCTTATCCTACGGTCGTTTAAGATTTTTTTCAGATCTTCTTCGGAGTCTTCGTGCGCGGCGTTCATGAGCATGAAATCAGAGTCCACTAAATGCAGGGCTGAGCGAAGCGCATCACCGGTTCCTTTGGCTTCTTTCTGCTCGGCGTATTTTATGTTCATCCCCGCGCCATTCAATTCGTTCTGGAACTTTTTTTCTTCGCCGGGAGTATGGATTAGAATTATATCGTTTATTCCGATCTTCTTGAGGTTTTCGATCGTGCGCTTGATAATTGTCTTTCCGCCGAGCTTGGTGAGCGATTTATGCTTTTTGTCGGAGAGCGGCCTAAAGCGCGAACTTTCCCCGGCGGCCATTATCACTGCTTTTATTTTTTCCGGCTTTTTACTGGTTTTCTTCATTGATTGGAATAATAACCCTTATTGTGTCATTTTGTCATTTCGGCGGGTATAATTACAAATATGATACATTCTGTTTCGGGAAAACTTGAGCGCACGGCCGAAGATTATGTAGTCGTTAACATCGGCGGGATGGCCTTCAAGATATTTATAAGCGCGGTTACTGTCCGCGCCCTGCCCAAGACAGGGGGAGAGGTTAAGTTGCTCACACACCTTCATGTCCGTGAAGACATCCTCGCCCTCTACGGATTTTTGGCAGAAGAAGAGCTAGAATTTTTCGGGTTGCTGATTTCCGTTTCCGGCATCGGCCCCAGATCGGCGATCGCCGTGATGTCTTTGGCTCCCGTTGCGCGCCTGAAAGCGGGGATTGCGGGAGGCGAGGCTGACCTTCTCCAAAAATCTTCCGGTATCGGCAAAAAAACAGCGGAGCGGATAATTTTGGAACTTAGGGACAAGATCGCGCCGGGCGGGCATCGGGAAATCATAAAACTTATGGAGTCCGACAACGATGTGTACGAGGCGCTCACGAGCTTGGGGTATTCAGGGACGCAGGCGAAGAACACCCTTTCTAAGGTGGACCCAAAAATTACAGAAACCAAAGAAAGACTCAAAGAAGCGCTTAAAATCCTCAAAAATGACAAGAAAATTACTTAGGAAGCTTCTTAGTCCGTATCATTTTGCTCTGTCTCTGCTTGGCGCAATTTTATACCGCCACCCATCGCGCAAGATTTCAGTAATAGGCGTGACTGGCACAAAGGGAAAAACCACTGTCATTGAGCTTATTAACGCCGGATTGGAGGAGGCTGGGAAGAAAACGGCCATAATGTCGTCCATTCGGCGGAAGGTGGACGCAAAAGATGTTATGCAGAGCGGCAACAGCATGCCCGGCCGTTTTGCAATCCAAAAATTCTTGTTTGATGCCGTGAAAGCCAAATGCGATTACGCGCTTATCGAAGTGACGAGCGAAGGCGTGACCCAGTATAGGCATAGGAATATAGACTTTGACGCCGGGGTTTTCATAAACCTGCATCCGGAACACATCGAGTCCCACGGAAGCTTCGAAAAATATCGCAAGGCGAAGACCGATTTCTTCGGTTATATCGGCAAACATTCCAAGAAGGGCCAAAAATATTTTTTCATAAACCAAGACGACAAAAACGCGCTCTTTTTCGTGGAAGCGGCAGATAAGGGCGGAAAGAACAGTAATAAGGTGATGTTCAGAAAGACAGACTTGAAATCCAATATGGTCGGAGAGTTTAATAAATGGAACTTGTGCGCGGCGGAAGTTGTTTTAAAAACATTCGGAATTTCGCCGAAAATTATTGAAAGCGCTTTTGCTAAATTTACCGGTGTTCCTGGAAGGATGGAATATGTTTCGCGAAAACCGTTTGAAATAGTCGTTGATTATGCCCATACGCCGGATTCGCTTGAAGCCGTTTATAAAGCCCTAAGTTCTAATTCCTATGTCCTAAGTCCTCAAGAGCGCAAGCTCATCTGCATTCTAGGCTCAGCCGGCGGGGGACGCGACAAATGGAAACGGCCAAAGTTCGGCGAAATCGCTTCGCGCTACTGCAAAGAGATAATTTTAACCGACGAGGACCCGTACGACGAGAACCCCTACCAGATTCTAAAGGAGATAGAATCTGGCTTGCCCTCCGAAGCCTCGGCGAAGGAGAAAATTTCTGTTCACAAGATATTGGACAGGCGGGATGCCATCAAATGGGCAATCAATAGCGCCCAACCGGGCGATACGGTAGTGATAACCGGCAAGGGGAGCGAAAAATCCATACACGTGGCGCGCGGGAAAAAGATAACGTGGTCGGACAGGGATGCTGTGATGGATGTTTTAGTCGAAATGGGCCTTTAGGTTTATAATTAAATTATGTTGAAAGATTGGAATCA
>Ga0209542_10021676_pt1 | contig 10049 bp, 7 predicted proteins | sample RifCSPhighO2_01_FD_184028 | JGI IMG/M metagenome (GOLD analysis project Ga0209542, IMG submission 184028) | Soil microbial communities from Rifle, Colorado - Rifle CSP2_plank highO2_0.1 (SPAdes) (version 2) | ecosystem: Environmental > Terrestrial > Deep subsurface > Rock core/Sediment ...
TGGTTTTTATAGTTGACTAATTCTTCTTTGATAACGCTCAGGATCTTTTCCGGGTGAGAAAGCAAGTCTTCCAGCCAGGTAATTGTTTCCCGTACCATAGCCAGTTCATCTTCAATCTTTTGCCGTTCAAGAGCAGCCAGGCGCTTGAGCTGCATGTCCAGAATGGCCTGTGCCTGAATTTCAGAGAGATCAAACTTTTTCATCAGCTGAGCTCGCGCCGTATCGACGTCGGGAGCCTTTCGTATCGTGCTGATCACTTCGTCGATATTATCAACCGCAATTTTAAGTCCTTCTAAAATATGGGCTCTGCCATTGGCTTCATCCAGTTCAAACTGAGTTCTTCTGGTAATTATGATCTGTCTGTGCTGAATAAACTCTCCTAAAACTCTTTTAAGATTCATTAAATGAGGTACCCCATTGGAAAGGGCTACCATATTTACATTAAACACAGACTGCATCGAAGTGTATTTATAAAGATTATTTAAAACAGACTGAGGCTTAGAATCTTTTTTAAGCTCAACTACAACCCTCATGCCTCTTCTATCAGATTCATCTCTTAAATCAGAAATCCCGTCTATTTTTTTATCCTTAACAAGGTCCGCAATTTTAGCAATTAAGACTGCTTTGTTAACCTGATATGGCAGTTCAGTAATAATAATGTCAAACCTGCCTCCTCTGGCCTCTTCGATCTCAGCTTTAGCCCGCATTACTATTCTGCCTTTTCCTGTTGAGTAGGCCAACTCTGTTTCCTTGATATCGTAAATAGAAGCTCCTGTCGGAAAATCCGGCCCCTTTATAAACTGCATGAGTTGTTCAGTTGTAGCTTCTGAAGAGAAATAGTGTTCTTCTTTTAATTCCTCGATAGTTTGACCAAATCTTGTTTCTACCTCTTCTCCCTCAAGTAAGCTGGGTTTATTTTCTTCGGGCGATTTTTCAGTAGTTGTTTTTGATGGGTGCTCTATCATGTAGTTTAGGGCGTCGCAAACTTCGCCTAAATTATGAGGAGGGATTTGGGTAGCCATACCAACTGCAATACCAGAAGCACCATTTAGCAAAAGGTTAGGCATAACTGTTGGCAGAAGAGTTGGCTCCTTGGTAGTTCCGGAATAATTGTCTATAAAATCAACAGTATTTTTATTAATATCCCGCAAAAGTTCATCAGCAATAGCTGACAGCCTGGCCTCGGTATACCTCATAGCAGCTGGAGAATCGCCATCAATCGATCCAAAATTCCCCTGCCCGTCAACCAGCGGGTATCTCATTGAAAAGTCCTGAGCCATTCTAACCATCGCTTCATAAACCGGGTCATTTCCATGAGGATGGTAATTTTTCAAAACTTCTCCAACCACAGCAGCTGATTTTTGGTAACGTGAGGTGTGGTGAAGTCCCTGCTGCTGCATCGCATAGATAATTCTTCGATGAACTGGTTTAAGACCGTCACGGACATCAGGAAGTGCACGGGAGACGATAACGCTCATCGCATAATCCAAATAGGATTTTTGCATCTCATCCACCAAAGCAATATCCTGAATTCTGCCAATATTATTTTGAGGAGGTGTTGTTGGTGGTGGTGTAGTTGTATCGTTACTGTCTGCCATAGAAAAGGGTTAAGCTTAGCGTCATTGCGAGGGTTCAAAGAACCCGTCGTAATCTTGTTTAAAGATCAAGATCACTACGCTGCACTCGTGATGACAAAAGTATTTTTAGCCTAGAATATTAAAGCACACTTGAGCCTTCTGTGCAAGCTTAAAGAGTAGAAAATTAGACTATTTAAAAGTATAATTTGACTAATGGCTAAGTTAAAAATTGGTTTATTTTTTGGGGGGAGGTCGACTGAACATGAGGTTTCGGTGATTTCGGCTTTGCAGGCTTATAAATCATTAAATAAGGAAAAGTATGAAGTTGTACCTGTTTATGTAACTAAAGAAGGGCAGTTTTTTTCTGATCCTAAACTTTTAGAGCTTAAAAATTATAGAGACATAAAGGGCCTGCTCCTTTCTTCTGTTCAAAATATTCCAGCCAGGATTGGAGCTCATGGAGGTTTAATCCAGCAGGGGTTCTTTAAAAAGATGAAGCCTTTGGATCTGGCTTTTCCTTTGTTTCATGGTTCTTTTGGAGAGGATGGTTGTATACAGGGATTGTTTGAAATTTATCAGATTCCTTATGTGGGGTTTAATGTTACAGGTTCGGCAATAGCTATGGATAAGGTACAGTTTAAGGCTATTGTTAAAGAGTTGGGTTATCCTGTTGCAAATTACACATATTTTTCAAGGAATGCCTGGATAAAGGACCCAAAACAGATCCTGAAACAACTCACTCGAGAGTCCACTGGACTTTCTCCAGTTCAGGATGACACAAATGGCGGACTGAAATTTCCTATGTTTGTTAAACCTGCAACTGGTGGTTCCTCCATTGGAGCAGGAAAAGCTAAGAATGAAGATGAGTTAAGTTTTGCAATAGAAGTTGCTTCTGCTTATGCTGAGAAGATTATTGTTGAGGAAGCTTTTGAAGGGCTAATTGAGGTTAATTGTTCGGCTTTAGGGTATGGACTGGAAGTTAAAACTTCAGTTTGTGAACAACCTATTCCAACCTCTGATATTTTATCTTTTGCTGATAAATATCAGAGGGGTGGAGGTAAAAAAACTGGTGGATCAGGAGGTATGGAAACTTTATCGAGGATTATTCCTGCTCCTATCTCTGCAAAACTGACTAAAGAAATTCAAAGAGCTACAGAAGATTTATTTAAAGCTCTTGATGGTTGTGGTGTAACCAGAGTAGATTTTTTTGTTGATCCTAAAAAAGAAAAATTCTGGGTAAATGAGATGAATACTCCTCCAGGATCGCTTGCTTTTTATCTCTGGGAAAAATCGGGCATTAAATATACTGAGCTTTTGGATCTGCTAATTGGATACGCTCTAAAGAGAGAAGAAGATAAAAAGAAAACCCAATATGTTTTTAATAAGACAGCGTTAATCGAAGTAATGTTTACTGCGCTCTCATCTGGAGAGTCTGATACCACTTTAGTGTATGAAAAAGGGAGCAAGCGCGATTCGAATCTTATTGATACAGCAAATGTTGACATTTTAAATACCGTTACGTCCGAGTCAGTAAAAATAAACTAATATGAATAGAATGCTCAAATTAAAAAAATATCTCGCTATTATCACAGGAATGACAATATTGTTTGTTGTGTGTGGAGTAAGCGCTGCTGAGGCTGCGACACTTCAGTTTAAGCCAAGTTCGGTTACTGCAAACCCCGGTGATACATTTGATCTCGAAGTCGTCGTTGATGCTGAAACAAAGGAAATTCTTGCAGTTGATGCGCTGTTCGAGTATGATGCCAATGTCCTCTCAATTGAGAGTATGGCAGATGGCACATATTTAGAGATTGCGCAGAAAGAATTCAGCGAACAGGGAAAAGGATATGCTGCGGGAGTTGTCCAACAGGCAGGAACCTCAGTGACGGGAAAAGGAACACTTGTAACGGTAAAATTTAAAGCAAAAGCTGCAGGGTCAACAAAAGTGTCATTCATTTGTAAGATAGGGGACAAGACAGAATCTAATATTTCAGAGGCCTCAATTGATGCTCCTGATTTAATTGATTGTTCATCAAACGGTGTAGCTGACGTTGTTGTGGGCGGTGGAAGCGCTCCAACCAAAGCTCCGGAAAGCTCGTCTACCAAGCCGACGCCGGGCTCGCTGCCAAAAACAGGAATGCTTGATAACGTTCTTATCTTTTCAGCTATTGGAGGAGTTTTGCTGCTCATTGGCGCTGGTGCAAAATTGTTACTTTAACTATGGATCATAAAAAACAGCGAATCGCATCAATCATTATCGGACTTATCATTGCAATATTCATTTTTGCTGTGGGCATTAGGATTGTCCAGCGTCGGCAGAGCAGGGCAACAGCTCCAAAGAATCTTACGTGTATCATAAGCGGTTCAGAAGGTATCGTGAAGTACTCAAGCGCTGATCCGGAACCAGGCATTGTGAACTATACCACCGAGGCAAGCTATAACGCAAACCAGCAGTTTTCTTTTATCGCTGAAGCTGATAATTCACCTAAGCAGGCTGAAGGTGGAGTATATGACCAGGAAATCAAAATTGGGCCACTTGTTGCAAATACGAACTATGTTGTTAAGGTTGGAGATCAGATTGCGACATGTACTGCTTCAGGAGGAGAGCAGTCCGCTGCGGGACTTACTCCAACACAAGCGGCTGAAATCCCATCTGAGCCAGTCAATCCTACTTCTCAGCCAATACCCGAGCAGTCAGCTGTAGAAAGCACACCAATTCCTCAGTCAACGATTGCGCAAGAAGAACCTGTTCAAGCAGCTCAAACCGGTTTAACTTCTGAGAAGGTTGATAAATTTTACGAAGACAATCCAAACGGATCAATCAAAGACTGCAGTGACGCATTTAAAGATGAAAAGGATGCGAATGGAGATTATTATACAAACCTTGGACAGGCTTGCGCAGAAGGTTGGGCAAAAAAGAATTTGAGTAAATAGGGCTTAGATTTACTTTACTCCAAGCATGAATGAAGAGAAAAAAAGAAAAATTATTATCGTCGGAAGTCTTATCCTATTCATTCTTCTTATTGTCATTGTCATCTTAATCCTAAAGAGAGGATCCGGAAAAAATACTCAGCCAGTGGGTCTTTCTTGTTCAAAATCAGGCCAAACAGCAACAATAACATGGAGAAATAAATCATCAGATCAAGGAGTCTTGGTGTATGGCACCCAAGCAAGCGCACAAATGCCATTTCTCTCAGAAGAAGCCTCTGCGCCGGCTCCAGTAGATGCCGGGCTTTACGAGCATACGGTAAAGCTAGATGCGCTGGGGAGTGATACGTATATTGTAGCTGTCTCAGGCTTTACGGGTATAACCGCTGAGTGTAAAGGAGTTGATCCAGAACCGAAATCGAAAGGTCCCTCCCTAAATAGTACAAATGCGGCTGTGCAGCCAACTCAGGTAGTTCAAATTCAAGAAGAACCTACTCCTGAGCCAACAGATGAGATAACCCCAACGCCAATTCAATCAGGAGGAACCTCTACATTGCTTCCCATCGTGAATGCAACGTCATATTTTAACGACAATCCATCAAAAAGTATCTATGATTGCGTAAGAAATTTTAGATACGAAACAAGCGCAGCAGGCAAATTTTATACCGGTTTAGCGTCAATATGCGCTTCAGCGTGGACTCAGGTCAATTTAAGCAAGTAAGTACCTTTTCGTCATCCTGGAGGAGGGTGGGGTTGTTCTTCGTCATCCTGGAGGAGAGCGTTAGCCCGACGATAGGATCTAAGGTATTAAAAATCCTGAAAGGAACTTGATCGTTGGAAGCACAAAGATATCCAACATCGATCGTCCTCCAACGATAGGAAAGATAAAAAACATCAGGAAAAGAAAGCCATAACGCTCTAAAGAATACCATTGAGGAGCCTGCTTTTCCGAAAGAATTCCTCCAATAACTCTGAATCCGTCAAGTGGGGCAAAAGGAAGAAGGTTAAACGTACCCAAAACGAGATTGATCCAGATAAAAATCTCAAGAAAAGTTCGCACGATTGAGACAACTGTTCCTGGCTCGAACTGTCCAAACCCAAATAACCTCAAAAAAAGTGAACAAACAATCGCCATGATGAAATTTGAAGCGGGACCTGCTAGGGAAATAATCGCAGCATCTTTTTGAGGATTTTTTAAATTATACGGGTCAAATGGAACAGGTTTCCCCCAACCAAATCCAATGAGCAGGAATAATATTGAGCCAAGAGGATCGAGGTGAGCTTTTGGATTCAAAGTTACTCTTCCTGCTGCTTCCGGAGTTGGATCTCCAAGACGATCCGCGGTTTTTGCATGACAAAATTCATGCACGGTCACTGACAGCACAATGGCGAGTATATAAAATACTGCCATCATCGGATTAGAAAGAAAATTTAGAAAAAACACAAAATTTCAATATTCAGTTTGCAACTTTCGATCATTTTTGATATTATACATGACTATGGCAGCAGAATGTTATCACTGTGAAAAAAGATCAATGTATGGCAGGTCTCATACGCATCATAGAGGCGTAGCAGGAGGCCGTTGGAAGAAAAGAGCTCCAAAAACAAACCGTGTGTTTAAAGCCAATCTTCAACCCATGGCCATTATTGAAGATGGGGATACGGTTCGTGTAAGACTCTGTACTAAATGTATTAAACGTGTTCGAAAGGATATGAGCGATGGCAAAAAGCCTTTTCTCCAATTCGCACACGTGCTGAAGCCTTCAAAAGAGAATAAAGAAAAAAACTAATTCTATATCTCATATTTCTCAAACTCGCCATCCTTTTCCTTATACAGTATGTGTCCTTGCTCAAGAGCTCGTTGTGTAAAAACAATTCCATTAAGATGATCCATCTCATGTTGAATAATTGCTGCCTTAAATCCCAAAAACCATTTTTCCTGTTGTTTACCGTCAAGATCTAAAAACCTAAGTAAAACCTTTCCTGATCTATCTACATGACCCCAAAGCCCTGGAATGGATAGACATCCTTCAAGAGCTGTTTTCTTATTTCTTTTGCCTTTGGTCGTCTTCTTTGGATTATCTTCTTTATTATGAGGAGCATTAATGAGCTTAATGACTTCGGGATTAATGCAAACAGTTATAGGGCTATCCGGCTCAGGCTTCATGATAAAAAGAGCAAGCGATTGACCTACCTGATTCGCTGCGAGACCGACTCCCTCAGGATCATGCTGTTGTTCAAGCGTCTTCATCATATCAGCCACGAGAGCTTTAATGGCTTGATTTACTTTCTTAACCTGTTTCACAGGAGTTGCAAGAATAGGCTGTGGAACAAGGACAATTTTCATTGTGTCATTATATCAAATAATGTAATCGTCCAAAAGTCATTTCAAAACTTACGCTTTTTGTCATCCCGAGCTTAGCGAGGGATCTAGCAATCCGCCAGCTGGCGGTTGCGCTTCGCTAGATTCTTCGCGTTGCTATGCAATGCTCAGAATGACAGCGAAGGGTTTTGAAATGACTTTTAGAACTCGGTGGAAGCATGATGCGTCTTTGCATTCTTTCGGCCTGTCAAAAAAATTATCACGATAGTTAAAAAAGCAATGACAAATCCTAAAAACTCAAGATATTGAGGCATAAAAACTACAACAATGTGTTTATTTTTCTCAATACTCCAACCATTCATCCAGCCGTTAACCCTCTCATGGTCTAAGATTTTTTTTCCAAAAATGAAAGGAAGCCAAGTGCGTATTCCACGATCCGATCCAACGTAGTAAGCCTTCCAGCCATCATCATATGCCTGATCAAGCAAAAGATACCCATCTGTGTTGGATGTGAAGACGTACTTAAAAAAAGAGATTTTCTTGAAAGAAAATGACCCTGTTCCTATTTGGGTAGTCTTTTGAGGAGGCGGTTCTTGTTTAAACGAAAGATGTCTCATTGTTTCCAAGGGTATCGGATAAGCTGAAAGTTCTGTAACATATGAACGAGAAATATCTGTGCTTTGTGACTGTCCAATAATATGAAGCCCGTATCCATTAAAATAGTTTTCTGTCGGATAGAGCAAGACGATAGTCTGAAGCGCAGTTTTTGAAAGGCGAGTTTCAACTTCTGGTCTTTTTTCTGAGGGGTTATCAACATAAAAGGTGAGTGGCTCTCCTGAAATATACTGACTATCAATAAATAACGCATATCCGGCCTGATGCGGCATCATATCAACATAAGACGTGATTTCACCCGAGTCACACGTTGCTTGAATATCAACATACTTACCATTTGAATTATCAAGGATAATGCGCGAGCTTCCTCCGCAAGTTGGCTCTTTTGCGTTATCAGCAATATCCTGCTTCATCTCGTATTTCTTATCGGAGACAAGATTAGTATGCGTATACGGACTTTCGATCATTGGAATACGTGCAGTAACCCCCTCAATACCAGAGGTGGAGATGTCTAAGATGAACGGCTCAGCGGTAATTGTTCGTGTATCGAACTGGATTGTCTCTTCAGCCTGTTCATTTTTCACCACGATCGTATTATTGAACTTATTTTGAATATAAGCTGTTCCTGAAGATCCAATCTCCTGATTACTGTCAGCAATTCGAACATAAGTGGGCGCCGTTACCTTTTGAAGAGGAATAGAAAAAGTTTCCCCTTCGATAAGGTACCGGTTGTTGTTAATAATAATCTCCGGATAGATAAGTCTCATTGTCAAAGCGGCGTTATCAGTTGAAATCTCGACTGGGATAAGGTGTTCATATGAAAAAAGGGAAGGAATTGTGAGCTGATACGTTTGAGTTTTTTGAGAAGAAGCAAGTAACTTTTCTGTTGTAATGTCTATAACGTTATCTCGTTTTACAAATGAGAATTCATTATCAATTGGAAGTTTCTCAGTCATAAGCCCGGTAAACGGATAGATTGTTTGGGGCTCTATATCAGTTGAGATATACTTCCCCTGTTCGTCAAAAATGACATCGTGTTGCATATACATTCCTTGATACGATATAGAGGTTATATTTTCTTTTGAAGCAACTGTTAAAGGAGGCTCTGCAGAGCTAATACTGAATACTTTAAGTTGACCAAACCGTGCATTTTTTTGAACGAGAGATGATGTCGTAATGAAATTTTCAAGGCGGGAAAAATTAACAGGCTTATCCGAAATACTATTAATCATCGTCTCATCGACGAGCATATACGAAATGTTGTATTTTCTCAAAACAGATTCAAAGTAGGGAAGATTTTCAGCGTTGATCGCATGAGAAAGTTCGTTATAAAACTGCTCATTTTCCAAACTCCATGGGTCAAATGCACGCATAAGTAACGGCTGTTTAAGACCGTACCACAAGAATCCTGATCCTCGTTGTCCCCAGTTTCGATATTCCCAATTCCAGAATGTGTTTGCTGGTAAGAGAACAACCCGCCCATTTTCAGGCTGAGCATTCATGTACGAAAAAAGCTGCAAATAATCGGTCGGAAGTTTTACCTTCAGGTGTGATGAAATAAACTGGCCTTTGAAAGCAGGATAGGCTAGAAGGCAAAGAAAAAGTGAAATAATTGCCACGAATCCAGCCCATTTGATTTTTTTCAGCTTGTTCAGAATGGTTAAAAAACCATATGAAAAGAGTACAGAGAATCCGTATGCAAATAATGTTGCAAACTTTGTGAATGGAATACGGAAAGCTTCCCCGAGCGGAGGAAACATTGTTCTAAAAAGATTAGAAATATAGGCAAGAATGGGGGTATTGCTCGCAAGAAATACCAGCGCGATGGTATATATCCCAGCATAAGGAAGCAGAAAAAGGTCTCGTTTAAAGAACGTTCGTATCAACCCGATCAAACCTATTCCAATGAGCACGTACATCGTAAGTGAGACAGAAATGCTGTCATAATGATCTTTCCAATCTTTCATAAAAAATACGTTTTTTCCATTTTGTACATCTTTTTCGAGCGTATCCAGCATAAATCCTTTCATTGTCAGAACGTTGTAGAGATCTCCACGAGCCTTATTTCTTTGATACAGCGTTTCGGATGAGAATTCGTTGATGCGTGTTTTTTGAATGACTTTTGTTGTTTGAGGTAAACCTTTGAGATAAGGTAAAAGCCAGAAAGCCTGCGAGGCTAATATAATACTTACTACAACAACAACTCTTTTAATACGAGAGAAGAGTCTCTCTTTATCAGATTTCTGCAACAGATATCCAAGCGCTACCATCCCAACCGCGATAATACATATCACGAATATTGTTGGTACAAAGCCTTGAGGCGAAAAGAGAAACGACATAATAAAAAGTGCGAGATATGTTTTGTGTGACGGGGAATACAATGTGTGTATAAGACAAAAAAGTATCCACGGGAGTGCTGCAAAGTGAACAGCAAAAACTTCCAAGGGAGCGAAGTAGAGCTGAATAATTGCCGGATTTACCATGTACATCACAGCTCCAATCACTGCTGTGGTAATAAGACTAGCTTCAGTGGCGTGATTTTGATTTTGACGCAAAGAGAATATCTTTCTCAAAAATGCGTACATTCCAAGTCCGCCTACAAGATA
>Ga0209542_10021678_pt1 | contig 10048 bp, 11 predicted proteins | sample RifCSPhighO2_01_FD_184028 | JGI IMG/M metagenome (GOLD analysis project Ga0209542, IMG submission 184028) | Soil microbial communities from Rifle, Colorado - Rifle CSP2_plank highO2_0.1 (SPAdes) (version 2) | ecosystem: Environmental > Terrestrial > Deep subsurface > Rock core/Sediment ...
GACGAAACGCTAATACTTGACAAGCCGATAAAGCTTGCCGGCATATCACCCTGCTTCCGCAGGGAAGTCGGCGCACACGGCAAATATACGAAAGGTCTTTTCCGCGTGCACCACTTCAACAAGATAGAACAGTTTATTTTCTGCAGGCCGGAAGACAGCTGGCAGCTGCACGAAGAACTCCAGGAAAACACTGAAACTATTATGAAACTGCTTGGAATACCTTACCGCGTAGTCAACGTATGCACCGGTGACATGGGAATAATGGCCGCGAAGAAGTACGACACGGAGTTCCTGATGACCGACGGGCAATACAGAGAAATCGGCTCGAACAGCAATTGTACAGACTATCAGGCTCGTCGACTCAATATAAAGTACAGAGATGCTGAAGGCAAAGCGCCTGTCGGTTTTGTACACACGCTAAACAATACAGCACTATCTGGCAACAGGCCGATGATAGCGATACTTGAAAATTATCAGCAGGCAGACGGATCTGTAAAGATACCGGATGTGCTGGTGCCGTACATGAACGGTCTGAGGGTCATAAAACACTTATAAATGTTATTCCTATAATATAGCAGACAAAATGGAATACGAGTTTTGATGCAAAATGGCTTATACGATGATAATATGCGAGAAACCGTCTGCAGCTAAATCTATCGCCGAAGCGCTCGCCGATGATAAGCCTAAGAAACAGGGCGAAAAGGCCGCTTGGTATGAATTCACCAAAGATGGCAAGGACTTCGTTGTTGTCTCTGCCGTGGGCCACCTCTTCACTCTGAAACAGACAGACAAGGGCTGGTATTATCCCGTCTTTAATGTGGACTGGGTGCCATCTTTCAAGGCTAACAAATTTGCCAAATTCACCGAGGAGTATTACCATAACATTGAGAACCTTGCAAAAGACGCAAAAGACATTGTTATTGCTACCGACTACGACGACGAGGGAGAAGTAATCGGCTATAACATACTTCGCTTTCTTCTGGGCCGCAAGGACGCGAGCCGCATGAAGTTCTCGACGATGACCACAGAAGAACTGAAAGAAAGCTACAAGCACATGACCAAGCTCAACAAGAGCCTGATAGAAGCCGGTCTTGCGCGGCACTACTTGGATTTTTACTGGGGAATTTCGATGACACGCGCTCTAACATTGGCTGTCAAGGCGTCGGCTAAAAGATTCAGGATACTTTCTACGGGCAGAGTGCAGGGACCTGTACTGCATATGCTGGCAAAACATGAAAAGATAATCGCAGCGTTCAAGCCCGAGCCGTTCTGGGAACTCGACGCAGTGGTGCAGATAGGCAAAAGCGATATGGTTGCCGAGTACGGGAAAAAGATCCTTGACAAGAAAGAGGCGGAAACTCTGGCAAAGAAAGCGTCGGCGAAGACGGCTACAGTCAAAGACGTACAGAAAAAAATAATGACGCAGGCACCGCCGAAGCCGTACAACACGACGGCCTTGCTTGCCGACATATACAGATACTTCGGCTACGTGCCGACCCAGGCGCTAAGCATTGCCGAGTCGCTTTATCAGGGCGGACTGATTTCTTACCCGCGAACAAGCAGCGAAAAACTGCCGCCTGATATAAATTTCAAGAAAATAATCACACAGCTTGGCAAGCAGAAGAACTACGAGAAGGAAAGCAAGAGTTTGCTATCACAAGCTACACTAAAACCCGAGGAAGGCAGCAAGACGGATGCCGCGCACCCGTCCGTTTACCCGACAGGTGTTTACAAGAAGCTCGGCGACAAGCAGCAACGCGTATACGATTTGATCGTAAGACGATTTTTAGCAGTATTCGGACAGCCGGCTAAGAGAGAATCAAATAAGATCACACTTGATATCAGCGGAGTTCCATTCGCGCTGACGGGAAAGAAGACAATAGAAGCGGGGTGGACGATGCTTTTCGGCAAGTACGCGCAGCGCGAGGAAATTCTTTTGCCGGACATAAAGATCGGCGACAGCATAACGGTGCGCAAGATGAACCTGCTCGCCAAGGAAACACAGCCGCCGGCACGCTTTTCGCAGGGGTCGGTGCTTAAGGAAATGGAAGCGCGCAACCTTGGAACAAAGGCGACCAGAGCGCAGATACTGCAGATACTTTACAGCCGCGGCTACCTAATCGGCAAAAGCATTGAGGTCACCGAACTTGGACAGCAGCTGTCTGACATACTTGAGAGGAATGTGCCGGACGTGGTATCCGAGGATCTCACAGGACACTTCGAGGAAATGACGGAGTCGATAGAAAATGAAAAAGCGACAAAGGATGAGGTGCTGGACGAGGCGAAGAAGCGCATAGAGAAAATATGCAATGAGTTCCGCAAGAAAGAGAAGAAGATCGGCGACGAGTTGACCTCGGCAGTCATAGCCACGCAGGACAAGCAGTCTAAACTCGGTGCGTGCCTGAAATGCGGGAGCATGCTTAAAGTGCATAAGAACTGGCGGACCGGGAAAAGGTTTGTCGGATGCGGCGGTTATCCAAAAGGCTGCCGCGTGGGGTTCCCGCTGCCGCGCGAAGGCGTTATAATATCAACGGATAAAGTCTGCGAACAATGTAAAACACCGATAATACAGGTGCAGAAAGCAGGAGCACGGCCGTTCAGAATGTGCTTAGATCCAACGTGCCCGACGAAGAAGGAATGGCTCGATGTGGACAAGCTCAAGCGGGTGCAGGAAGAAAGTCGGGCGGCGTCTGCCGTGGCCGAGCAGCTAAAGTGCACTGCCTGCTCAAAATATTTCAAGAGCAAACGCGCCATGAACACACACATGAAGGAGCATTCAAATCCTGTGGAAGTCGCAGGTGTAGATATATTGTTAGCAAAGTCGAAGGCAAAGAAAACTGTAAAAGTCGCCAAGAAGAAATAGATTTCTGATGAAATTTTTTCATTCGGTGAAGACGGCAGCAAGTCCTGATAAAATATGGTCTGTATGGACGGATGTTGCTAACTGGAAGAAATGGGACTACCAGCTGGAATACGCTCGCATCGATAAATTTGCCAGCGGGCATATGGGTGTCATGAAATCGCGGCGCGCCAAAGAATTTAATTTTTTTGTTGAAGATGTTACTAATGATAAAATCACGATAGCTGTCAAGCTACCTCTTGCTACACTTAGAATCAACAGACACGTCAAAAAATTGCAGAGAGGATGCGAGTTCACCCACGAAACCTCTTTTGAGGGACCGCTCGGATTTGCATACGGACTGGCATTCGGAAGGCGGTTCAAAAAGGAGTTGCCGATAGTTATGGGAAAAGTAAAGGAAATGGCCGAGTCTACCTAGCAATCTCTGCGTTGTCCATTATACCGAGTTTATATTTTCCGTCGTAACTAATTTCTAAAAATGCGCAGTCGCCGATTCTTTTGAATTCACCCAGCTTGAGAACTTCCCTGACTATGCAACTTATGGGTCCGCCGTGCGTTACTATAGCAACGGATTTGTGACCTGATCTTGCGATGTTTTCAAACGAGAATAATACTCTTGAGCGGAACGACTCGTAGTCCTCGCCGCCTTTAATGGTATTTTTATAAGAGCCGACTAATGCGACTTCTTTCGGAAACTTAACCGCGGCATCATCACGTTTCATTCCAGTTAGTACACCATAGAAATTTCTCTCACGGAACGACTCGACCTGCTGCACAGACCTGTCCAGTTTTTTCGCTATTATTTCCGCAGTTTCTTTTGCACGATTCAACGTACTTGAATATACAACCTCTATGCCTTTTCGGGACAGTCTTTCGGATACTTCCTTCGCCTGATGCCTTCCCTTATCTGTAAGACTGTCGTTGTACGAGCCCCCGTAGCGGTTTTCTGTGTCATGCGCGCTCTCGCCGTGCCGTATCAGGATTATTTTCATATTTATACTTGATACCATGTTTCTTAAATTTTACAACCAAGTCTTAACATGAAAGTTGTCCTTGCCATCGTACCCATAATTCTCCTTGTCGGCTGCGTGAATCCGGAGGCAAGCACACTCAAACTTGACAATATTTCTATTGTATGGCTGGGCCATGCCTCGTTTATGATCGAGGCAGACAACAAAGTCATATACATCGATCCTTACGTGCTGCCAGTCAATCCAAAACCCGCCGATCTCATATTGGTAACGCATGATCACTTTGATCATCTTGGCACGGAACAGGTCAAGGCAATAAGAAAGAATGATACAGCGCTTTTCGGCACAACGGCTTCCGTAAGAAAAGTAGCATTCGGCAATCCGATAGATGATGGCACAACATTTGATGCAGCAGGATTCAGCGTGACGGCGGTCAAGGCGTACAACACCGACAAATTCGACAGCTACGGCCGCCTCTATCACAACGGTACCGGAATCGGGTACATAATAAATATAGATGGGCGGCGGATATACGATGCAGGCGACACGGATTTCATACCAGAAATGAAGTCCCTTCGGGACATAGATATAGCGCTGCTGCCTATAGGCGGCAAGTACACAATGGACGTGCATGACGCTGTCGTGGCGGCGAAATCTATAAACCCGAAAATTGTCGTGCCAATGCACTATAATTCCGCGCGCTATGGCATACAGGGAATAGAAACGAATACTGCCGACCTTATAATTGGTCTTGCAGGCACGGGCATAACTGTGAACGTACTCGACCAATCAGTCAAATAGTACTATATCAGAAAATATTACTTTGTCGCCGCAAGTATTAATTGGTTTTTTCTCCTAGCACCTTTATAAACAACAAACACTAATTGCGAGAGGGTTTCTTCCAAGCTCCTCCCATAAAACAAGTGGAGGAGATCTTAATGTGGGACAGGAAACATCTTCTGGACATAGAATGCTTCTCGAGGGGCGACTTCGAAGGCATATTCTTCATGGCGGACGGAATGGTGCCGATATCAGGCATCGACAAGAAAAAAGACAGAAAACGAATCTACGTTGCGAACGGTGACATAATGACCGTCTGGTTCGAGCCCGAATACGAAAATAGCACGAGAACATCCGGGAGCTTCGAAGGCGCGATGATGAGGCTGGGCGGCAGCTGCAAGAAGTTCAACGAAAAGGAATCGTCGATGAGCAAGGGCGAGAGCGTCGAGGATACGGCGCGCATACTGTCGCAACACACGGACCTTATAGTCGACAGGCACACCGACCCGAAGCACGTATACAGGCTGGCAAAAGCCGCAACAGTTCCGGTTGTAAACGGCGGCAACGGATCCTACCAGCATCCGACGCAAACAATACAGGATTTCTATACGATCAGGAAAAGGCGCGGCAGGGTGGACGGCGCAACGATAGCGATAATCGGCGACATGAAGAACGGCAGGGTCGTACACTCCCTGTGCAGCGGTCTTTTGCCTTTTGAGAACGTAAAAGTTGCCGGCGTGCATCAGGAAGGCTACGGGCTTCCAAAGGAGTTCCGGCCCAAGTTCTACGAGTCACGGCAAATCGACATGTCACGGCTGGACAAAGAACTCGCCGATATAAATCCTGATATCGTCTACGTTACGCGCCCGCAGACTGAACGGGGTTCGGCTATGCAGCCATACTGCGTAAATGCAAATACTATGAAGTGTTTGAGGCCGGACGCGATGGTTATGCACGCGCTTCCCAGGGACTCCAAAAGCGGACCGGAGATAGCATACGAGGTTGACGCAGATCCAAGGGCTGCATATTTCGAACAGGCGGCGTACGGCGTGCCTGTCAGGATGGCAATAATTTCCGCGATAATGGATTACGACGGAAAAATAAGGAGAGCTTCTTCATAACAGACTGGTTACGCCTTTGAAAAGCAGAATAATTATCAGAAAACTGTCGACGATGAAAGGCAGATTGAACAGGAAAAGTATCGCGAATGCGGCGATTATATCTACAACGCCGTAAACCCTGCCGAGTATATCTGCCTCCACGCTCATGATACCCTTAACCAGATGTATGAGGAAAAGCGGTACTGTCAGGAAAAGCAGGTTCCAGTTCATATACAGCGCAAGCGCCGTTATTATATCTACAATTCCGAGTATCTTCAGCGCAAGCATTTTTACATGAAGACGGAAATGCTTTAATACTAGAATGCATTCCATGCATTCTGTATGCCGTGTTTCACCGGAAACACAACATGTTCAAGGCAGAGCATTATCAGACACCGAGCGGATGCTCCCAAACCAACAATTTATACGGCCGAAACCAAGTCTTACAATGATAAACGGAGAGATGGAGAAGAGCCGCGGGCCGCTCAGCAAGAATTATTTTTTCATAAAGGTTGAGGATCTGGTCAGGGTGTACAACAGCGATGCCAGCAGGGAACTTGATCCTAACAAGGCGGAAACAAAGATACTTGTCTACGAGGATCGCGTGAACGTATGGTTTCTGGACGTGATAGACGAAATGAAGGACGATCCGGACGCGGGTCTGCTTGTTCTCCAGTCGCTGACCAATCTGCTCGATAATAACGCCAAACTAACTGGAAGCGGCGGCGCTTCCGCGACGATAAAAAAACTATTCAAAACAGACACAGACTGGGTTGCCGGCGTCCGCAGTGGCAAACCTTCCGGCATAAGATTCGACCTGCACTCACCTGCTGTAAAGAAGACGGAGACCGGTCTGGTAATAAATCCGTCGAAGTTTGCTGACGCGGTACGGCTGGAAATCACGCGGTGCATAAAATCCCTGAGAAGCAACAAAACTTTCGCCAGAAATTTCAAGTTGTTTTAGGAAAGCTCGAATCCACCGTACGGCATTTTATCTCCTTTGTATACTACTAAAGGATTTCCGTCTTTGTGAAACTTATCCTTATGAAGCGCAAAATTGCTGTATGAAATTTCCCGCAGTGCAAATCTCAGTGTTGGCCAGTCGCTTAGCTCTTTCTGGCGGGTCTGATGTTCATCCGCACTTTCCTTGGTAACTGGGCGCGGTCCGGCGTATTCTATCCACGGACCTGATGCAATTATCGCACCTGCGTCAGTGTCAGCATCAACAAGTATTACAGATGATCTCGTTCTTTCTTCACCCGCGTTGAGTGCATCAAATACAGCATTATCCCCGACGTATTTTCTTTTACCTTCAACCATTTTGGTAAGATCGGCAGGATGAACGTTTATTGATCTATTGGCGAATCTTCTTAGAAGCGCACCCCTGAAAAGCCTCATGTATCCTGCCAGTACTGCAAAATCAAAACTTTCATGCGATTCGTTCTCAAAATTTCTTATCTCTCTATAAATTTTCAGATTGAAGTCTTCCGACTTTTCTTGATACCTTCTAAGAAGTTCCGGGTCGTTTTGCGCAGCCTTCCAGCTCCCACAATGTTGGTAACCGTTTAGTGTTATTGAAGGTACGTTGTACTTGTCAGCATAACCCAGAGCACCTATTCTCTTGCCGTCTTTCATTTCTCTGTCAGTCACAAGAAGATTAATATCAAACCAGGCACCTTGTTCCTTTGAAGCTAGAACAGCCTCACGAAAATTTGTGCCGCTGCCTGATGCGAACGCCACACAGTTCATTACATGTCCTTCCGGATCGAAAAGAAATTCTGCGTGCGGCATATTTATCTACCTTGATATTTCACGCGCGGCTATGTCTCCCCTGAAAAACATCCCGTCGAAATGTATACGATCCATGGCATCGTAAGCCCTTTCCTGCGCAGCTTGTGCGGCGCGGTCTTTTCCTGTAACTGCAAGAACACGCCCGCCGGTTGTGTAGGTCTTCCCGTTATCCGTTCTGGTTCCGTCGTGATAAACAGAAACACCTTCGATTCTTTCGGCTTCCCATAGTCCTTTTATTTCCTTGCCGGTTTCTACCTTGCCCGGATAACCGCCTGATGCAGCGACGACTGATACTGCGTATCCAGGGCTCCATTTGAGATCATCGGGCTTTAGTGTACCATCTATTGCCTTGTCTAATGCCTCAAAGAAATCAGATTCGAGAAGAGTAAGTATTGGCTGGGTTTCAGGATCTCCCATACGAATGTTGTATTCCAATACGTTAGGTGTAAAACCTGTCTTCATAATTCCTGGATAAATAAATCCAACGTAATCTAATCCACGAGCCTGCAGACCTTCCATTGTTCTATACAATACATCTTCGTAAATCATCTTTGCAAAAGTTCCGGTTACAAGACTTGTCGGCGCGTAGGCACCCATGCCACCGGTGTTCGGGCCTTTATCATCTTCGTCACGTTTCTTATGATCCTGAGAAAACGGCATAGGAACGATCATGCCGGTTCTTGTATTGAAAAATGCCATCACGCTTACTTCTTCACCTTTTAACATGTCCTCTATGACAACACTTCCACCTGCGGCACCGTATGCTTTGTCTATCATCAACTCTCTTACTGCATTCTCTGCCTGCCTTCTTGTTGCACCTTTTATTGCGCCCTTGCCGCCGCATAATCCATCTGCTTTCACATAAACCGGGTGATTACCTTTTACATAACTGAGCGCTGCCTGAGCATCGCTAAAAGTTTCGTAATGTGCAGTTGGTATTCCATTCTTTTTCATGAATTCCTTTGCAAATATTTTGCTTGCTTCAAGCTGGGCCGCTTGCGAAGAAGGAGCGAATACGCGCTGTCTATCTAACCGAAGCGCATCAGAAAGCCCGTCAACTATAGGAGCCTCGGGACCTATTACGGTAAGGGCAACCTCATGATCTTTATTGAAATCAACTATATCTTTGTGCTTGCTTAGTGGTACGTTCTCGAATTTTCCACCGACAGTACCACCGTTTCCCGGCATGACATAAACTGTGTCTACATGAGGTGATCTTGCCAGAGCTTCGGCCATCGCGTGTTCCCTGCCGCCTCCCCCTATAACTGTTACCTTTTCCATAATGCTTGGTTGTGAAAGAGTTTTCTTATATGCTGACCTGTAATTTTTGTGATATTCCTTCGTGATTGAGGCTGTTTTAAATTCTCTTCTGGGATAGCGTTATCATGAGGCTTGCAACTAATACACCGCTTGATAAACTTCTTGATGGGGGCATCGAGACGGATGCCATAACAAATATCTACGGGCCGCCGGGGTCGGGCAAGACGAACATCATGCTGTCCACGACTCTTTCGTGCATACGCAGCGGCAAGAAAGTCGTTTACATGGATACGGAAGGATCTTTTTCGTTTGACCGCTTCGAGCAGATGGGCGGGACTGAAAAAGACCTGAAGAGCATTGTGTTCGTAAACGTGCACGAATGGGACGAGCAGCACAGGGACGTGCAGAAAATAGACAAAGTAATTGACGGCGTGGGGCTTGTCATCATCGACTCTATGGTGGCTCTGTACAGGCTCGTCATGGAAGAGAAAAATTTTCAATCAATAAATAAACAGCTCGCAACGCAGTATTCCATACTATCGCGCATTACACGGACTAAACACATACCTATTCTTATAACAAATCAGGTTTACAGCCGCGGGGAAGTCATTGAACTGACGTCGCGTACTATAGCCAGGTACTGGTCGAAGACACTGGTTGAACTGAAAAGGACGGAAAAGGAAAACCAGCGCATAGCGGTAATCCGCAAGCATCGCTCCTTACCGGAAGGACGGTCAATCGAGTTTTTGATAACAAAGGACGGGCTGAAACAGGTCGGACGGTTCAGCATACTTTAATTTAGGGTTGCAGTAACTCTAAATCTTTATATACTTTAGGGGTTATGAGAACACTAAAGACGTGGTGTTACAAACTAGGTACTGCGTACCTGTTTTTCAAACCTTCGGTGTTGAAAAAATGAAAATAGAAATACGAAACAACGGCGCTGCCGTGATAATAACTTTTGATACGCAGGCCGATAAGTTCGATTCGGATTACGAGCGGAACAAGTTTTTCCGCGAGCTGCACGGATGGAACCAGGTCGTGCCTCACGGGGACAAGCGCTATGAGTACCGCCGTCCCGGGCTGCTCGACGAGATACCGCACGTGCGCGTGGCCGACGGCGCGTTTATCGTGGCACTGGAGCACATGAAGCGCATGGAGGCCTTTTTCGACGGGTGGCACGAGAAAGTGCACTGCGAGATGATGAAGGTAATGATGCAGGACCGCGAGCTGCTAAGGCAGCTGCACGATACACCTATATTTAAAAATCGGGAACAATAGGGAGA
>Ga0209542_10021680_pt1 | contig 10047 bp, 9 predicted proteins | sample RifCSPhighO2_01_FD_184028 | JGI IMG/M metagenome (GOLD analysis project Ga0209542, IMG submission 184028) | Soil microbial communities from Rifle, Colorado - Rifle CSP2_plank highO2_0.1 (SPAdes) (version 2) | ecosystem: Environmental > Terrestrial > Deep subsurface > Rock core/Sediment ...
AAGCGGTGGTAAGAGTCGGCGATAAAATGAAATTGCCCGAGCGCCGGACTTGGTATAAAACGATGTTCCCCTCATTGCTGCGCTATCATGAATGGTTGTATGCCGACAGGGATCCGCATAAAGAAGGCCTGATCATACTATTGCACCCCTATGAGGCAGGCCTAGATAATTCGCCGCCCTGGATCAGTGAGATGCGCAAGCACAGCATGCCATGGTGGGTTCGCCTGATTGAAAAACTACATCTTGACGGCGTAGTTGAGCTAGTCAGGCGTGATACGCGCCATATCCCACCAGGCCAAAGAATAAGTAATATTGAGGCAATGGTCCAGTGGTCGGCCCTACACCGGTTGCGCCGCAAAGCCTACAATTCTGAAGCACTAATGAGCCGGGCGCTCTTTGCCGTCGAAGACTTAGCCTTCAATTGTATCCTGGCCCGCGCCAACGAGCATTTGCGAAAAATCGCCGAAGTTATCGGCCGCCCTCTGCCAGAGGAGCTTTCCGGGTCAATGATAAGGACAATCGCCGCGCTAGATCATCTCTGGGACGATACTGAAGGCATATATTACAGCCGCAGTTTTATCAGCCACAAGCTGATAGAAGAACCGACCATTACCACACTGCTGCCGCTTTATGCCGGCTGTATTAGCAAAGAAAAAGCTGCCCGGTTGGTCGAACTGCTGGCCAGCCGTAAATGGTTTAAGGCTAATTGGCCAGTACCTAGCGTGCCATTTAATTCTTCATACTTCGATCCGCTCAAATATTGGCAAGGCCCGGCTTGGGTTAATACTAACTGGCTAATAATCGACGGCCTGCGGCGTTATGGCTTCGACAACGAAGCTGAGAATTTGCTAAGAAAAACCTTAGAACTCGTGGCAAAAAGCGGCATGTGGGAGTATTTTAGCCCTACCGATGCCGAGCCGGCCGGTGCGCCAAACTTTAGCTGGACCGCCGCCCTCACCATCGATCTCCTCCAAAAATCGTAGCGATTAAATACTTAACCAGTTAAGCATTTGGCTGACAAGCGAGCACTATTCAACAAAAGTGGGTCCAGCGGAGTGCAGCCCGAGTCGGCTGACCTGCGGGCGGGAGACGACCCGGCGCGTAACGCACACTTTTTTGAATGGTGCGAGTGTCATTCGTCTAGGGTGGGGCGGTCGAGGAGCATTGGCTCAACGCTGGGGCTAGTTTCGGCGATTTTAACTACATCCTTATCTATCTTCCCTAGTTCTTTGTAGGTCACATTAAAATGCCCGACGGTCGTGCCGAGTGAATTGCCGAGCTTTTGCATATAACCGTTATGAGCGACGAGGTGACGGCTTAGTTGTTCAATGTTCTTGCGAATTTTTTCGGTGTCTTTATGAATATCTATAGAGCGTAGGCCCTGGACGATAATTTGCAGCATAGCCGAAAGAGTGCTGGGCCCGACGATGGTAACTTTTTTATCAGCTGCCGCGTATTGCATCAGGTTACGGCCGCTGACACCTGTAAGCCCAACTTTATTGGCGAGTAAGTCATAGTAGATGCCTTCGCTGGGAATAAACATCAACACTTGGTCCAGCGTGCCCTTACCGGGCTTAATATATTTGGCGGCTTCGTCGATGCGTTTTTTTAAGTCTTCTTTAAAAGCCCGCTCTAGCGCCGGTCGTTCTTCCGGCTTGGCTTCAACCAGACGATTGTAGTTTTCTAGACTGAACTTACTGTCTATGGGAAGCAACTTGTCATCCAACTTAATAACAGCGTCGACCACCAACCCATCGCCTAATTTATATTGAAGCTCGAAGGCTCCTGGCGGCAATACGTTCTTTAGAATTTGTTCAAGGTAATATTCTCCTAAAACACCCCTCTGTTTAGGGTTTTGCAGAACGTTTTGCAGAGATTTTAGTTCGGAAGCTATATCGCCAACATTTTTATTTGTCTTATCCAGCTCAGTCAGCTTTTGGGTAACATCGGTGATAATCTTGGCGCTGGCCTGGAACTGGGCGGTCATTTGTTTATTGCTTTGGCCCAGCTGCTCGGTCAGTTGTTTTTGTAAGCCGTCTTTTAGCTGGCCGATACTTTCGCTCAGCTGGGTCATATCGGCCTTGAGCATCAAATTAGAATCACTGGTCTTGGCCGGCTTGAGCTGCTGCCAAATTACAAACGCGAGCAAGGCCACACACACAACCGCCAAAACAATTACTGCCACCAGCATAGCTTAATTATAGCTTAGAGTCCTCAAGCAACTTTAAAAAGGCAGCTGGCTTGATGATCTTTATATCTTCATATTGCCCTATTCCCAATAAATGCCTGTCTCCACTGATGATGAAATCGCAATTCCCAAGCACAGCTGTTTCAATAAATTTATTATCATCAGGGTCTTGGCATATGTTTATTTGGATGCTACCTAAGGTCACTAGTTGAGCGTCACGCTCAAGTAACTTCTCGAATCGCTTTAGAACCTCAACAGAGTCAGGAAATTTAGCAGTAATCTTACGTCGAAGCTCAGTTAAAGCCTCATGTGAAATGGCAACTCTAATCATCTCGTCGGCCAGCAGATCGGTAATCTGACGAGGTTTGCCCCCGAATACTAAAGCCGAAATTAAAACGTTCGTATCTAGGACTACTTTAGGTTTTTTGCCATTTTTCACGCTTGTAGTCATCTAGCATTTGATAGACTTGTTCTTCGCTTGTGATCCCCATTTGACGCCCTATCTTATTGCCAGCGTCCATTACCTCTTTCCATTCCTGGCGGCGTTCCAGATCATTTAGAGCCAGACGGCGAAAGTACTCACTGCGGCTGCCCATATCCTTCTTAACAGCCTTATCTATCTGTTTAATTAGCTTCTCGTCTAATGCTATGTTGAGAGTTTTAGTGGCCATAACTTTATCCCCTTATTTATGAGTATATTGTATAGTTTTTGTATAGACTGGTCAAGTTTTTAATGAGTCTAAAAATCCCGAAGTGATTACTGCCACCAACATACCTATATTATACATTTATATCCTTACTCTGTAGTTCTCTGCTCTTCAGTCCTGAGAGCACTCGTAATCTCTTGTATGGGGCTCGTGACCCATGTGCCGGCTTCACCACTTCTTTTATCAACTGCTCTAATATCAATACGCTTCCCGACTTCTAAAAAGGATACTGTTCGGCGATCACTGGCATAAGGGTTTAGCACATAAGCCTCCTCTAATAACAAAGGTGCTACATTCTCCTGCCCCTCGGCTAGTTTTCTTTCTATTCGCATAGATAACAACCCTTGATCGCGTATAACATTGTTTATGTGGTATGTTGTACCGTTCCTCGTTATAAATTCAACTTCATCACCTTCCTCAATTTGCCATTCCAGAATCGGTTGAGGTGGTGTGTATGTTTCTTTCATAGATATACCTTACCTTCCTTACTAAATTCTAGTATTTATCTGTCGTTCATGTTTTGCAAGCTTAACAGGTTTATTATGCGAGGCGGGTGACGAGGAACATGAAAGCAGCACCTAGAACAGTCAGCCCGATAGTCCAGCGGGAAGATTTTTCGCTGTGGGCCTGGGGCAGAATATCGCTAGCACCAATGTAGAGCAAAAAGCCGGCAAAAAAGCCTAGATAAATAGCCAGGATAACTTCTGATAAGCTAAACAAAAGCGAAGTCAAGCCACCAACAATTGGCATAGCGGCGGCAATCAGCAGCATCGTCTTAGCCCGACTGGGCTTATTTTGGTGGTAGAGCATAACATTGGTGGTATTGAAGCCATCAGCAAAACGATGGCCAATAACCGCGATGGCCACTGCTAGCCCTACGGCGCTGCTGATTTGGAAGGCCAGGCCAATGCTCAGCCCGTCCAAGAAACTGTGGCCGGACAGCGCCACTGCCCCAGCGACGCCGACATAAGGGTGTTGGTGCGGACCGTACCTGGCTTCTTGGGCGTGATGGATAAGGATGCTTTTTTCAATAATATGAAAGAGTAAAAAGCCGATGACGAGGGTTATCATTGGCCAGATTGGATCGAGTACTTGGGTTTGAGCTATTTCAAAAATTTCCGGCAGTAAATCAAAAGCCACCAACCCCAAAATCAGGCCAGCGGTAAAACCTAAAGCCAAACTAAGCTTTTGGCGGCTGCGAAAGGCGACGGCGCCGCCAGCCAGGGCGGCCAGGGCGGCCACTACAGAGAATAGAAAGATAACCATAGGCCTATTGTAGTTTTTTCAAAGGGAAATTTGCAAATTTGTCGCAATTCCTATATTTTTAAAACATGCACTACGAAAACTTAAAAACTATCCTTAAAAAGAATGGCTCAAGCCTAACTAAGCCACGCAAGGTCGTTTTTGACCTGCTGCTCGACCAGGAGCCGCAGAGTATGCAGGTACTGGCCCGCCGCGCTGAAAACAAAGTTAACCGGGCGACCGTTTACCGGACAATCGAGCTGTTTGAGCGTCTTGGCGTAGTCCACCGCCTGAATATTGGCTGGAAATACAAGATTGAACTCTCTGACATCTTTGCCGAGCACCACCACCATTTTTATTGCACAAATTGTGGCGCGGCCACCGCTATCACCTCTAACGCCATGCTAGAGACTATGATTGACTCACTGGCCAGCAAGGAGGGCTTTTCGCCGCGCGGCCACTCACTGGAGATACATGGTCTTTGTTCACGTTGTACCTCAGCCTAGGCCACCAGGTTGCCACGTCTATCCATGCAAAATTACTTAACTCCGGCACCAAAATCTTGATGCTCCATAATCCCGACGTATCGTCGGGACTACTACGCTTCAGGATTTGGTGCGGGGCAGGCTTGTTAACTTTTTATATATGTAGTTACAGTAAGATTTGGGATAAACTAAGGCTAAATGGCGACTAAAAAAAAGAGGGTGCTAATTTTAGGAGGCGGTTTTGGCGGCATAAAGATCGCCCTGGAACTGGCTGGGCATCCTGCCTATGAAATAACTCTTATTTCTGACCAGGACAACTTTCGTTACTATCCTCAGCTTTACCATGCCGCCACTGGCGGCAGCCGTTATGCTTCGGAAATTTTGCTTCAAGAAATTCTTGCCGGCAAAGACGTGCGCATAATAAAGGACAGCGTCAAAAGACTTGACCGCCAGGCCAAGGCTATCGAATGTAGCACTGGTAAAAAGTATAAATTTGACAGCTTGGTTGTAGCACTTGGTGTAACGACTAACTTTTTTGGTATAAAAGGCCTGGCAGAAAACTCCTACGGTATCAAAACGCTCGATGAAGCCAGACGACTGCGGGCACATTTGCATAAACTAATAGCCGACGAAGGCCAGCCCGACCTTAATTATATTATTATTGGCGGCGGGGCGACGGGTGTAGAACTGGCCGGCGCCCTGCCTGCTTACCTGCGCTATGTCATGAAAAACCACGGCGTAAACTATAAGCCCTTGCATATCGATCTAGTTGAAGCCGAAAGCCGTGTCCTGCCGCGCATGCCAAAAAGCTATTCCCAAGCCGCCCAAAAACGCCTGCGCCGGCTAGGTATAACCTTACATCTTGGGCAGAAAGTCGAAGCCGAAACGGCTGACGCCTTGCGCGTTAACGGACGTAATATTAAAAGCCACACTGTGGTTTGGACAGCTGGCGTCACCAACCACTCATTTTTTAAAGATAACGAATTTCATCTAACCTCGCAGGGTAAGACCATTGTCGACCAATACCTCCAAGCTGAACCAGACATTTACGTAATCGGCGATAACGCTGACACCAAATATTCCGGTATGGCCCAAACAGCGTTATATGATGGCAAGTTTGTTGCTGGGCATTTGAAAGCCGTGACGGAAGGCAAAAAAATTAGACCGTACAGGGCCAAAAAGCCAGTTTATATCACACTGGTTGGGCCGCACTGGGCAGCGGTCCTTTGGGGCAAAACCCATATTTATGGCTTCCTGGGCTGGATCTTGCGCAGCGCCGCCGATTTTATTGCCTACCACGATCTACAACCTTGGTGGAAAGCCTCAAAACGCTGGCAAGCCACCTTTGACACCGAAGAGGATTGTCCAATCTGCTAAACTGAAGAAACCCAGTAGTGAGCTTTCGAGATTATTCAACTTAGCATGTTACCTTTAGCTCGTCAGAATATCTAGCTCAATCTGTAAATCGTAGGCGGTAAAGTTAGCTATGCTGTCGAATAAATAGCTCAAGCAATGACGAGCTGACTCGAAAGTCTACTGCTGGGAAACCTGCACGGTCTGTTCAAACAAGAAGTAATATTTTTTATTTGGGCTCTTCGGAGGTAGTCGGCCGGGGGGCTTTTTTGTAGGCAAGGTGCCGCTTTAGCCCGTCAAGTCGGTCAATATGCGGCAAAAAACTGTTTAATAAAGTTGAAAATTGCCGGTTCGGTACAACAATCCGGCCGAGTTTATTTTTACTCTGTAAGTATTCATAAAGCCCATAAAAATCGCCGTCGCCGGAAACAACAATGGCTTTTTCATAATTAGGGTATTCAATCATGGTGTGCAGTACCAAGTCGGCATCGATATTGCCTTTCACTGTCCCCTCTTTGTGCTCGACAAGGGGTTTTAAAACTAGATTGTACCCCATGGACTGCAGATTAGCGTACAGATCTGCTTGGTCCTCGACCATCCCCAGGAAAAAGTAGGCTTTGGTAACGTTATATTTACGCTGCAAATGGTAGTGGAACTTGCGAAAATCCAGGTTCCACCCCAGTTTTTTGATGCCCATATTAAGGTTCTGGCCGTCAATAAAGGCATAGTTCCCTTTTTTGGCTTTATTTCCTAGTTGATTCATCCCATTAGAGCCCTAACAGACTTAGTTTAATGATAGACGATATTTGAGGAGTGATAAACATATTTTCTTTCTTTATAAATTGCTCTCAGGGCCTCTAACGGGACAAGTAAAAGTTTTCTTAATTTTATCATATTTTACTCTTCAATCTTCTACGGCACACCAGCATTGATGAGCCCTAGAAGATTGCCTAAGCGTCCCGCACATAGAGTCTATGTGCGGGACGACGGAATCCGCCAGAGGCGGATAGGCATTCCGTTATGGAGGCTCTACCGCCGTGACGACGCGATCAGTGAGTCTTGAGTACGCCATGGATCGGACGTCTCACCGTGTTTGTAGGCGGTGGCCTCGACCTCGTCGCAGTTGTAGGACTCGATGCCTGTAGTGCTTTCAGCTCTGCAGTAACCAAGTCCATGGACGTACCGTTGGCGAAGCAACATGTACGTGTTGTCGTGCGGCTTCTGGACTTCGAAAACGCACCAGAGAGCGTCACGCCAATTGACGACGTCGTTGTTCTTGAACTTGTGAGGCACTTCAGCTCCTTTCGATCAGTCGCTTGCCGAACTCGAGCCTCGACCGGCTCTCCCTGAGGAGCTGGCGACCGGGTGCTGTGATGGAGACCTTCGTCATGTTGCCCGAAAGTCTCACTCGACTGACCTTGCCGTCGCCCTCGATGTTGCCACTCTTAATGTAGTACGAGCAGCGCGTTGATGACGTAGCCGCTCTGGAGTTCAGAGCGACCCATCGCCTTCAACAGATCGCCGACGGACTGCGGCCTGTTGGTTCTCGAAAGAGCCTCGAGGATATCGAAGCCCGTCTCGGCGACCTTCAGGGTCTTCTTCCGGCTCTGCCAGAAGCGATGCTTTGGCATTCCGTCAGACACTTATGCCTCCTTGTGTAGATCAAGCGGTTGCTCACGCGACCACAATTCTTGTCACCACCGTTGATGACTAGAATATAGTACAATAAAAGCAAAAAATAATCAACAACTTGGCTTTACCATGCTCAGTAGCTGTTAAGCGAGCCCCGATCCTTTTAGAATATCTAACGAGCGGTGACTGGTAATAGAGCGAACACTTTGCCGTAAACAGGCTCGGTCTGCTGAGTGCAGCCCGAGTCGCCTCAGGCGACCCGGCGCGAAGCGGCCTGTTATAGGCAATGTGTGAGCGATTTTTCTACCACCCTCCGCCACCGCCACCGCCTCCTCCGCCGCCAGCCCCACCCGAAAACCCGCTGCCGCTGGAACTTGATGGCGAAGTGAATACTTGGCTGCTAGATTTGCTAAAGTCGCCCAGCGAGCTGCTAAGATAGCCGATGTTAAAGGCCGCCGCGTTGCCGTGGTACCAATCCGGCGGCTGGGTATACAAATCCTTGAATTGCTTGGCCCAATCTTTTTCCAGGCCAAACAGCATGGCAAAGGGCAACAGTTTTTCGAACAACTTTACTTTTGCCGCGGCAGTCTTGGGGTTGAACGCGTCTTGCTCGGCTATTTTTTCCGCGCCCTCGGGACTCTGCAAATACTTCAGACGGTCAGCTTCGGCCATTTTTATGTAATCTTTCAAGCCAAGCAAAGCATCATTTGTCTGGACACCGCTTAGCGTCCGGGCCGGCATAATAAAAGCAAAAACGAACATCAATAAAGCAGCGAAAAATAATCCGGCGCCAAGACCGATTAGCGCAAAAGAAGCCAACGAAACACCAAGGAAGACTATGCCTATGCCGGCCAAAAGCGGCGCGGCAGCCCAAAGCATGTAGCCGGCCTTTACTTTTTTGGGGTCTTTTATGAAGTAGCCTTCCCTGGCGAGTCTGGCTGATAACTTATCTTCAATCTCTGTCATCCCCTTGTATATATCATTACTTGCCCGCTTAAACTCAGACAGTTTGACCCTTTTGTTAAGTGGCAAATCATCGCCGAATACCAGTTTAAGGCCGTCTGTCACTTCTTCGCTAAATCCTTCGGGTTTATTAATCAGCTCAAGTTCGTAATCTTTAGAGCCAAATAAGCCCTTCTTTGGTATCTCATACACATTGAGATAACGCTTGACCGCCATTTCTATCAGCATGGCGCTGAAAGCCTTACTGCTAACAGTCTGACTTAGTATAAAATCGGACGCCAGGACCTCGAACGCTTTGGGTGGTTCGTATTCGGGCACTATGATACCCCGGCCTTTGGGGTCATCGCCAAATCTCCGCCAGCGCCGCAACATCAAGCCGAAAGTCAGCAGCGGCGGTATGGCTACACCGGCGGCGGCCCCTGCGACTTCAAGTTTTTGCATCAACTGCTCGCGGGCTATTTCGGGACCGGGCTCAAACGTGCCTTTATTAAACGCCAAAACCACCGTTTGGGTCTGATAAGGCGGCAGAGCCGAGACGGCCGAAGCCACCACTACCTCATCAGTTTTTTGCACACGATCGATGTCGCACTTGATAAAACTGCTACCATAAGCACCGGCATAACAAGCCAGCTTATCCTGCAGACTGCCCATAAAGTCATTGGGAATATGGATGCGAGCAGTAACCGTACCGAAAACCTGCGGCCACTGGTCACCGTTTATGTCCCAATAGAACTCGTCTTGAGCAGGTTGGTAATTGATAAAGTTACGTATCTGGTATTTGATCTTGTAAGTTTTTACACCGTAAACGTAACGGTCGGCATCGCCGATTTTTAGCACCTTATTATCGTTTTGGCGACTAGCCGTAAAATGGTACGGGCTGCCATATTCATCAGTTACTGACAGGATTTTTAGGCTTAGGGTATGGTTTTGATAGCGCTCTGGAATAGAGCGCATAATGCCGTGGTTTTGGTCAAAGTCCGGGAAGCGGGCAACCAGTGTTTCCTCAACGCGCAGAAGTGGCGTCTTTTGGCTGTCACGGCTCAAGTAGTAGTCAGCATCAAAACTATCGAAAGAAAAATTTTGAGTGTCCAGCGCCGAAATTTTGGCCGGCAGTGCGAAAATCCCGGCAGCTAATAGAACAATTAGCAGGCGCGCCCAAGTTTTAGCCATATTTAAATTGTACGCTTTTTATAAGCAGTTTTGGGTTAGAAACTAGCCAGGTCTTTATCCAGCTGAGCAGTGTCACTGACGGTGTCTATTTGGGTCTGGTCAAGAGTTTGGGCGGCTTTGTCTAAGTCGCCAACGTTGGTTATATCGGGCGCCAAAGGCACGACTTTAACCGTTTGGGCGGCAGGAGCTGTGGAATTATCCTTTTGGTTTAGACGGTAAATATTCCAACCAGCTAAAGCAAGTATCGCGACCACGCCTACGATCATTACAGCTTCGAAAAGCGCGAATCCTCTTTGGCCTGTTCGTC
>Ga0209542_10021682_pt1 | contig 10046 bp, 13 predicted proteins | sample RifCSPhighO2_01_FD_184028 | JGI IMG/M metagenome (GOLD analysis project Ga0209542, IMG submission 184028) | Soil microbial communities from Rifle, Colorado - Rifle CSP2_plank highO2_0.1 (SPAdes) (version 2) | ecosystem: Environmental > Terrestrial > Deep subsurface > Rock core/Sediment ...
CGAGGGTCGCATTAAGACCCGCAGCTGGGAAAAGGAAGGGGTCAAGCACTACAAGACCGAGATAAACGCCGACACGGTGCAGTTCGGCCCACGCTCCAGTTCGGCCGGCGCACCACAAGGAGCAGCTCGGGACATATCTGAAGCGCCGCAGGTCGCGCCAAAAGAAGACGGAATAGACTATCCTGCGGAAGATATTAACCCAGACGACATACCGTTCTAGATATATGAAAGATTTTTACGCACCGCAATTTGTCCGCATCGACTACAAGGATACGGAGACTATCAAAAAGTTTCTCAATCCGCACGGCAAAATAATGCCACGCCGCCGCACCAACCTAACCGCCGGGAACCAGCGTGCGCTTGCTGAAGCGGTCAAACGCGCCCGCTTCATGGCGCTCTTGCCTTACATTGTTAGATAACAAAGAAATAAAAGGTGACACCTTTTATTTTTTATCGACGCGCTCTACGTATTCTCCAGTCGTGGTGTTTATGCGGACTATGTCTCCCTCGTTGATAAAGAGGGGAGCGTTCAGTATTGTGCCGGTTTCAAGCGTTATAAGTTTTGAGCCTCCCTGCGAGGTGTTGCCGCGGACGGCGGGCGGCGCGTCGGTAACCTTCAGTTCCATTTTGATGGGGATTTTTATACCTATGATTTGTTCGTCAAAAACCAGCGCCTCGACCAGCATATTGGGCTTCATAAAATTTCCGCCCGTACCGATTGTCTCCGCAGAAAGCATAAAGCGGTCCGCCGGGTTTTTATCGTCGCAGAACCACTGCTCTCCCTTGTTAGCATAAAGGTATTTGACTGACTTTGTAGAGAGGTCGGCCTCGGGGACTTTTTCGGACACGTGGAAGGCCTGCTCGGTCACTTTGCCGGTGATAAGGTGGCGCAGTTTTGTCTGGTTGACCGGCTTGCGCTGCTGCTTGCGGAAGACGTGCGCGTCAAGAACCTCGTACGGCTCCTCCCCGAGCAGGATCACCTTGCCTTTTAAAATCTCATTGTATTCGAGCATTGCCATGTGAAAAAGCATTCTATACTAGATTTACCCATGCGTCGATATTTGCTCCCCCTGCTCTCCGGTATTTTGCTCGCGCTCGTATTTTGGCCGCTCTACATCTGGCCTCTCGCTCTCATCGGCCTGGCGCCTCTTTTTTATTTTGTCGCGCGGCCGGAGCTGTCGCGCGGGCAAGTTTTTTTTGGGGGATTTATCGCGGGAGCTCTGGCCGTCGCGCCGACGCTCTACGCATCTCTTTTACAGTTAGTCATGCAGCCCGGGGCGGCCGCTCTCACCTACTCGGTGCGGGCGAGCAGTGTTTTCTTTTTTGTCTTTATAGGCGCGCTGTTCGGCGCTATGTCACTGCTCTACCGGTGGCTGCGCACCGGGCACCCGCTCATCAACAGCCTGCTTATGGCCGCGCTATACACGCTCATCGAGCTTCTGCTGTTTCCTGTATTCGGCGGATACTACTACGCCTCGCTCGCGCACGCGCTCGTTCCTTTCTCGCCGGCGCTTATCATAGCGTCGCTCGGCGGCGTGCCGCTGCTTGTATTTGCCGCGGCGTGGATAAACGCCACTATCGCTCAGCACTCATGGCGCCTTGCGCTCGGCGCACTTCTTTTGCTTACGGTTGTCTGTACGGCTGCCTTTTGGTACGGAAAATCATATACAACCGCCGGCCCGGAGCTTTCAGTCGCGACAATACAACGCTTCCCGGAGTCTGTCGCATATAGAAACGCGCCGGCTCCAAAACCATTTGGAGACTACGGAACGCAAGAACTCATCAGCCGCGCCGCGGTGGGAGGGGAAACGGCTGTGATTGTTTACCCGCTCTCTCCCGTGGAAGCCAGCTATATAGGCACCCGCCCCTCTTTTGAAGGGCTCACCAATCTTGAGCCGGATAAAACGCTAGGAGAGTGGCTTAAGGGCTTTGTCCCCACGTCGACAACAGTGGTGTTGTGGAATACAACCGCCGCTGGCAGCATCCTTTACGATGAATTTGAGTTTTGGAGAGAAGGGGAGAAGCAAACCTATCAAAAACACATCCTCCACGCGCTCTCCGATTACACGCCGCAGTGGTTGCGGAGCTTGGGGCTCGCGCGCGTGCCGTACACGCTCTCGGCCGGCACGGCTAATACTGTTTCTGTCGAGGGTATCCGTATCGGAGGGCTCGCGTGTTCCGAATTGCATCAGCGGGGCTATGCGCGGGCGCAGGCTGTCGCGAACGATGTACTGATTTCTGTCGGGTTTGACGGATTTTTCCCCGGCGCGTTCGCAGCGCGCTGGAGTTTGGAGGCGGCGCGCCTGCGCGCCGCGGAGAACGGCACTCCGCTTATCCGCGCGCATATCTTCGGCCCCTCCGCGCTCATACGCGCAGACGGCTCGATAGAGGAGTATATGCCGTATGGCGCGGCTGGTATTCTGCAAGGCAACTTGCCGGCGAGGAAAATCCCCACGCTCTACGCGCGCGCCGGGTCGCTGCCGATATATATGTTTATTATCGCGCTGCTTTTATATCTCCTCGTAGTGCGGGTCTACAATAACTCTAAAGCTCGCCGAGGTAGATGAACCTCCGGCGCCGTTTTGGCATGTAAGAGTAAACAGCGTGGTTTGAGCGAGTGCTCCAGTTGATATGCTACCGGAAGTGTCTCCAGAGTAGCTGAAACCGTTGTCTCCAGAAATGCTACAACTGGTGGCGTTGCTGGCGTTCCAATGCAGCGTAGCTTGACCTCCCGGACCGACGGTCGACGGCGTAGCGTAGAATCCGCCTCCTTGGGCGATGGTCGGAGGAGGACAGGAGGAATTTGGCGGCGGGGTGGCGTTGCAAGTGGCGGTTCCGGTGTTGTTGTCACCAACGTAAAATCCAATGTTTGTCATTCCACAGGCATTTGCATCGGAAGTGCAAGGGTCATTGTTTTGTACCGTTGCAGGAGCTCCTCCACCGCCTCCACCGCCCCCGCAAAAAAGACCGACGGCACAACCAATGCCATAACCAGCACCCGGTCCGGCGACTACAGTAAATATCACGACCATCACAATCTTAACTATTACCCCGATAGACCCGCCGCCTTTTGGATTTTTAGTAGTCATGAGGTTGAGATGTAGATAACTTGGTTCGCCCCTTCTTTTTAAGTATATACTCTAAATAACGGCTTTCTCCCGTTATACACATGACCAAATCCCGAGTCGCATTATTGATTGCAGTTGTTCTTCTCTTTAATACTGCACTCGACCTAGGCGCTAGCTACCTCTTAGCCAAAACACCTGCCGGTCAGGCGCTCCTGCGCGATTTTCTCGTCAATCAAAGCCAAAAAAGCTTCGCTGTACTATCGCCTGCGCTCGGTACCTCAACACCTTCGATCCCACCTGGCGTGCTCCCTGTCCCCGAAAGCTACGCGACACGCGATTATTTTGATGCTATCAACAATGTCCTGCAAGATATATTTGCAATCAACGCGACGAATGCGCGACTTGGTCCATTGCTCGATATACTTAACCGCCAGACGCTCTCCTGCTCCTATGTCGGCTTCTATGAGGCAATGGGGCAGGCGCACCAGCTTGCAAATAAAAACCAAACGCTAGTTTCTCAACTAACTTTCCATCTCTCCGCCCTCGCGTCGGCAAATATACAAACCAAAGACGCTATCACTAAAGCCGATACTTTGGCGCTCATCGCCACGGGAGCCACATTTACCGCCTCTCTCCAAGAGTATGCGTCTGCCTCCAACGGTCTCCTTATTGGGGACACTCCCACCAGCGCGCAGATATCTGAGTTCCAGTCTAAAGTAAACTCCGCCACCGGAGCCTCGCAGTCTTTCGCCAATGCGCTCAAACCTCTCCTACAGCGCATTATCGAGGGCTCCCAAGCGGTCATTAACTCCTCTTCCACCACTACGCGCTAAATTTGGTATGCTTCGGGCATGGAGTATCTAAGCCTCGAGGACAAGGGGGAGGGGAAGAGTGATGAAGAAATTTTAGCGCTCTCGGTTGCGCACCCGTCGTTTTTTGCCCTATTAGTGCGCGCCTACGAGGAGCCTTTCCTGCGCAAGGCTATCAGCATCGTGCGCGAGCGGGAGGAGGCCGAGGATGTTGTGCAGGAAGCGTTTACCAAAATCTACCTCAACGCCAAAAAGTTTAAAGTGGTGGAAGGAGCCAAGTTTTCATCGTGGGGGTATCGCATACTCATCAACACCGCGCTGACGCATTATGCCAAGCGCAAGCGCCGTGGAAACGCGGAGTTTGGGCTCGATGAGGAAATCTGGGCGCTTATACCCGACAAAAACTTAAAGCAGTTCGAAAAGAAGGAGTTGCAGGACTTGGTTGCCTCGGTGCTCAGCCGGATGCCTGCCCCTATGGCCCGCGCGCTGTCGCTCTTTTTTATAGAAGGGAAGACGCAGGAAGAAATTGCCAAAACAGAGGGGCTCTCGGTAGGCGCGGTCAAAACACGCGTGCACCGGGCCAAAAAAGAGTTCAAAAAGGTGTTTGAAACTATTAATAATAAAAGCCAGTTATAACCGATATGCAAAGCAGAATTGAACAGCAAGTGATGGCGGGGGTAGGGGTTATATACGCTACCCGCCAACTGGTAAGCGCCACCGCGCTTAAGCTCTATGTGTGCGTACTTTCGCTGTACGGCATCGGGCGGCTGGTCTGGGTCTCCCATGTGTTCGAAAACTGGGCCAATGTCGGTTTGCAGGGTTCGTTCCAGTTCTTTACTTCAGCCGTGCTTAATACGCATCTACCGGTGCAACTGATACTCGCGGTACTCCTTGTGGCGGGAATCTCTCTCTTGGTCGACATGGCGCGCTCAATTACCGCGCCCCGCATGCAACTGGCTTAATATTTGTATGCGCGGTCGCGGTTGTCGATTATTTCGACCAACACTCGGTGCTCGGGGAAATTGAGAGAGAATATAATCCTTACCTTCCCAACACGAACACGAAAGTGGCCCGCCCATTTTCCAGTTAGTCTGCGCAAATCAACTGAGACAGATTCCCCTTTAAATCTTTGCAAGACTTTTTGTATAGCTTCAACAACAAATTCATCCGGTATACGGCGTTGTGCCAGAAACTTCTCTGCTTGTCGCGAAAGCGATATCCTCCAGTTCATTTAGATTTGAGTACGGAGTGTACGCATACTACGACGTGACGGTTTTTTATAGAGTTTCTCTATCTCGCGCTGTTCTGTTGATGAAGCGAGGGGAATATCAAACATACTCATCAGGTCGAACTCTTCCTGAAGCGCCTCCCGCACGCTCTCGCGGGCCATTTTTTGTATTTCCTTTTTAAGCGCCGTGGTCATGCTCACAATATAGCATATTTTGTGTTTCCAACGACTCCTGCCCTAAAAAACTCTATAATATCCTTATTTGTAGGGCTGTTTTAGCGACCTCAAAAAGCTTGACAAAAGTACTAGTAATGGTGTATAATTAAGTTCAGTTCTTTGATAGGGAATCAGTGTCCGCCACAGCGAAAAGCGCCTTGTTAAGGACGCTCCTCGCTGTGGCGGAACCCGCCATCAGCCCCTCAACTCGCGGGAAGCGAGAAGCCACCGGCACACAGCCGGGAAGGAGTCCACCATGAAATACGGCAATCTCACCCTCGGGCAAATCGAGGCGGGCATCAACAAGATCGGCGGCGAAGACGCGTTCATGCGTTTGCTCTCCGGGGAACTGAACATCGTTCCCGCCAAACCCGCAGACCCGAAGAAGCTACTCGAGCTCGTGACGACCGTGTCGGTCGCCGCCTGCGAGAAGTTCGTCGCGAAGGAACACTTTAAGGTCGACACCGGCCGCAAGGCCAAGGTGAAGATCGCGTTCCTCTGGGACAACTTCTCCAAGCACTTCCTCCCCAAGACCGAGGAGGGTGTGCTTGCCGGCGAGATCAAGGTCCACAAGCTCCTGCAGTGGTCGCTCGATGCGCCGATCATGACGGAGCTGGGCGACCCGCGCTCCTACTCGACCACCCTCGCCGACTTGTGGTGGATGCTCGAGAAGCAGCCGAATGGCGAAGAGGGCGCGCTGCTGGTCAACGGCTACGCGAACATCCTCTACATCTACGACACCGAGGGCAACCTCTGGGCGGTCCGCGCCCGCTGGTTCTCCGACCGCGGCGGCTGGCTCGTCGACGCCGACTCTATCGAGTGCCCGCGCCGGTGGCGCGCTGTCGGCCAGGTCCTGTCTCGCTGATTCTCGTTCACTTTGGGTTTTACTTTAAACCCTTTGACCCTCTGAAACTTTGCAAAAAGTTTTGGAGGGTCTTTTGTTTATGTATACTGTGTAGCGAGGAATGCTCTGGTGCGGCGTTGTAAAAGATTCCGCGCAGCGCCTCGGGCTATCCGTACGGCCGGAATTCCGCCGGAGCAATCTTGCGGGAGTGCGCATACGGAGACTCTCAAAAAAGATTAAGAATCGGTGCTCTGCGCTCTGGGACTTTTAGGTCCAGCATGCGATACAGCCCGGAGAGTACTCGATGGGTAGTGGTATAGATGGCGCGGCGTACAAAACGGCTCTGGGCGGTCAACGCCAACTGGAACTCCGACAACGGCGGCTGGAACATCAACGCCAACTCTATCGAGAACCCGAACAGGTGGAACGCTGACAACCAGGTCCTGTCTCGCTACTCTTTTCTTTCCCCGCTCCATGATTTATTTTTCTCGGGGCGGGGTTTTTGATAGCAAGCCTTTGCGCCATCCGCCGACCATTCTTCCCACGCTCTCAACATCTGTTGCAAGCAAAATATAATGTTTTGTTCGATTAATTCACACTCCCACGCTATTTGAAGAAAGAATCGCAGTAAATCCGTATTTTGTAAAACTTTTCCTAGCAACACTATTTTTCCGTTTCCTGATGTATATGATGCCTCCCTCAACTGTTCCAGTACATTTAAAAAAGTATCGTCAATCCGTTTTCCTATGCCGAAACGCTCATCACGTGCCATGTTGCGCCGGATGGGGAGCCACTCGGTGTAGACTTTTTGTGTATGCTCAATAACGGGCAAAAAATCCCTGCGGGGGGGGGGGGTCGTCAAAGACGTTTGCTCTCTCATACATATGAAGATATCATTTCTGTCGAGAATCTGCTCGAAGCGTGGAAGGAGTTTTTGAGAGGAAAAAAGAAGAAGCAAGATGTGCAGGAGTTTCAAGCCAACTTGATGCATAACGTCCTGTCACTCCACCACGACCTAGTAGGTCTGACCTACTGCCACGGTGGATACAAGCATTTTAAAATCTCCGACCCCAAACCCCGTGACATACACAAAGCCTCTGTTCGAGACAGACTTCTGCACCATGCCATATATCGAATCTTGTATCCGTACTTTGACCGTACATTTGTATCCGACTCATACTCCTGCCGCGTAGGGAAGGGCACACACAAAGCGATGAACCAATTTCAGCGCTTTGCCTATCAAGTATCAAAAAATCACACCCGCACTTGCTGGGTCTTAAAATGCGACATCCGCAAGTTCTTTGCCTCGATAGACCATCGAATCTTATTTTCAGTCCTTGAGCAGCGTATCGCCGACCCCGACATCCTCTGGCTCCTGCGCGAAGTGGTCAGCAGCTTCCAGACCAAAACTCGGACATCGGATGTCCGAGTTTTGGCAAGGGGCCTACCACTCGGCAACCTCACGAGCCAGCTTTTGGTGAATATTTATATGAACGAGTTTGACCAGTGTGTTAAGCATAAGCTCAAAATTAAATACTATGTCCGTTATGCCGATGATTTTGTGTTTCTTTCTCATAATAATAAAGAGTTGGAGCAGGCACTACGATATATCGTAGTAAAACTAGATGAACTGAAGTTGGAGTTACATCCCGAAAAAGTTTCTATAAAAACGTTTGCCTCCGGCGTTGACTTCCTCGGCTGGGTGCATTTCCCCGACCATCGGGTGCTGCGGACGGCGACAAAATGCAGGATCCTCCGCCGCATGGCGGGTCTTGAGGAGGAGTGTCCAACCGTACAATCTTACTTAGGTATGCTCTCGCACGGAAATACAGAAAAGTTGCGACAAAAAGTCAGAAATACATAGGACTACCCTATGTATTTATTCCGCCTCCGGCGGTTCGTCTTTTTCGTCCACGGGAGCTTTGCCTGAAGCGTTAGCCGCCAGGCCTTTGCGGATTTCTTTTAGGAGTTCGTTTGCTATTTTTTTGTTCTCGCGCAGGTACGTGCGGGAGGCGTCGTAGCCGCGGCCGAGCTTCTCCTCGCCGAAGGCGTAGGAATTGCCGCTTTTTTGTATGATGCCGAGCTTCTCGCCCAGCGCCAGCAGCTCGCCCTCGGTCGAGATGCCCTCGTTGTACATAAGGTCAAACTCCGTGGTACGGAACGGTGCTGCGACTTTATTCTTTACGACTTTTACGCGATGTCTGCCGCCCACAACCTCCTCGCCTTTTTTAATCTGCGCGATGCGCCGGATGTCGAGGCGCACCGAAGTGTAAAACTTGAGCGCCTTGCCGCCGGTAGTGGTCTCGGGGTTGCCGAACATCACGCCGATTTGCATGCGTATCTGGTTGATAAAAATGACGATTGTCTTGGATTTTGAAACAATGGCCGTGAGTTTGCGCAGGGCCTGGCTCATCAGCCGCGCCTGCTTGCCGACCTGGTAGGAGCCCATGTCACCCTCTATCTCGTCTTTAGGCGTGAGCGCAGCGACCGAGTCGACGACAATGATGTCCACTTTGCCCGAGCGCACAAGGCCCTCGACTATCTCGAGCGCCTGCTCGCCGGTGTCCGGCTGGCTGACCAGCAGTTCATTAATTTTGACGCCGATTTTTTTAGCGTACTCCGGGTCCAGAGCGTGCTCCGCGTCGATAAACGCGCAGACGCCGCCTTTTTTTTGCGCTTCGGCGATGGCATGGAGCGAGAGCGTGGTTTTGCCCGATGATTCCGGTCCGTAAATTTCGAGGATGCGTCCGCGCGGATAACCGCCGATGCCGAGCGCCCAATCAAGCCCGATGGAGCCTGATGGAACGGCGTCGACGTCGACTTTGGCGCTGTTGCCCAGCATCATAATAGCTTCGTCGCCGAATTTTGTTTTTATCGCGCGTATCGCGGCGTCTATAGCGGCGTTGTCCTTGCCCTCGCGCGAGCCGACTGTCTTTGCAGGAACCTCTTTCTTCCCTTTTTTAAACGTCATATATATTTTTAATAGGACAGTACGTGAGTACGTTAAAAGTAATAGACTTGCTCGCGCGGCGGCCAAACCGGTCGACTGCCGCCACGGTGACAACAGTATACCCCGCAGGCGGGGAGAAGCGGTACACAAATTTGCCGGCCTCATCAGTATAAGAAGGAGCGTCGTTTATGGTCAAAAAAGAGATGTTTTGGGCGGTCCCCACGACTGTCACCGCCGTGGTGGAGGTCGCCGAACCATCGGCGGGGGACTGAATTGTAATCTCCGGACCCTGCAGGAGCTTGCGCGCCTCAAACAACCCGTACGATATGACAACAAGTACGACTAGAACAACTAAAACCCTTTTCATACTTCTTCCTGTGTCTGTGTCGTACCCGTAGTACCTGTTGTTGACCGTTCTAGTATCTCTCTCGGTTTTGCGCCGTCGCCCGGGCCGATGACTCCGCGCTCCTCGAGCATGTCGACCAGCCGCGCGGCGCGCGCGTAGCCGACGCGCAGTTTGCGCTGGAGGTAAGAGGTCGACGCTTTGCCTGCTTCGAGCACGGCAAAGTGCGCGGCGGCGTACATATCATCATCAATTTCTTCATCATCTCCAAATCCTGCGGAGGTCTGACCTTCGCCATTTGCGAAGGTCAGACCTCCGCTACTTGTTGCCAGCGACATCTCAATCGGAAGCTCAGGCTCATTATGTTTCGCTATAAAGTCCACCACCGCTTTTACTTCCTTTTCGCTTATGAAAGCGGTTTGCAGGCGCACCGGTTTGTTCATGTCGGCGGATAGGTAGAGCATGTCGCCTGCGCCGAGCAGAGTCTCGGCGCCGCCTTGGTCTAGGATGGTGCGCGAGTCGATTTGCGATGAGACCTGCAGGGCGATGCGCGCCGGCACGTTGGCTTTGATAAGGCCGGTAATAACA
>Ga0209542_10021683_pt1 | contig 10046 bp, 12 predicted proteins | sample RifCSPhighO2_01_FD_184028 | JGI IMG/M metagenome (GOLD analysis project Ga0209542, IMG submission 184028) | Soil microbial communities from Rifle, Colorado - Rifle CSP2_plank highO2_0.1 (SPAdes) (version 2) | ecosystem: Environmental > Terrestrial > Deep subsurface > Rock core/Sediment ...
GAAACCCAAACGGCTCAAGTACCAGTAAATGAGCCGTTGCCTCCCGAACCTGAGCCCTTCGACTCTACTCAGGACAAGCCGACTCCCGCGCCGGAGCCACAGGCGGCGACGAGCGCACCTGCAACTCCTGCACCCACGCATCCCGCGCGCGATCTCTTGGTGAAAGCACGCGCAACGATTCAAGACCGGAAGCGAAAGAAGCTAGACAAAATTCTGGAAGCTCTTGATGGGAAAGGCCCTACTACGCTAAAGCTACGAAGGGCAGGCAAAATCACCAACGACGAGGTGGAGAAGCTCCTGCACGTATCGGATGCGACGGCAACTCGGTATCTCTCTGCTCTCGAAAAGGAAGGAAAAATCCAACAAGTCGGAAAAACGGGAAAGGCCGTCGAGTACACGCGCATTTGAAGTTGGAAAAATGCTTAAAATGCACTAGACTTGGGCCTGCCGCCACCTTAGCTCCCTTCTTCGCTCAAGCAGTGCATGAGCTTCGCAGGGCAAGCAGTAGGACTTCCCACTACGACTTGCACTTCGAAGCTCCGGCGTAGCCGGAGCGTAGTAGTGCCACCTTAGCTCAGTTGGTAGAGCACGTCTTTCGTAAAGACGATGTCCGCGGTTCGATTCCGCGAGGTGGCTCAAAAGTCGCCTCATCTTACTTACTCATATAGCGTGAGTCTCGACCAATGTTATGTGGAGTGATACAGTCGTTGCAGTAAAACAATTCGGGGGAGGTCGTTGTGGCCATCGACGACGAAATGCGTAGGGCGGCGAAGGAGTTGGGAGAACGGGCGCGAGCTCGGCGAGTGCCCACACAAAAAGAAACAGCGTACAGTTTGCTTAGGTACGCGGCACGTCAGGATTTACCAGCCTGGGAATATAGAATTCGGGAACAAATAGCGGTCGGCGGATGCCTCATTAGCTTTCCTGAAACAAGAGATGAGCAGTTTGTGTCAAAAAGTTGGCCCCTGTCAGTTGTTCTGGCTAGAATGCTGAATCCAGGTCCGAAAACTCCTCCGTGGTATATCAGTCTGGATACCGTTGGCTCCGAGAGTGTGATCGTGTACGCAAAGTGCCTTGAGGAGCTATTGGGGCCACCCTTCAAGGCATACGGTATGTACATTCCGCCACAAATAAACTCGGACCTTTACACGAGTCCCAGGCACGGGTGGATCGATATTTCGTGGTAGAGAATCGACATGTCGTCTGTGACTGCTGTCCCCGCTGCGCCGAGCGGGGCTCTCTTTTGTTATACTGCCCCAGTGAACAAAGATGTGATACAGGCGCGCATTCAGGAGATAGAAACCGCGATGGGGGCGGCGGATTTTTGGGCCGACAAAGACAGGGCGCAAACGGTACTCAAAGAATACCAAGACTTGAAAACAAAGCTTACCGGTGGAGGAGGGTACGACAAAAGCGACTGCCTCGTTTCCATCATCTCCGGCGCGGGCGGCGACGACGCCGAAGATTTCTCGCGCATTCTTTTTGAGATGTACGGCAAGTACGTCGCGAGCCGCGGTTGGAAAATCTCTATGCTCTCGTCCAATCAAAATCCGATGGGCGGCTATCGCAGTCTCTCGTTTGAGGTGCTCGGAAGCGGCGCGTACGGCACACTCAAACGCGAAGCGGGAGTGCACCGGCTCGTGCGCATGTCGCCGTTCAATTCGGCGGGAAAGCGACAGACGTCATTTTCGCTTGTTGAGGTACTCCCAAAGCTTCCGGATCAGGGTGAGCTCCATATACCCGACAGCGAGCTCGACATTTCGGTTGCGCGCTCGGGCGGTCCGGGCGGGCAAAACGTAAACAAGCGCGACACCGCAGTGCGTATGACGCATATCCCGACCGGTATTGCCGTGCAAGTCACATCAGAGCGTTCACAAGCACAAAATCGCGAAAAGGCGCTTGAGCTCATCCGTGGCAAGCTCTACCGGATGCGTGAAGAGGCGGCAGACAAAGAAAGTCGCGGACTCTCCGCCGGCGCTTCGACAAAAATCGAATGGGGGAGCCAAATCCGCTCCTACGTCCTGCACCCGTACCAACTCGTCAAAGACCACCGTACCGACTATGAAGAACGCAACGTCGACAAGGTCTTGCAGGGGGATATCCAAGGATTTCTTGATGCGGAGAAAAGTTTGGGTAGTTCCTAAAGACGGGTTATAGGCCCGAGGCCTTTACCGCCGTCGTTCGCGTAATGCGAAAGTGAACTTTCGCTTTTCGCTCACTAGGCGTTATACTAAGCTTCGTTGTATATGATTTACTTCGATAAGGTGACGAAGGTGTATTTTGACGGCGCGCCGCCGGCAGTTGCCGACATCGTCCTCAATATCGAGCCCGGAGAATTCGTCTCCATTGTCGGTCACTCGGGCGCCGGCAAGACCACTCTCCTCAAAATGCTATTCGCCGAAGTCATGCCCACGGAAGGATCGGTGTATTTCGGCTCCCAGCAAATCAACAGGCTCACATCAAAAGACCTCCTCAAGCTCCGCCGCAATATCGGCACGGTTTTTCAGGATTTCCGCCTCCTGCCGACAAAAAACGTGTACGAAAACATCGCGTTTGCTCTCGAGGTGGCGGGCAAAAGCGACGAAGACATTCAGGCCGACGTGCCGCACGTGCTCGAACTCGTCGGGCTTGCCGACAAAATATGGAGTTTCCCGCACGAACTCTCCGGCGGCGAACAACAGCGGGTCGCTATCGCGCGTGCCATCGTCAATCAGCCCGACGTGCTCATCGCCGATGAGCCCACCGGCAACCTCGACCCCATCAACACGCACGACGTCGTCGAGATTTTGAAAAAAATCAACGACCTCGGCACCACCGTGCTTCTGACCACGCACAACAAGTCGGTCGTCGATTCCGCCGGCCGCCGCGTGGTCACCATGGATCAGGGACGCATTATCCGCGACGATAAGCAGGGGAAATATGTCCTGTAAAATCAAAATGCAAATACCAAATATCAAAATGGCCGAGCGCCGTGCAGCGGCGCATCAAATTAGAAACTGGATTTTGCGATGCAAAATCCAGACCACAATTTTGCCTTTTGCATTTTAAATTTTGCACTATTATGACCCTATGAGCTTTTGGCTGAATACAAAACGGGTGGCGCGATACGGATTGGCGGGCTTCGTGCGCAACGGGTTCATATCGCTTGCCGCCATACTCATCATGACCATCACGCTCTTCGTGCTCGCCACCCTCCTCGTATCCGGTGCGGCGCTCACCTCGACACTCAAATCGCTCACCGACAAGGTGGACGTGAGCGTCTATTTCACGACCGATGCGACCGAGGCGCAAATACTCGACGTGCAAAATTCTCTCAAAACACTGCCCGAAGTCGCGAGCGTCGCATACACAAGCCGCGAGCAGGCACTCTCCGATTTCCGTGCGCGCCACCAGAACGACCAGCTCACCATACAGGCGCTCGACGAGCTCGGCGGGAATCCCTTGGGCGCGTCGCTCGAGATCCGCGCCAAACAGACCTCGCAGTACGAGTCGATCGCCAAGTACCTTGAAACCCTGCAGGGAAGCGGCACCGGTTCGGGCGCAGTTATCGACAAGGTGAATTTCTATCAGAACAAAACCGCCATCGACCGGCTCACGACCATCATCGACACGAGCGGGCGTCTCGGACTCGCGATAGCGCTCGTGCTGGGGCTGGCGTCGGTACTCATCACCTTCAATACGATACGACTCGCCATCTACACCTCGCGTGAAGAGATAGGCGTGATGAACCTCGTCGGTGCATCGCACTGGTACGTGCGCGGCCCCTTCATGATAGCGGGAGTGCTCTATGGCATTGTTTCGGCCGTACTCGTGCTTTTTCTTATGTACCCGCTCACTGCGTGGATCGGGCCCGCGTCGCAAAATTTCCTCGGCACGTTCAACGTGTTTACCTACTACACGAGCTCGTTCGTCTCGATATTCTTCATCGTGATGCTCTCTGGTGTGTGTCTCGGCGCGCTTTCCAGTTACTTGGCGGTGCGTAGATATTTACGGATGTAATATGGCGGCGAAACGGGGTCCACGGAACGGTCACAAATATATTTTCGTCGTTGGCGGCGTCATGTCGGGCGTCGGCAAGGGCATCACGACCGCTTCGATAGGCAAGATTCTGGCCGCACGCGGACTCTCGGTCAATCTGGTCAAAATCGACCCGTATCTCAATGTCGACGCGGGCACGATGAACCCGACCGAGCACGGCGAAGTGTTCGTGCTCGATTCGGGACTCGAGACCGATCAGGACATGGGCAACTACGAGCGTTTCCTCGGCCGCGATCTCGGGCCGGAGGATTACATGACAAGCGGCATGGTGTATCGCGAGGTCATCGAAAAGGAGCGCAATCTCGGGTACGGCGGGCGATGCGTCGAAGCGGTGCCGCATGTGCGCGACGCCATCGTGGAGCGTCTTCAACGCGGCGCAAAGATGTCGGGCTCCGACGTCTCGGTCGTGGAGATAGGCGGAACCATCGGCGATTTCTCGAACGCGCTCTTCATCGATGCGGCGCGTGTGATGCACCTCGCACACCCGCAAGACGTGCTCTTCGTAATGGTCTCCTACCTGCCGGTGCCGTCAACGATTGGCGAGATGAAAACAAAGCCCACACAAAACGCGATGCGCGATTTAAACTCGTACGGCGTACAAGCCGATATTCTCATCGCACGCTCCACGCATCCGCTCGACAAAAAGCGAAAAGAAAAGCTTGCGGTCTCTTGCAACGTCCAGCCCGAGCACATCATTTCCGCACCCGATGTCGATTCCATATACGATGTGCCGCTCAATTTTGAGCGCGACAAGCTTTCCGAAACGTTACTTGCCGCGCTCGGTAAGAAACCAAAACAAAGTCCCGACCTTTCCGAGTGGAAAAAATTTGTTGAACAAACCCACAACGGCAGCGGTGCGGTGAAAATCGGCATTGTAGGCAAATACTTCGATACGGGAGACTTCGTGCTCTCGGATGCCTACATTTCCGTTATCGAAGCGGTAAAGTACTCCGCCTACGCAGAGGGCGTGAAGCCGGAGATAGCATGGATCAATGCGAAGGAGCTTCAGGACGGGCACATGCCGGTCGAGGCGCTCAAGGAATATGACGGTATTATCGTGCCGGGCGGATTCGGCGAGACGGGCATTGAAGGAAAGATTATGGCGGCACAGTATGCACGTGAAAACAACATTCCGTATTTCGGTCTTTGCTACGGTCTGCACATGCTCGTCATCGAGTACGCGCGTCATATGGCGGGCATGAAGGACGCCAACACCACCGAAATCAATCCCGCGACTCCGTATCCTGTCATCGACATTCTTCCGGAGCAACGCGAGAAGCTCGCACGCAAGGATTACGGCGGCACGATGCGTTTGGGCGCTTATCCGTGTGAATTGCTTGAAGGTTCGGTTGCGTACGAGAGCTACAAGCTACAAGCTACAAGCCCAAAGCTGATTAGCGAGCGTCATCGTCACCGGTTCGAGATTAATCCGGAGTACGTCGGGCAATTGGAAAAGGCCGGTCTCGTGTTCTCGGGAGTGTCTCCCGACCGAGAGTATCTCAAGGAGATAGCGGAACTTCCGCGCTCGGTGCATCCATTTTATGTCGGCACGCAATTTCATCCGGAACTCCGGGCACGGCCGCTCTCGCCCCACCCGCTCTTCACCGCGTTTATCAAAGCCGCGAAAGAGAGGAGAGGCTAATGTCGGCTCTCGCACTCATATCGCTCAACATCGAGCGCTCCAAACATCTCGACCGCATCGTTCCGTTCCTACATGCGGAACATCCCGACGTCGTGTGTCTGCAGGAGGTATGTGAGCGGGACATCCCCCGCTTAGAGGAGACAGTTGGCATATGTCATGCATTCGCGCCCATTTGCATGCATCCCGCCGACCCACCTGAAGAGGGCTTCGTGGTGATAGGGACGGGAATCTTTTCGAGGCAGACCTCGCATCGTGCCAATGTTAGCTACTTTCGCGGTAACGAAACGCACGCACGAGCACACCGTCGCCCCGTGATGGACGACGTGAATCTCGTTGTTTGCGATTTTGAAATGGGCGGCGGGGTGTTCCGGATCGGGACGACGCATTTTACGTGGGCTCCGGACGGCAACGCGAGCGATCGACAACGGCACGACATGCCAAAGTTGCTCGGAATTCTCGACACACTCGGCGGCTTTGTGCTTACCGGGGACTTCAATGCACCGCGTCTGCATGACGGACATCAGGGTGAGATATTCGGTGTGCTCGCCGCGCGCTTCAAGGACAACATTCCTGCGGAGTATACGACCTCAATTGACGGCACGCTTCATCGTGCCGGCCCATTGCCATATATGATAGACGGCCTTTTCTCCACGCCGGAATACGCGGTCTCGAATGTGCGACTCGTGGACGGCGTGAGCGACCATATGGCCGTCGTGGCGACTGTTTCAAAGTCTTGACGATTTTCTCCGCATGGTAATATGAGCCATGGGGGTACAAATCACTGAAGGATTTACATTCGACGACGTCCTCATCCGGCCCGCGGCCTCTGCCATGGAGCCGAGCGAGGCGTCACTCAAAACAACCGTCGCGGGAATTCCGCTCGCACTGCCGTTTTTGAGCGCGGCGATGGACCGCGTGACGGAAGCGCGCATGGCCATTACGCTCGGCAAACTCGGCGGGCTCGGCGTCATTCACCGCAATTGCTCTATCGAGGAGCAGGCGCGGATGGTGCGCGAAGCGCGCGATGCAGGCGTGCCCGTTGCGGCCGCGTGCGGCCCCTTCGCCGCAGAGCGTGCGCTTGCGCTCGACGAGGCGGGAGCAAGCGCCATCGTCATTGATTGCGCGCACGGTCACAATCTCAATGTCGTCGCGAGCGCCAAGAAAATAAAAAAGAGCCTGAAAAAAGCAAAAATGATTTACGGCAACATCGCGACGGGGGAGGCCGCGAAAGCGGTCATCGGATTCGTCGACGCCGTCAAGGTCGGCGTCGGCCCCGGCTCTATCTGCACGACGCGTGTTATTTCGGGTGTCGGGGTGCCGCAGCTCTCCGCTGTGCTCGATGTCGTCGCCGTGTGCGCAAAAAAGAAAATCCCCGTCATCGCCGACGGCGGTATCCGCAATTCGGGAGACATCGCCAAAGCACTTGCGGCGGGCGCCTCTGCCGTCATGTGCGGCAACCTGTTTGCCGGTACCGACGAGACGCCGGGGAAAATTGTGAAAAAAGGAATCGAAATGTACAAGGAATATCGGGGGATGGGCTCGGCCGCCGTCATCAAAAGCGCTTCAGGCAAAGAGCGCTACTTTACGCACGGCCGCAAGGCGGTGCCCGAAGGCGTGGAAGCACTCGTCCCGTACAAAGGTCCCGTCGAAGAAATCGTCGCCTCGCTCGCATCCGGTGTGCAGGTGGGCATGGGCTATGTGGGCGCTCGCACCATCCCGGAATTTCGCAAAAAGGTGCAATTCATCCGCATCACCCACGCCTCGATTGCCGAAGGCAAACCCCATTCGCTTGACAGCATTACGGGGTGATATACTGTTTTTATTATTCAAACGACAAAACATCATATGAGTCGCTTCGAGATACCAGGTAGTAATTCAGAATCAAAGTCGCCGGTTGACGCACTTGCCGAGTTTGCGAAAGGTTTAAAAGAGAGCGAGGGGTTGAAGGAGGGAGAGATCCGGCTTGCCGCGCAGATTGCCTTGAATAAGCGCGAGGAGGATTTGGATGCCAAAGCGGCAGGCTCGCCGGATTCCGAGCTTGCCGATATCTTGAAAAAAGCGCTCACAGCCAGACACGGTATTCCATCGGGTCCCGAGACTCGCTAAGACGGTGCTGTATGGAAATGTCTGCCCCCAATGAAGAGGGCAGACTTTTTTTGGTTGGAGTTCGTCCAAAACTAGTTGATTGCGAACGGTTTCTTGGCCCGCTCGACGTCGTCCAGCGCTTCGCCGAGCCTTTGGGCGAGACGGTTAATCCTAGCTCGCTTGTTTTCCGGCATTCTCCTCGCAAGCCGGGAATCGCTTCCCGCCGGATAGTCAGATGTCTTACGGTCGCACGGATACACAATCATGACGGCCTCCTTTCGACCTGAATCTATAACATGAAGCTGACGTACATGCAAGTCTTATCCATATATATGTCCCGTGGCATATATACTCTTGCTACCGTAAAGTAGTTGTATGGAATGGCTCGCGGGAATAATCGCTTTCCTCATCGCTTCCGTAGCGGGAGTATTTCCCGCGAACCTGCTCGCATACAGGGCGGCGCCGTTGCCGAAAGCACCGTCGGCGACCGTGCTCTTCGGCGGGGACATGATGTTCGACCGCTCGATACGCACGACGATGAACGAGAAGGGGGGCGACTACATCTTTTCCTGCATTGACTCCGTGTTGGATGATGCGGATATGGTCGTCGCGAATCTCGAAGGACCCATCACGTCGACATCGTCTGTCAGCGTCGGCAGTCCCGTCGGCGGGAAGAATAACTTCACGTTTACATTTGCGCCTTCGACCGCCGCACTGCTCGCGCGTCACAATATCCGCCTCGTAAACATCGGCAACAACCACATCATGAATTTCAGTCGCTGGGGCCTCGGGGAGACGAAGCGGTATCTCGACGAGGCGGGAGTCGGTTATTTCGGCGACCCCGGCCGGCAGACAATCGTAAAGGCGCGTTTCGGCGGATTGTCACTTACGTTCATCAACTACAACGAGTTTGAAGGCGGTTCTATGGCGTCGACGACCGTCGCGCAAATACGGGCTACACATGAAAGCGGCGAGATTCCTGTCGTCTACACGCATTGGGGAATAGAGTACGCGACGACTTCATCGGCATATTCGCGCGAATTAGCCCATAGATTTATAGATGAGGGAGCGGAAATCGTCATCGGCTCACATCCGCACGTCGTCGAGGAGCACGAAATGTATCGCGGCAAGAATATCTACTATTCTCTTGGCAATTTCATTTTCGACCAATATTGGGAGGATGCCGTGCGCAACGGACTTCTTCTGCGCGTCGGATTCGATTCGTTGGGAGTACGGTCAGTACAAGAAATCCCCATCAGACTCGAGCAAGACCGCCGAACCTGCCTGCTACAATAGGCGGCATCTCGTTTTTCAATTTTTTCTATGGTCAAAGCCCATCATTATCGATACTTCACGTGGTTCATTCTCGCGGCGCTCGTCGTACTGTCCGTCATCGTGCTCTACACTGCCCGCTCCGCGCAGGCCTCGGGAAATGCCGAGTACGTGCCCCAGCAAACGGTCTGACGACGGCGAGGCTGAAATAATTCGCGCTTTCTGCTAGAATGCGCCGCATTGCGGGATCATCTAGTGGTAGAAAAATTGATATAATCTTTAGGTGGCTCATATATCATGGAGTAAAGGGTTGACGAAGGAAAATCATCCGTCGGTTCGGAAAATATCCGAAACGATGAAAAGAAAAAAGATCGATAACTTTGCTTCTTGGAGGCGGAAATCTATAGAGTCCGGGAAAATAATAGTTGTGTTTCCGCCCCTAAAACGCGATGGCAATCTTGCGGAGTTAATAGGTGTGCTCCTGGGCGATGGGCATCTTCAAAAGTTCCCGCGCACCGAACGCTTGCTCATATTCTCAAACAGCAATAATCCTGGTTTCATACGCCGATACACAAATCTTGTAGAAAGGTTGTTTAAGAAAAAGACGTACGTATATAAACAGAGCGGACAAAACTGCACACGCATCAGTCTCTACCAGAAATGTATTAGCGAGCGCCTCGGTATCCCGACAGGAGCTCGTGGGGCTATTTCAATAACAGTCCCGGAATGGATTTTGGAGAACCGAGACTACGTTGTAAGATACCTGCGTGGTCTGTATGAGGCTGAGGGAAGTCTCTCTCATCATGAGCCGACGTATACCCATAAGCTGAACTTCTCCAACTTGAATGCGACCATGTTGGAAAATGTGTACGAACTCATGGTTTCGCTTGGATTCCACCCAAGTAGAGATGCAAAGCGTGTACAAATTTCGCGGAAAGATGAGGTGCAGCGAGCTGTGGAATTGTTGCAGTTCCGTAAGTATTAAGGGTATTGGGGGATCGTCTAATGG
>Ga0209542_10021687_pt1 | contig 10044 bp, 6 predicted proteins | sample RifCSPhighO2_01_FD_184028 | JGI IMG/M metagenome (GOLD analysis project Ga0209542, IMG submission 184028) | Soil microbial communities from Rifle, Colorado - Rifle CSP2_plank highO2_0.1 (SPAdes) (version 2) | ecosystem: Environmental > Terrestrial > Deep subsurface > Rock core/Sediment ...
CGATCTATCCGCGGCGGCGTACTGCGCCCCGGTTATGGGTGGCGTTCCGTTTGGGGACATTTCCTGCATGCTGCCTCCTCCCGCCGGCCAGACCGGCTAGGAATGTGACGGGTGGCGGAAGGCCGTCTTGACCTTCCGATACGAATCTATGCCCAGGGAACCGCAAGGTGCCCCGGATGTGAAGTCGGGAACGAGCAAGTCCCGACCAAAGTTTTATCCGCCTCGGGCGAACAAAACCTTAACCAGAACTAACCTTATATTATACTCTCTTTTTTCTATTCTGTCAATCCCAACAAATAAGGTACAAAAACCCTATTCCGGAACGATAGTTTGCGCCCCCAAAGGATGTAAGCGATGGCGAAGACCGTTTCGGTAGTCTATCTTCTTAACTAATTTATCATTCTTTTTGAGTATTTTCAAAACTTTGGCAACCAAGCGCTTGGGGTCGGAATCAAACACTATATTTCTTGAACCGCGGCGGGCAATGGCTAAAATTTCATCAAGCTCTTCCACGATGCCGCCGGTGCCGGTGAGTATGCCAATCGGCTTCTTGTCTTCAAAGGCAATAGTAAATTCATTAAGGGTGCCAATGCGCCCGCTGACAAAAAATACGGCGTCACTTGAGCGGGTCAACAATAAATTTCTGCCGGAATAACTAAAACCGGTGTAAATGATAAAATCTAAATAGTCTAAAGGAAGCTTGTATTTATTAACATGTTCTTTTTTGGTGGAAGCGGGTGAAAGGCCAATGACCATTCCCCCGGCATCCTTGGCGCCATGCGCCGCCTCATAAGGTGTGCCGCTGGTAGCGCCATTAATCAGAATATTTCCCGACTTGGCAATTATTTGGCCCAGTTCATAAGCTTTAATGAAAGCCTGCGGACCGCTGATATCTACCGCCGCGCCGGAAACACAAAGCTTATAAAGACCCTGCGGCTGAAAACGCTTGTGCTTGTGATTTCTCGGGTCTCTGGTTTTTGTAGCCATTTTTTGTTTCCCTCACACCTCGACACCGTCAGGTATGGACATGCAGGTAATAATTAAAGAGCCTCTGCTCTTTTAATTGATGTATATGTAGTATAGCACACTTTGACTTAAAAAGTCAAAGTGAATTTTTAATTTTCAATTTCTAATTTCTAAATTGAGGCATTGAAAAATTGTTTGAAAATTGAAAATTTTTAAATTGTAAATTTGGTTCACCTAAACTTACGCTTAAGATTTCTGACTATATTAAATAACCTATGCCATGCCGGTCTATAAATATAATCATACGTTCCCACGTATTCCTGAAACTCACCGCCGAAACTTTCCTTAAAGCGGGTAAGGCCGCTCCAAGGATGATTATCCGTTGCATTACTCGGCGCTACGCCCCAAAGATCGTAGCTAATATAACCGTTGCTTTTTGCCTCCTTCATGGCCTGCCATTGCAGTAGATGCGGCGCCATGAGCTGACGGTGCTCATAATCCGAGGCGCCGTGCAGATAAATTGCCCGGTTGCCGTAAAGCGTAACTAAAATGGCGGCAATTATTTTATTTTCGTGCTCGGCCAAATAAAGCCGGAGTTGTTGCGGATAGAGCGCCCGCCAAAGATTAAAATAATAATTGCGCGGATGGGCAGAAAAATTATTTCTACTGGCGGTCTTGGCCAGTATTTCATAAAATTTTTCCAAATCATTTTCCGACTTGCCGAGCATTACCTGCAGTCCGCGCTTCTCGGCCACTTTTATATTATAGCGGCCTTTTGGTTTCATTTGGTTTAACAAATCTTCCTCGGAGCGCGTAAGGTCAACAAGCAGAGTGTGGTGCGGTTGCGACTCTTTATTGGCTTTCTTAAAACCAAGCTGGTGCAAATTTAAATAATCGGCCGAAAGGGCAGGGTCTATGCGTAAAAATAAAGCCTTCTCAAAACCGGCCACTTTTACCGCCTGCTGGCAAAGCCGGCGCAGTATCTCTAAGCGCTGCTGTTTGTTCAAACCATCGCGGAAAACCGGTCCGCGCGGTACGTACAAATAATAAAAATTTTTGGTAAAAATTATTTTAACAATTAAGACACAAGCCAAAATGTCACCTTGATGCAATACAAAGAAACGCTTAATAGGCCGGCCTAAAGCTGCCAAAAATTCCCCCCAGGCCCAAGACTGAAGCACGGTTGACTCCACTTGGCCGGCGACAAAGCCTTCCCATTTTTGCTTGTCTTTTATTTCTATGAGCTCCATCCTGTATATTTACCCCGATAAATCTTTAAATTTTGTGTCAAAAACCTACAAAATTACTTCTACTAAAGTCTTGCTAAAAAACAATATTGTTTCATTCTGCGCTCACGATTTATTAATACTTGCTTAATTACTTGTTTAACTACGTAAATACAACTTAGTTAGTTATTACTACGATACCGAGCAGAATATCGGGGAAGTTATACAGGATCCATCCTGTATATTTACCCCCAGAGCCAAACGCTACTTTGTGCGCTTATACTCATTTAATCTTATTTTTAAAAATCATTTCCCCTGAGTGGTCTTAAAATATTTTTCTCTGCGTTTGGCATCAACCATTTTTGTACATGCCTCAAAGTATAGAAGCTTAAACGGTTTACGAAATCTGTTTGTGAAGCGATGGTCTGTATTATGTTCTTCTAATCTTCTTTTGAGATTACTCGTATAACCTATATATGTACTTTTATCATCAATATTTTGCAAGACATAAGTGTAGAAGAACATACTGGGGGAAGTTATACAGGACCCATTATCTCTTGGCCAGTGCTTTTAGGGCCAGTTTTATTTGTTCTTGAGTGTCTTTTGTTTGGGGCGGCAAGCCGGCGAGAGCCTGCCTGACTTCGGCCGGACCAAAACCTAAAGCGCGCAGTGCTTCGTAGGTATCCCCGTAGCTTGAGGACATTCCCGGCTGTATGCCGATTTTGGACTTTAAATCAACAATAATTCTCTCTGCCGTTTTCTTGCCGATGCCGGCTATGGAAGCAAAAATATCGCCGCCACCCTCGGCAATAGCGCTTCGCAGCACGTCAGTGGTATTGGAGCTTACCACGGAAAGCGCTGATTTTGGGCCAACCCCGGAAACGGTCAAAAGAAGCTCGAAAAAATCCCTCTGGTCGACCGTTAAAAATCCATAAAGCTGTTGGCGGTCTTCGGTTATATGATGATAAGTAAACAAAAAAACTTCCTCATTCAGCTTGAAAATTTCAAAGGCGTCAAAGGGCGCAAAAATGCCGTAACCAAGACCGCCCACCTCCACTACAGCCTGCGGCGGCACTTTAGACAAAATTTTACCGCGTAAAGTTCTAATCATACAGTCATAAACTTCATTCTTCAAACATCAAACCTCAAGACTGATAGTTAGGTTCGAAATTGAAGTTTGAGGGTTAAGGATTATTTGAGTGTTGAAGTTTGAATATTGAGCCTTTACCTTACTTAATAGTATAGCAGTCTTCCCAAAACTTAAACAAAACTGTTAAACTTAAATATTATGCTTAATAATAAATTCGACCTTCATTCCCCATTTAAACCCGCAGGCGACCAACCCCAGGCCATTGCCAAGCTTATCGAACTAATCAAGCAGGGCAATCGCAATCAGGTACTGTTAGGCATCACGGGCAGCGGGAAAACGTACAGCATGGCTAATGTTATAGCCGAGCTGAACCGGCCGACCCTTATTATCACCCACAACAAAACCCTGACCGCCCAACTCGCTTCCGAATTTGAGGAATTCTTCCCGAACAATGCCGTGCATTATTTTGTTTCTTACTACGATTACTACCAGCCCGAAGCCTACCTCCCCCGCACTGATACTTACATCGAAAAAGAAACAGACATAAACGAAGAAATAGACCGCCTGCGCAATGCCGCCACCCAAGCCCTCCTAACCCGGCGCGACGTAATTATTGTCGCTTCAGTCTCCTGTATTTATGGTTTGGGCAACCCGGCCGATTATTTGGAGCTGTCCATGTTCTTAAAAATAGGCCAAAGCATCAAGCGCGAAAAAATCCTGCGACGCCTGGTTGATTTACGCTATCACCGCAACGATTTGGAAATCCGCCGCGGTACTTACCGCGTGCGCGGCGACGTTTTGGAAATAAACCTGTCTTCCGAACAGCAGGCTTTAAAAATTTCTTTCTACGGCGATGAAATAGACAACATTGAGACAATTGATACGCTTACCGGCCGGGTAATTTCTAAACTCAAAGAAACCATTATTTTCCCGGCCAAGCACTTTGTTACAACCGACGACAAAATGGATAAAGCCCATGACGGAATCAAGCAAGAACTGGAAACGCAAATCGCCTTTTTAGAAAAAAACGGAAAATTGCTCGAAGCCCAAAGAATCAAACAGCGCACCGAATTTGACCTTGAGATGATAAAAGAAACGGGCTACGTCAACGGCATTGAAAACTACTCGCGCCACATTGACGGGCGCACCCCCGGCTCTCCGCCAGGCACTCTAATAGATTATTTCCCGGACGATATCCTGCTCTTTATTGACGAGTCGCATCAAACTGTCCCCCAAATCAAGGGCATGTATGAAGGCGATCGCTCGCGCAAAACGACCTTGATAGAATATGGCTTCCGCCTGCCAAGCGCCCTGGATAATCGGCCTCTAAAATTCCAGGAATTTTTAGAAAAAACCAACCAAATAACCTACGTGTCGGCCACGCCCGGGCCATATGAACTTCGCATGGCCTACGAAGAAAATTCAAATCCACCATCCGCCATTGGCGGAGGCGGACGAAATTCGAAATTAAAAAGCCCGCCAGAATATTCTCCGGAAATGCCCCTGGCGCAAATTATTCAGTACTGCCCGGCTATAGTCCAACAGGTTATAAGACCGACCGGCCTTGTAGACCCAAAAATTTCCATCAAACCGATTAACGGCCAGGTAGACAGCGCCACAGAAGAAATTAAAAAACGCATAGCGGCCAATGAGCGCGTGCTTGTTACCACTCTGACTAAACGCATGGCCGAGGAACTATCCGAGTACCTGGCTGACCTCAATATCAAAGTCCACCATCTCCATTCTGAAATTATTACCCTGGAAAGGCTGGAGATTCTGCGTGATTTACGCGCCGGAGTGTATGACGTCGTGGTTGGCATCAATCTGCTGCGCGAAGGCCTGGATTTGCCCGAGGTTTCTTTGGTTTTAATACTCGATGCCGATAAGGAAGGCTTTTTGCGCTCTGAAACTTCCCTAATTCAAACCATGGGCCGGGCGGCTCGTCATATTAACGGCCAGGTCATTATGTACGCTGATAGGGTTACCGGCTCCATGCAGCGAGCCATTGCCGAAACCCAAAGAAGGCGGCAAATTCAAGAAGCCTACAACAAAAAACACGGCATCATGCCAAAAGGCATTGTTAAAAGTATACGCGAAAGCCGCTTATCCGGAGCAAAACCGGCTGGCCAAATTCTGGAAGAAGCCGGCGGCGAAGTGGATTTAAGCCGAATGAATATGTTGGAAATGAGGAATTATATTGCCGAACTGACAGATCAAATGGAACTGGCCGCCGACAATTTCGAATTCGAGCGGGCGGCAATGCTCCGTGACCGAATCAAACAGTTAAATGAACTCAAAAAAATGAAGAAACATAAACTCAATATGTGAGCGATGTCCCGTAGTGAACCGAAGGTTCTACTACTGGGACGAGCGGGCCGCAGCACTGCGTGATCGAATCAAAAAAATTAAACAGCTTCAAAAGATGACTAAACATAAACTGAATATATGAGCGAAGTCCCGTACTGAACCGAATGTTCTAGTACTGGGACGAGAGTAAGCTATTTGTAACGCAGGGCCTGCAACGGATTTAGCTTGGCCGCGCGGCGGGCGGGAAATATGCCGGTGACAAAACCGACGCTGGTTGAAAAAATGATAATGAAAAGCATAAACCAAAGCGGGGTAAAAAATATATCCACGCTTTGACCGCCCAAGATTCTAGCCAATAATTTGATGCCTAAGTTAAAAACAAACGCTCCGAAAAAGCCAAGCAAAATCCCAAACACGCCGCCGATCAGGCCTATGAGAGTTGATTCGATCAAAAATAAATTTCTGATATCTGTGCGCGCGGCGCCTATGGCCCGCATTATACCGATATCCTGGGTGCGCTCCAAAAGCGAAATGGTCATGGTGTTGGCCAAGGCGATGGCGGCCACGACAACGGCAATAACGCCAAAGATACCGAGAACAATCTGTATAATCCGGAAAATCTTATTAGCCTCATCCACGACATCAGATATAGCCGAAACGGCAAAGCCCATACTGATAAGTTTTTCCCGCACGGTTTCCAGATTTCTGTCGCTTTTAACCTTAACTTTGGCAGTTTGATACTGCAAATCGCCAAGCTCGGCCATGTCAGCCCGGTTTACAAAAACTTCGGCCGGGCCGTCCTGTTCCTCAATTACACCAACCACTTCATATTCATCTCTTAAATCAATATTCTCCAGGCTTTCCAAAGTGTTGGAGCCCTCATTGCCCTGCAAAAAAACGCGAAAATTAACTTTTTTGCCTAAAATATCCGACGGCGTAGAATCGAAAAGTTCAACCATGCGGGAATTCACCACCACGCCATACTTATCGGCTACCGTTAAGGCTCGTCCCCAGTCGGGCGCATCCCCGCTTAACTGGAAATAATCGGGATTTATTATATTAAACAATGTTTCGGCGGTAATGTTGGAAAATTTTACCTGCGAGGTTAAGGTGGCTTGCGGACTTACTTTTTCAACATTGGCGACGGTCATGATTCGGCTTAAAGCCTGATCGTTTAAAATAACGATATTGTTGTCGGTCGCGGCAATATCGAGCGTGAGCAATGCCTCCGCAGTAGTTATGCGTTCAAGCAAGACTTTTTGCAAACCGTAGCCCAAAGAAACTAAAAACAAAACCGCGCCAATGCCGACAGCCACGCCCAAAATGGTCATGAAAGTTCTGGACTTTCGGTTGCGAAAGTTCTCTATGGAAATATGTACAGTGTCTGCTATTCGCATTTATTTAGAAATAACTGTATTAGCTTCTGCGGCTCATTAAGACTAGTTCAAGACGCTTGCTAAAGTTTCGGGCTGTTCGGGTATTGAGGCCAACCCCGCCCTTTTTCGCCGCCAAATCTAAAAGCTTTTTAAAATCAGCACGGGCAAGTTTTCCCTCAAGCCGGTTCATTATTGCCAAATCAATCTTATGAATCTGATCCACTTCCAAATCACCGTCAAAATCATCCAGTAAAAAACGCCTCAATTCCATAACTTTGACCTGCATTGGCGAAGGCTTATGCGCTGGAGTATCCTCCACAATCTGCAGCTCTTTGGCGACCTCAATGACTTCATCTCCCAAGCGCCTGGCGGTTGAGGCGTAAAGCGAGGCCCCGCCCTGATCGGCGGAAAGGTCTAATTTTTTCACCATTTCTTCGGCTGTAAATTTATGCGCGATAAACTGCTCAATAATTTCCTCGATCTTGCGCTGTTGATCCAAATCAAAGGGCAAAATAAGCTGATTTAAAATCATTTTGGCCCGCAATCTGGTTTCGGTAAGGTACGGATAAGCCTGTGAAAGTTTTTCCAAATCCGACAAGTGCTGAACGGCTGTTTTGGCTGAAACCTGCCTTTCCGCATTCCTGACAGTACGCACGATTTTTCCGTCTTCTATATAAAATACGCGGTGGGCGAACTGCAGATAGCGCGGATCGTGCGTGACGAGGATAACCGTTTTTTTAAATTTCTGATTCAAGTCCACTAGAATCTGCATGGTAATTTCCGCATTCTTGGAATCCAGGTTACCGACCGGTTCATCCGCCAAGATGATTTTAGGGTCGTTGATCAGCGCCCGGGCGGCGGCCACGCGCTGTTGCTGCCCGCCGGAAAGTTCGTTAGAACGCTTTTCCAGACGATCCAAAATACCAAATCGCTCGGCCAAAATTTTCATTTTTTTGATTCGTTCGTTGTGCGGGGCTCCCTCAAAAATCTGGGGCAATAAAAGGTTGTCTTTCACGGAAAGACTTGAAATTAGATAAAAAGCCTGGAAAATAATGCCTATAGTCGAACGGTGAAATTCCATAAGCTTCTTCTCGGGAAACTCATGGACATCCTGCTTATCGACAATAACCTTGCCCGTGCTCGGTCTTTCCAAACCTCCGAGCACATACAGCATGGTGGACTTTCCTGAACCGGAGGGTCCGAAAAAAATCACATACTCTTCAGGAAAAATCTCAAGATTAATATCTTTTAGAGCCGCAACTTCATTAGTTTTTCCCGGCTCGTAGATGACGGATAAATTTTCAACTCTTATTATTGGTTCCACCATCAGAATTTTATGTTTATTGGACTATTTTTTATTTCTCTATGACAACTATAAGTAATTTTATATTTTTACTATAACATATTTCGCTCTCGTTTTTCAAATTTAAAAACCAGCCCTTTGGGGCTGGTTTTGATCATGGTCATAATTATCGGCATCGTCTTTGTCTTATCTCACTCCACCCTATCCCCTTCATTATGGAAAGACAGGTCGGTGAGGTTGACTTCACGGACATCTGGGAAGGAAAAGCCTCGTCTGGTAAATGAGTCTGCGGTGGTAAAGGGGCGGCGCTGTCCGTTTTCAATGATATAGACAGTGGATGAGCCGCGTGAGCGCAGAAGAGTACCATCAGGGAAAGTGATGATCTGGCCCTCGGGGTAGGCGTAGCTGAAGTTTGCGGGAATAACGGCAATATACCTGGGGTCAGTGTATGAGAGGAGCATGTCCCAGGCCGGGATGCCTTGTTTTTGTCGGTCAGTGATTCTATAGACGGTTAAGTCTCCTTCACGCCTGATGAACTGTCCGTTTGAGTGATAGGTTAGGCTTGAGATGGCAGACTCTGGGAACCTATTGACCTCATTAGACGGGGTCTCAATGACCTGGTCAAAGGAGAAGCCGAAGTATTGGAACTCATCAGCAGTCCTGAAGCCATATCTGGTATTGTCATCCAGGATATACCAGACTGTGTTTGAGCCAGTGGCTTTAATAAGTGAGCCTGGTTGGAAGGAGAAGACATCAGAGGTGGCATAGGTCTCAAAGGTTGAGGGAGACAGGGTGACTATCGGGCGGTTGCCGAATGAGGTCTTGTATACTCCCCAGTCAGTGAGGGGGCGTTTGGTATTAGTATTGTTGTCTATGACATAGACGGTGGGGTTGTCAGCCCTTTTGACCAGCATGCCGGTTAAGAGGATGGGGTCTGAAGAAGACGGCTCGGAAGGCGCGGTTGGGGTTGTGGGTGTGGTTGGCTCGCCTTCAGGAGTAGTTGGCTCGGTGGGAGTGGTCGGTTCAGTGGCAGTAGTTGAGCTGGGCGTGGCAGTGATTGATTCAGATTGGGGGGAGGTGTTCCCGGCCGTATCATAAGCCAGAACATGGAAGGTATAAGCAGTACCGGTGGTTAGGTTTCGTGATTGGAAGTTTGTGCCTGAAGTAACGGCCACTTGGGTGTTGTTGCGGAAGACTTTATAGCCTGCCACCCTGATATTATCGGTAGCGGCGTTCCAGGCGATGTTTATCTGCTTTGAGGCAATATAGGTTGTTCTAAGGTTTTGAGGGGCGGTGGGGGCCTCGGTATCTCCGGTGGGAGGAGTTTCTGTGGGAGGCGGGGTGGTATCTGGAGGAGGAACTACAGCTGCGGATTGAGTGGTGGCACTCTTGGAGGCGCTTTGACTGGATACATTGCCGGCAGAGTCATAGGCAGACACGGTGTATGTATAGGAGGTGCCTGAAGCCAAGCCGGTTGAGGAATAAGAAGTACCGGAGGTGGTGGCTATTTGAGTACCGTTTCTATAGACTCTGTAGCCTGTTACAGCTACGTTATCAGTTGAGGCACTCCATGACAGGTTGATTTGAGAGGAAGAGACGGCTGTGGTGGAAAGGCCGGATGGGATCGAGGGGGCAGAGGTGTCTACGGCAGGAGGAGGCGGAGGAGGAGGGGCGCCACTCCAGCCAGGGTCAGTATTATAAATTTTAAAATCGTCAATATAAAAATTAGTAGTCTCGGTATATCCGGAGTTGGCCGCGCCCATCAGATATCCATCA
>Ga0209542_10021688_pt1 | contig 10044 bp, 4 predicted proteins | sample RifCSPhighO2_01_FD_184028 | JGI IMG/M metagenome (GOLD analysis project Ga0209542, IMG submission 184028) | Soil microbial communities from Rifle, Colorado - Rifle CSP2_plank highO2_0.1 (SPAdes) (version 2) | ecosystem: Environmental > Terrestrial > Deep subsurface > Rock core/Sediment ...
CACCGCTGTCAGCGGTGATTTCTTCCGGCGCTGGTTCTGGCTCGGGTTCAGGTGTCGGTTCTTCGGCTATAATTTCTGATTCAGGAGCTAACGGCTCATTTAACTCTTCTTGAGTTGTTTCTTGTGAGCTGGTCGAAATAGGCTCTGCCAGCGCCTCTGGCGCGGTTCCGCTTTCAGTAGTGAGTTCTGCTTCACTTGCCGTTTCAGGTTCGGAGGTTGGAGTAGACTGTGTCTCGCCAGAGGCGGATGCGCATTCACCTGGAGATTTATCAAATTCGCCATTTTTAATTTTTACGCAATATATTTCTCCATTTTGAGCGTCCTTCATTTGTATTTCTTCGGTGATGACTTTTTTGCTCTCTATTACACTGGCTAGGAGATGCGCCACTCTCATCACCCCCTTCTCAAACACAATCTCAAAAGCATTCTTGAACATAGAGACTATGGAGTCAAAGAAGGAGTTGCCGGCATTGGTACCGTCTTCGGATACCTCAAAGGTACCAAAGCCAGGGGCCCAGTAAGAGAGGTTCACAAAGACAAGGATTTTATCAATGTTCTCGGTACTTTCTTCCATAGCTATACCTATGGACTGACCGGGGTCAGTCTGCTTCATGGCATAGCCTGGGATAGTCTTGGACAGAGTCAGTCTATCGCCTACCTTGATTTCTCCATTCTCATTGCTTATCTTGACCGGGACTCTACCGCTTAAAGCTATGGCTCTGACGTTCTCCGGTGATATATCGTTCGGCCAGTCTTTTAAGGTTATACCCGGCTTGGTGGAGACTATACCCATGACACTTTTGCCGGTAACACTGGCTTTCTCCACGTATAGCTTTTCATCCGTGAAGGACACCACGTCTCCCGGTGCTATGGACTCATCATGGACTAGGTATTCTTCCGCTAGGTCGGCGCCGCCGGTGGAGCCCCATTCGTAGCTGTGCAACTAGAAAGTAGCCGTTCCTATACCACTTTGTCGAAGATAGAGACCTTGATATTCAGTATGTACTGGCGGAAAATAGGCGCTTGCTTGATTAGCCGTTGGGGTAAAAATCCACACAACACCATTATCAGGGTCTGGACCATTGTTAGTAAAAGCATAGCCATTCGGCACTGGCCCGACGTTATTATTTTCATTAGCAAGACTATTTCTTACTCCCATACTAACTGTAATTGGACCAGGCGGAATAGACATGGCGCCCATATTTGACGGTGAAAAATCATACAATGTCATAATAGTAGCGGTAACTGCGTTGCCGTTAGCGCTTTCAAGCACTGTTACTCGATGATCAATCTGTGTGAATGGATAGAAGTTGCTACTGCCATCATTGTGCACATACCCAACCATCGCCTTCTGGTCATAGCCACTTGGCATGGTGACGGAGGTGTTGTTCTGCTCGACGTAATCCTTGAAGTAAAAATCAGCGGCTCCTGCCGCGAGAGCCGTCCAGACACCGCTATCCAGCGCGGCGGCGGCACCTCCTGCGTATCCACTGCTCGTATCCGCCACCCACTGGAAGTAGTTGGCATCTGATGCCGTGAAATCGCCCTGCAAGACGATGTGATAGGGCGTGCTCGCCGTGAGCGACACTGGCGTCCGAAAAACAAACCGGATGAACCCGTAGGTCGTTGAGAAGTTGGCGACGTTCATCACGTCTGAGGTTGCCAGCACCGCATTCGGCATCCCGCCAGAACTCGACTCAATCGTCAGGTAGACGTTACCCGTCGGTGACCCAGCCTTCCGCACGTAGATGTCGATAAACGGCCGCTTACCAGTGACGGCAGACGTGAAGCCCTGCGAGAGCTTCGTGTGCGGCGTCGTGACCGTGCGAAGGTTGTAGTCGATGTCCAACCCGGTCGACCATGACTGATCAACGGTCCAGTCTTTCGCCCTATGCAGAAGTAGATTCTTCGTCCCATCAGAAGATTTTCTAATAGCGTAAATCTCATACCAAGTAGAAGCCGCTTCTGGCGTAGTGGGCATGGTATCCAATCCTCCCGCTCCACTTCCAGTAATAACTGCACTCAGGTCATCCCAGCCAGTCACTCTATTTCCCGTATCCATCACTATCTCATCTGCATGGTCCAAGGTAACAGTTGTTGCAGCTACATCAGCATTAGGTGAGGTTCTAAGTGACAATCCCTTGAAGTCCTGCGAGATACCTTCTGTCTTAGTCGTCCAAGAGAGAACTCCAGCTCCATTAGTAGAAAGCACTTGTCCATCTGTCCCATCAGCTGAAGGTAGAGTGTAAATCACATTCCCAGCCAAGAGGTCAGGAGATTTAAAGCCTGTGTAGTTGGTGCCATTAGCCAGAAGTTCCAGGAATCTTCCTTCTCCGGTCTGTCCAGCTCCCGTATTAAAAGGTCCTACCTGTAATGCTCCCTGACCGGAAGTAGTTAGAGAGGTTCCTGAAGCTACTCCGAGAATTGGAGTAGCTAAAGTAGGAGAAGTAGCTAAGACTAAGTTACCTGTACCCGTCTGATTGGTGGTGGTCAAAGCCGTGCCTCCTCCCAGCGCTAGAGATGTACCTGTAGCCACCCCTAATACAGGAGTAATAAAGGTAGGAGAAGTAGAGAATACTAGAGCTCCACTACCTGTCTCATCAGTAATGGCGCTGGAGAGAGCGAGGGATGTGGTCGGAGAACATCCGGTACAACTGGTGACCGTGAGAGCTCCCAAGGTGGAAGAACCCGTGACATTCAAGCTACTACTGACCTTCAATTCAGCTACCTTAGCAGTATCAGCTGAAATCAAACCCGAAGTGATATTGGTAGCGCTGAAGTAAGAGGCTCCACTAAAGTTAGCAGCTGGTGCCGGAGGAGCGCTGTAGATGATGGAGGGGGTAGCATTAGAAGAGACTCCATTTATTCCAGGAGAGCCTTGTGGTCCTTGTGGCCCCTCTTTTCCCTCCGGTCCCCGCAATTGAGCTACGAACTCTTTTTGCTTCAAGAGATTACGCAGAGTAGATGCCAGATCAGCATTGCTGACTTGAACAGGCGGAGGCAGAATTTTGGGAGGAATTGGTTTGACCACTTCAGGAATTGAAGGTGGTGTAGACACTAAAGGAGCCGGGACTTCTTTAACATAACTCCGATAAGCATTTAAAAGAGAAGTGGAAGAGAGAGAACTTTGAGCCAAAGTATTGGATGCAAAAAGAAAAATACCTAAGACTAAAAGCTCGGAGATTAAAACTCTTTTCATTATCCTAAAGACATCTTGATGTTTCATTTTCTGTTAGGATATTTATATTGTAGCAAAAATACCTTTACAAAAGAAGGCAAGAAAAGGAAAATGAGTGGGGATAACCCCCACACTTACTTTGGTATTGCTTTTTATTCTGCCAGCCAAAATCTAGCTTAATTAATTTTCATAAGAATATACAAATAAAGAGGTACTTTCTTTGAAAAAGCAGAATAATACTAAAGTAAGTGTGGGGGATAAATTATTAAAGTTAAAGCTCTTCTTGAGAAGGTGCGATGATTTTTGCGCGCCAGAATTTGGTATGCAAAACTTTAGTAAAATCTTTCAATTCTTCACTTTGAAGCAGATATAAAACCACAATAGCGGCTAAAATTCCCAAAAGACCTGAAATAAAGCCCTGCAAAAATATTCCCAAAAAAGTGGTGGTGCCAAAAATAGGTGAAAGTATATTTAAACTCAAATAAGCCACCGCGCCTAGGAAAAATGAAGCGCCCAGACTCTGAAAAAAAGTCTTGGTAATAAAAGACTCCCCTTGCATAAAATCCCGCCTGACATAAAACCAATATAAAATAAAATTCAAGATAGTACCGGCAGAATAAGCAAGTGGTAACATCAATACCTCTGTGCCCGGAATATCAGTCACTTTCAATAAAGATTCTATGAAATAACGGAAGAGCGGTATATTTTGAAAAAGCTCAATAAATATATAAGCTAAAATTATAATTAAAATGGAGCAAAAGAAATTAATTAAAAGCGGAGTTTTCGTTTCGCCCTTGGCATAATAAGCACGGGACAGAAGAGCAATCATTCCCTGCGCGATAACTGAAATAGAAAAAATTGCGAGCGATGCCGCCACCAGGCGGGTATTGTCCCAAGAAAAACTCCCGGAACCTAGTATTACGCGTACGATCTGCGCGCGCAATACTATAAAAAGAAAAGTAACGGGTAAAGACCAGAAAATTATAGCCCGAGCGGCGGATTTTAAATGATTTTTAAATTCATTCATTTTCCCCAGAGTTGCGACTTTGGCCAAAGTGGGAAAAGCGGCGACCGCAAAAGATATACCGATGATGTTGAGCGGTACGGATTGCAAATTAAATGAAAGATTAAAAATTGAAATGGATCCGCCTTTCAGATATGAAGCGAGGGAAATGATAAAAATAAGGGCAATATTATTAAAAGAAAGCCCTAGAGTCCTCGGAAGCGAAGTTAGTATTACCTGCTTTATATCCGAGAAATTAACAGACATGGCCTCGCCCATAGACCCACGGCCGAGGGAAAATCTCGGCGCAAAGCCAAGAGCCATAGATACAATAGCTTGTATGCCAAAATGCAAGAGCGCTCCCAGGAGAACACCAAAGGCAAGCCCTTTAATTCCAAATACCGGATATAAAAAGATAACACCAATAATGATGCCGACATTATAAAAAACCGGGCTTAAAGCATAAATAAAAAATCTCCGAAAAAGCTGGGTAATACTTCCAAAAAGATTAGAGAGTCCCATTAATATCGGAGAGAGTAGCATTATGCGTGAAAGTTCAATTACTTTTGCCTGCATGGGAAGGGTAAAACCGGGAGCAATCAAGGGTATTAAATATGGCATTAAGAAAAAGGCAATAAGGGAAACAAGTACCATTGCAATAAAAAAAACAGTGAAAACGTCGTTCAAGAACTTGCGCGCCGCGTCTGTGACTTTTCCCTCACTCATTTTTGCCGTAATAAAAGGAATAATCACAGTAACGGAAGCTAAAGATGCAATAGAGATAAAAATAAAATCCGGCACACGAAAAGCCGCATAATAAACGTCAAGCGAGGATGTTGGCCCGATAAAATGCGCGATAGAACGGTCGCGGAAAAGCGCTAAAACTTGCGAAAGAAAAGCAAAAAAACCCAACAGGAGCGCAGCTTGATTCACGCTTCCATAATCTTTGCCGAAAATCCGGAAAATCCTATCCATCTCGTTAGAGATAGGAAATGCTTTGCATTTCCGTAGTTATGCTTCTTTTAATGAAAATTTCTAACATAAAAATCTCTAACGGGATCCATCCCATTTGTTACTGCTTTTTAGCAGGACTATCTTTTGTTTTATTGTCAGTATTAGAAGGAACGGAAATCTCTGAAGTATTAGACACTTTCAAAGAATCAACGTATTTAATTAAATCCTGGTTCGTTGGAGCGATGGAAAGGGCTTTTTCTGCAAAAGAGAGCGCCCCTTTATTGTCACTTTCGCTTTTCGCTATTTGTGAAAGAAGAATAAGGGCCTCAATAAAATCCGGCTTCAGAACTATGGCGGCATTCGCATAATCTTTCGCTTCTTTGATTTTTTTATCGACTATGGACGCATTGGCTATATTGAGCTTCAGTCCGGGGTTAAGCGGATTAAGATTTGACGCAGTTTTATACGCTTCCACCGCTTTATTTTCAATATCTTTAACACCAAGCGTAGCAGCCGCTTGGTATACGGAACCGAGTAGTTTGAAATTCAAATAATTTATCGGATTATACAGCGTAGCTCCTTCCGCGCCGGACTTTGCCTGAGTCAGGCTGGTCTGCAGATCGGTTTTCTCCGCATCAGACAAGGAATCCACTTTTTTCACTAGAGAATCCAGTTTGACGAGATACACCTGAGCATAAGTGCGCAAGTATAAATCATTGACATAGAGGGCCAGAGCTTTATTGATAGCCTCTTCTGCAGACGGAACATCCGGGGCTTTTAATGCTTTTCCAAAATACGAAACAGAGCTAAAACGTTCCGCATATTTAAATGCTAAAGCGGCAGAAATAATTATTACGAGAATAATAAAAAGTATGGATAGAAAGCTTTTTCGGTGGTCATCTAAAAATGATACAGAGATTTCCCCTCCTTGCGCGCTCTTCCCCGACAAACCCACAAAAACTCCGGCAAAAGCCAGAGCCAATAAAAATAGCACTGTTCCTCCAGAATAGAAAAAAGAGGCAGCAAATAAATAAACGGACAATACGAAAAATGCCATTGTTTCCCAATTTTCGCTATTTTTAATGCTGGAAAAAATAGATTTTAAGCCACCCAAAATAAGCAAAACAAAGAAAGCAAGCCAGGCAAGAATACCCAGAGACCCAGTAGTAGCGACAAGGCTCGGCAATAACCCAGAACCAGAGCTAAAAGAAACATCCCAAAATTGAGTCGTGTTAATCGCCTCAGACTTATGCATCGCCCAAGCTTCCAAAAATCTATTAGGACCTAGGCCGAAAACGGGGTCCTCCTTCAGGACTGATTTTGCCACCATCATAGTGGCTTCAAATGAAGGGCTAACTTCGTTATTTGACAGTCCGAGTTTGGTAGGCAGAAAACCTCCGATAAATTGTCCGGAAATAAAGAAAAAAAGAGAAACTACGATGATGAAAAAAGAAAACACTGGAAAATGAGCTTTGGCACCCGTATCATTTGGGACGCCTAAGGTAAACTTTTCATTCACAGCAACCGAAACTTTATAAACAAAAATAATCAAAGTGAAAAATCCCAAAAGCACCCAGACTAAAGGAAAATTAACGGCCGCAATCAGGAACATGGCGATAATGGTGAGAGCCTGAAATAACAATTTTTCTATTCGGGTGGTGGGGAAAAATTCAACCACTAAAAGCAAAACAAGGGCAGAAAAACCGGCAAAAAGCCCGAGCGCATTCCATGACCCCAGAACATTGCTGGTTTTATCAGCCAAAACTCCCAATGATAAAATCCCTGGCATAAACAGATGAGCGGTCTGAAAAATCAAAACAAGGCCCGAAGACAATATGGTTCCAAATAAAACTATCCTGGCGTTTTTTGGATTTCCCAAAATAATGGAGGACAATAGCATTAAAAGAAAAGCGGAAAAAATAAACCAAAAAGTCCCGATATCAAACATCGTGCCAAAAAAAGATACCTGAGAAGCTTTTGAAAAAAGAGCTGAAAAGAAAAATGCCAAAACGACACCACCGCCCGCGAGCAGGCACATGGACCTGGGTAAAATAATTTTTCCATCAAAAAATCGAGCAACTGCATGGGAAATAACACAAACAACAAGCCCGACCACCAAAAGCAGTCCTTTGGAAGTTTCAACCGAGATACTTGTGAAAGGTAAAAAGAAAAACGGTAATAATATTATGGTTAAAAAAAGCGACAAGAACGATAATCGGTCAAATATATTTGCACGCATAGACCTCTATTATACTACCTTTTGATTTAAAAATGCAATAGAAAAACTACAATACTATGTTGATAAGTCTGTTTTTTACATAAAATACCTTTTTGATGTCTTTCCCCGACGCGTATTTTAAAACAACTTCATTCAATAAAGCCTGATTTTTTACTTCTTCTTCTTCCGCATTGGCCTCTATCATAATTTCAGTTCTCATCTTGCCATTCACCTGCACCACTATTTTCATCTTTTCTTCCGTAATTTTATTTTTATCCCACTTGGGCCAGATGGAAAGGTGAACGGAATCTTTATTCCCTAAATTAGACCAGAGCTCTTCCGTGATATGCGGCGCGAAAGGGGCAAGAATTTGTAAAAATTTTATAAAATCTTCCTTATTTACTTCACCTTTTTCCATCTTATTCAGCAATACCATCATCGAAGAAACTGCCGTATTGAAACGCATTTCTTCTATATCTTCACTAACCTTTTTTATGGTTTTATGCAGAAGTTTGGAAAGGTGCTCCGGTAAAAATTCTATGCGTCGTGGGTTCCCTGTCCTCTCGTCTCCGAGGGCGAAGGCGCCAGAATTTTTGACCGGAGCACCTTTCAGGGTGATTATAGAACCAATTTTCCATACTCTCTCTAAAAATCTCCTTGGTCCAATCAGGCTGTCAGTATTCCAAGATACCGCCTGGTCAAAAGGCCCCATAAACATTTCATACATCCGCACAGTATCAGCCCCATATCTTTTTACCAAATCTTCTGGGTCAATTCCATTGCCTTTTGATTTAGAAAACTTTGTACCATCATCAGCCAAAATGAGTCCATGCGAAGTGCGCTTCATATACGGCTCACTAGTCGGAACAAGCTTCAAATCGTACAAAAATTTATGCCAGAAACGAGAATAGAGCAAGTGAAGCGTTGTATGCTCCATACCGCCGTTATACCAATCCACCCCTTTAGGTACCCAATAATCCAAATTTTTCTTTGACGCGAATTCTTTATTGTTTTTTGGATCCGTATAACGAAGATAATACCAAGAACTCCCGGCCCAATTCGGCATCGTATCCGTTTCTCTTTTTGCTTTGCCTTTGCATTTAGGACATTTTACATTTACCCATTTCCCAATATGCGCCAGTGGACTCTCGCCATCATCTGTCGGTTTGTAGTTTGCCACTTTTGGAAGCACTACCGGCAAATCTTTATCTGGCACCGGCACCCAGCCAGAATTTTCCTTGTCCGCCGAAGCCTTGACGCAGGAGGAGCAAAATATAAGCGGTATCGGCTCACCCCAATATCTCTGCCTGGAAAATACCCAATCACGGAGCTTGTAAGTAACGGTTCGCTTCCCCATTCCAAGATTTTCCATCCTATCCATCATTTTTTTTGTAGCAAAGTGAATATCCATTCCATCTAAAAATCCACTATTGGTCATAATGCCTGTTTCCTCTTGCACCTGCTCGGTACGGGTAATGGGCGATGTGTCCCCGTCGGGTCCGACAACCACACGTACAATTTCCAAATTCATTTCCTGGGCAAATTCAAAATCACGCAGATCGTGCCCGGGCACGCCCACCAACGCACCGGTACCTACGCCACCCAATACAAAATCCGCTACATACATCGGTATTTTTTTATTATTCAAACCATTTACCACGTATAAACCCGTAAACACGCCTGTTTTCTTGCGTCCTTCCGCCAATCTTTCAATATCGGTTTTTTTCTTTACTCCACTTATATAATCCCGCACTTGTTGGTATTTTGGAAAATCTTTTAAATTTTTTTTGACAAATTCCCCATCGGGAGCCAGCGCGATAAAAGTTGCGCCAAAATTAGTATCCGGTCGCGTAGTAAACACTGTAACTGTTTTTCTAAAACCTTCAATCGGATATGTAATGTTAATACCTTCGCTCTTTCCTATCCAATTCCTCTGCTGGATTTTTATTTTCGGTAAATAGTCTACAGTATCCAGATCTTTATCAAGCCGGTCAGCGTATTTGGTAATCGCCAGCATCCATTGCTCTTTCTCACGTTTCTCTGTAGGGCCTCCGCAACGTTCACACATCCCGCCCACCACTTCTTCATTCGCCAGCCCTATCTTGCAAGACGGACACCAGTTGATTTCCGTACGAGTTTTATATGCCAAGCCTTTCTTGAAAAATTGCAAAAATATCCACTGCGTCCATTTGTAATACTTCGGGTCGGTGGTGTTGATTTCCCGTGACCAGTCAAAGGAAAAACCGAGAGATTTGAGCTGTCTCCTGAAAGTATCGGTATTGTCTTTAGTAACTTTTATCGGATGGATGCCACTCTTGATGGCATAGTTTTCCGTAGGCAAACCGAAGGCGTCCCACCCTATCGGATAAAGCACATTGTAACCCTCCATTCTACGCTTGCGAGAAATGATATCCATAGCAGTATTGCTCCTGATATGCCCCACATGCAGTCCGGCTCCGGAGGGATATGGAAACTCAATCAGGCCGTAAAACTTTGGCTTTTTAGAAAAATCTTTGGCTTTATATATTTGTTTTTTATCCCAGAGAGCTTGCCATTTTTTTTCTATCTTTTTGTGGTCGTAGACTTTCATCCCGTACGAAATAGGAAACGCTTTAAGCGAGATTTGAGATATCTCTTGCCTTTCCCTGATTTAAGATATAATTCTCTCGACCTTGCATCTTTTTGTTCTGC
>Ga0209542_10021690_pt1 | contig 10044 bp, 10 predicted proteins | sample RifCSPhighO2_01_FD_184028 | JGI IMG/M metagenome (GOLD analysis project Ga0209542, IMG submission 184028) | Soil microbial communities from Rifle, Colorado - Rifle CSP2_plank highO2_0.1 (SPAdes) (version 2) | ecosystem: Environmental > Terrestrial > Deep subsurface > Rock core/Sediment ...
CTCGCTTACTGTCGAATTGAACCTCATGCTCCACCGCTTGTGCGAGTCCCCGTCTATTCCTTTGAGTTTTAGCCTTGCGGCCGTACTTCCCAGGCGGCCTACTTAACGCGTTAGCTTCGCCACCCCGAGGGTCGATACTCGAGATAGCCAGTAGGCATCGTTTAGGGCGTGGACTACAAGGGTCTTCTTGTAGAATTTAACTTGCTCCGATTACTCGGAGGATCGGACTATATCATTCTCTAAAATTTTTCCATTTTGATTTTTTCTCGACACAGTATTTTTCAACTATTGCCGTGGAAAAACCGGATAAATGGCTCACTTCAGAGATCCAGCGTTGTTGTAAATCAGAATTTTTATAAAGAAGCATTACTTTTGGCAGCATTGAAGCTACCTTGATATGCGGCAAAATAATCCGCAAAAACTTTTGTAATTCTTCACTAGAACGAATCCATAAGCGATAATATTCGCTATGCTTTCCGTTCCTTTCTCGGCTTATTTTGCCAATTTTCACTTTTACGCTCCAAACTACATCTAAATAGCGGGCTAAAAGTTTTTGTTCTTCGTAAGAAAATGGGTCAGTGCACAAAACACCACGGCGGCTATTTGTTATTAACGAACCATCATCTAACCACCAAATTGCTAAAGAAAGCGGCGTTAATTGATTAAGCCATTTTCTTTTAATAACTAAATGATTATTTTTATGCGTTAACTTGTGCAATTCAGACAGAGATTCTAAAGCCAAACTTTGATAACGTAATTTTTCGCCACCATAACCGTCGGCTTTTTGTTTCCACCAGCAATTTTCTCCGGAAATTTCTTTTAATTGATCTACTTTCCAGAAAAAATACTCTTGCTGTAAAACTGAATGACGGAATGAAAACCGCGCATTCTTATATCTTTCATGAATCTTTAACGATCCATCGCCTAATAAAGAACCTAAAATAACTTCTTTATTTTTGTTAGACAAAAATGATTTTATCATTTTCTATCATCTTAATTTACATAGTCTCTACGGGGTTATTTGCTCAAATTTTTGGAGATAAATTTACTTGACACATCAAATTAATTCATTCATATTATTCCTAGCGCCTTAATTAAAATCAGGATAGAAAAATGCCTAGTTTTCTAAAAAAACTTGGCGAAATCATAATTGATTACCTTCAATTTGCTTTCGAGGTAATGTTGGTATCTACAGCCGTGCTTTTTTTACTCGCCTGGTTGATAAGTCTATTTAGATAAAACCTATTTTTCTACCCATGCGGGCAATGCCCGCTTTTTTATTTTTCCAAAAATTTGAGCAAATAACTTCCCTCGGGATTACCCTGACCGACTTGTCAGGATTTCCCCGATACAGCTAGATGCACATTCCGACGTCGCCGCCGGAAGGGACACCTTTAACAACCTCAATTTTATTCGAGGCTTCTTGCTTCTTAGGGAAAAGGAAACCCTCCGCAAGAATTTCGTATCTAATCCTTTTTGCTCCCCACGCTTTCGTGCAATGAGAGTCAGGAACGCGCCAGCTGAATGCTTTCGCCTTTGGTATTCCCCACGATATCAACGGATTTCACCCCTACACCGTGAGTTCTATCAGCCTCTCGCGCCCTCTAGTCTAGTAGTTTCTACTGCGGTGACACCGTTAAGCGATGACATTTAACAGCAGACCCGCTAGACCTCCTACGCACTCTTTACGCCCAATAAATCCGGATAACGCTTGGAGCCCTCGTATTACCGCGGCTGCTGGCACGAGGTTAGCAGCTCCTTATTCCACCATTACAATCAGCCTTGCGGCTTTTTCATGATGAAAAGCAGTTTACAATCCTTAGACCTTCATCCTGCACGCGGCGTCGCTCGATCAGGCTTTCGCCCATTGTCGAATATTCTCGACTGCTGCCACCCGTAGGTGTACGAGCCGTGTCTCAGTCTCGTCGTTGGGGAACACCCTCTCAGGCCCCCTACTGGTCATAGCCTTGGTAGGCCATTACCCTACCAACTAGCTGATCAGACCTAGGCCAATCTCAAAGCCCCTTGCGGGTTTTAATCCGAATATTGCATCGGATGCTATCGGGCATTACCCCGCCTTTCGGCGAGCTGTGCCCGTCTTTGAGGTATGTACCAAGGTGTTACTAACTCGTTCGCCGCTAACCAGCTCTTGATGTAATCGCAAACTGATTCGCACGACTTGCATGCCTTATCCACGCCGCCAGCGTTCATCCTGGACCAGGATCAAATCCTCTAAAATAAAATCAATTGTAGGAAACCCTCGAACGAGTTTCTCACAATTGATTTTTGTATTGGGACAACTAAAAAATTTTCTTTACTATCCACTTGAAAGGATAGTTTCATATTCATTTTTCAAGCCTAGATGTAAAATAATACACCTATCTTGCGGTTCGTGGCTTTCACACCAGCGGCAAGATAGATGTATCAATTAAACTATTGAATTTTAAAACCTTTAAATTAGATTATTCTGATATCACTATTATATATTTATAAGTAAAATTGTGTCAAGTCCCATGAATAAACAAAAAACCCGACTTTCGTCTGGGTTATAATTGAACATATCGTATCTCCATTAAGCGAGGACTTTGAATGATTTCCTTTTCGCGGTCTTCTTTGTGTTTTTCCAGCCAGGCGGCAAATTCTTCTTTGGCTTCTTTCAACGATTGCGAAGACAATCTCTCCTCTTCACCAAAAACCACCGCGCCGCCGCCGTCTAATTTCTTCATTCTGCCAAAGTGCACTCGGTAAGAAAACACTGGTTCATACTGCGACTGTGGTTCTTCGAGCATATACATTATAAACAAAAGGCTAATTCAAAAATATACATTTATAGCTTACTTGTCAAACTCAAATTTCATAGGTACAATAAATTAAATATGAAACAAGATATACACCCGACCTACTATCCTAAAGCTAAAGTCCGCTGCGCCTGCGGCGCGGTTTTTGAAGTTGGCTCAACTAAGCCGGAATTGCAGATAGAAATCTGCGCCAACTGCCACCCGTTCTATACCGGAAAGGAAAAACTGATTGACACGGCCGGTAAGGTGGAAAAATTCAAAGCCCGCCGGGCCAAAGCCGCCGCCGCGCCAAAACGCTCTAAAACTACCAAACGCGCAGCTAAAGCTAAAAAGAAACAGAAAAAGTCTTAACTTTTTTCGAATAACAAATCATGAATAATGAATCGTGAGGAATTTTTTATTCCTAATTCATTATTCATAATTCATAATTCTATGATTCAAAAAATTATCCTTGAAATCCGAGCCGGGGCGGGTGGCGATGAAGCTTCAATTTTCGCCGGCGACCTCGCCAGAATGTATCAAAAATATGCCGCCAGCCGCGGCTGGGTTTTTGCCGCGCTGGATTCCAGCCCGGGAACCATTGGCGGATATAAGACTTTTATCAGTCGGGTGGAAGGCGAGGGTGTTTATGACGCACTTAAGCAGGAATCCGGCGTTCACCGAGTGCAAAGAATTCCCGCGACAGAAAAATCCGGCCGAGTGCACACTTCCACCGCAACCGTGGCTATTCTGCCGGTTGTGGAACCAAAAGAAGTAAATATTAACCAGGGCGATTTGGAAGTTACTTTTTCCCGCGCTGGCGGCCCGGGCGGCCAAAATGTAAATAAGATTGAATCCGCGGTCCGCATTCTCCATAAACCAACTGGAATCGCAGTTTCCTGCCGCCAGGAACGGAATCAGCACGCCAACCGCGAGCGGGCAATGGAAATCCTCCGCGCCAAACTTTATGAAATTCAAAAGTCAAAAGAAGTTGGCGATATTACTGAAACCCGCCGCGAACAAGTCGGCACCGCGGAACGTTCGGAAAAAATAAGAACTTATAATTTCCCGGATGACCGGATTACCGACCACCGATTCAACGTTAAAGTACATAACATAGAAAAAGTTTTAGAGGGCGATCTGGATGCGCTTTTAAAGAAAATTAATAAACAATAAGACTGTCTCTTCACGCGTTGTTTTCAGTTAGAGAAACCAAGTGGCTAGAAATCCAAAATTGTATATGTTTAAAAACTCTCCCTCTATCTTCAGATTTAGACTCGGCAACGTAAAGAGTTTTTTTAAACATTTCTTCTTTGCCAGCATCCAACCAGTAATCATTAATATATAAAAATACAAGCAAAGAAACTAAGGCAATTCTTTTATTGCCGTTTTTAAAGGGATGATTTTTGTTCAAGGCATAAAAAAGAATAGTGGCTTTGTTTATTAAGGTGGGGTATAAATCTTTACCGCCAAAAGTTGCTTTGGGTAAGTTTAAAGCAGAGTCTAAAAGCGAATGCTGCCGATCGTCAAATTTACTAATCGGATCTTCCTTTGTATCAAAAATGTCCACCGCAATTGGGTGGCACATTTTTTCCATAAGTTCGGTGTCTAAATACTGAATTTCAGCCATTAGGTTCTATCATGAGCAGCGAGTTTTTTAAAGACTTCTCCGTATTCTCGTACTGCTTTTTTCGCTCCCTCCTGAACCTTAATTTCTAAAGACTTTCTTTCTTCTGATATCTTAGGTTTAATTAAAAATTGTTTCAATTTCACAATTTTTTTCATATATTTATTATACCAAATTAACACTGATAAATCTTAAATCTAAGAATTTAAAATGTCAATATCCTTCTGGAATTTTTCCGCTTGCGTGACAACCCGATCGCCATAAGTCCACAAATAAGTTCTCCAGCGGCCGCCGGCATAATAACGAGCTGCGGCAATGCGCTCTTGCGAAAGTGAAGCGTTGGCAGCGCCGGCATCTTTAAGATACAAAGCCGTACCCATAAAAGCGTCGCTATTCCGCCAAGGCGACGGCGGAGCACTGCCGGTCGCTTCGGCGATTTTAGGCGAATAAAGCTTCCAAGTGGAGGGAATAAATTGCGCCGGCCCCATGGCTCCGCCGTAAAGGCCGTCCCGATTCGGACAGGAAACCGTTACCGTTTCCGGCTTAATGCCTAACTCGCTGACTAACGCCAAAAAAATCGGAATATCACGAGTGGGATGCATGGCTTTTTGATAGGTGCAGCGGCCGACATTCTGGCCAAGCGCCGATTCCTTATCAAGCACCGCCAAAACTAAAGCGGCCCGCACGCCGGTTGCCTGCTCCGCGAATTTGGCGAATTGATAAGCTTCTTCAAAAGTTAGCTCGCCGCCGCCTAAAAATTCAAAAATTCGGCTCCGGATCTGGGCGGCGGTTTTCTGAGTTTCTTTTAATAATTGCTGATATTTATCTTCATTGCCTTTAGTAATTTTTAAAACACTCGCTTTCTCATCTTTGGTGGAGGCGATGGCGGTTTTTTGAGTATTTTGATATGCCTTTAATTGCTCAGCGTCATCCTTTTTGATTGCCAACTGCTCTTTTTTATCCAAAAGCTCATCGCGCAAATCAATAACTTTCTCCAAAGCGAAGCGAAGGCTTTCCTGAATGCTGACCAAATCCGCAATATCGCCGAAAAAGTCCGAAAGCCGCGGCTTTCGCAGCAAAATTTCCGCCATGGTAAGATTCTCGCTTTCGTAAATATTTTGCAGCGCCCGGCTTAAAATAATTTTATTCTGCTCCATCTTTTGTTCGGTAACTAAAATATTATCTTTATTTACGACAATTTCCTTATTTAATTTTTGGAGCGAAAGCGTAACCGCTTTAATCTGCAAATTTAATTTATTGATTTGGGCATTAAGGCGATTAATTTCTGACTGCAAACTTTTACCCTGAGTTTTATATTGATCTACCGTGTTTTGATATTCATCAATCTTCGCTTCCAGCTCCTCCAGCTGTTTCTCCAGTTGCTGGCGTTCTTCTTCGTTTTGTGCCGCCAGCGAAGATTGATTTTGGCTCACCGGAGCGAGCGCCGAACCGAAAACCAAATAGGAAAAAACGCCGAAAATAATCAGCGCTTTGGCCCCCCTAACCAGCGGGATATTTATAATCCGGCTTTCATCCAAATTTACCCGCCCAAACAGACGGCGGCTGTTATCCCGCCAAGAATACAAATCCCGCAAAACCTTCGGCTTTGATTTAATACTCATATATTAATTATACCAAGAAAAAGATTATTTTTTAGGTTGTTCTTTAGCGGCGGCTTTTGGCGATTCCTTGGCTGGAGCGGCTTTTGCCTCACCGGCCGGTGCTGGCGCAACAGCTTCGCCAGTAGCCGCTTTGACAGCTTCCCGCTCGGCTTTCTTTTCTTCGGTCTCCACTTTCACGCCCTCAACGCCAACCGCGGCCGCTTGCTGCATTTTCAATTCCTCTTCTTCAGTAACTTTAGCCGTTACGGTAGCAACCACCGTGTCCGGACTGACAAAAACTTTAACGCCAGCCGGAACCGATAAATTTTTCACATATAAACTCTGGCCGATTTCGGTAATTGCCGAAACATCGGCTTTAAAATTTTGCGGGATGTCCGCCGGCAAAGCTTCAACTTCTATTTCCTTTAAAGATTTTACCAAAAGGCCGTTTTTCTCTTTTACGGCCTGCGCCACGCCAACAAATTCCACCGGCACTTTCACTTTCAATTTTTCGTCCATCCGAACCTGATAAAAATCAACGCTTTCCAAATCATCACTGACCGGATTATAAGAAACATCCTGAATCAAGACCGGGTGCTTTTTGCCCTCCAGCAAAACTTGAACTACCGTATTCTCGCCGGCTTGTTTAAAAACTTTCCGAAATTCTCTTAGCGACACGCTTAAATGAAGGTTACCCAAACCCCTACCGTATAATTCCGCAGGCACCAAACCCTGCTTCCGAAGCGCTTTCACGCCCCGACCCAATTTCTCCCGTTTTTGCACTGTAAGTTCCATATAGTGATTTATTATAACAAAATTATTGATAATTGCAACTTTAAACAAAAATCGCTGAAACAAAACAGCAGCTCGCCAAAGGGACTGCTGTTTTTTGTAATTTTTGATTTGTTATAAATTTTCTAGCGGGATCAGATCAATAACCGATCCGACTAACAATTTCCGCGCGTCGCGAGTACCGTTATTTACCTCCCATTCGGGAATATTAATGCCATTATATTCTGCCAATTTTTTAGCAGCTTGAAGAACTTCGCCAAGCGTTGCTCCATTGCCCAGTATATTTTTAGATAGAGACCAAAGAGTATCTCCCGGCTCAAGAGTAGTGAACTTCGGTAGTTGGGGATTTCTTTTCGGTTTTGCTTTCAGCTCACTGCCGCCGCGATATTCCTGAAACACGCCGTTCTTGAATACTTTAATAATTTGGAAATCTTTAGTGGCAAGATTATTAACGAAATCGGTTGGCGATTTTGGTTTTCCGGTATAGACGGTCTTTCCGGTTGCCGAATCAAAATACTTCACGATTACTAAGTAATCCCCGACTTGTTTCTCGCCGGCGTAGCAAACACCGTCACTGCCGGTGGTGCAGGCGCCTACTCGGCCGGCATCAGCTTCATAAATAACGCCATAAAGTGAGTTGTCCGGATTCTTGCTGCCGACGACTGCTTGGAAATTGGCGTTGTTGCGATCAAAGACCCTTACTTTTGCTCCCGGAAGCGGCGCCTTGGTAGATGAACCTGAACCGCCGAGATTAACAGTATGCAAAGTAACAATGTTTTTATCTGCAACCGGACAACCAGTATCGGCGACATTGCCGGTTGTTCCCGGGCATTGATCCGTAAAGGTCTGGCCGGGAACCAAATTGAGTGTCTGGCCATCCAAAGTAAAGGTAATCGCAGTAGTGCCTTGGTTGCTGATAACCACTGTCCCATCCGGACCATTTGGTTCAATATCAAGGGTTTGGCCGGGATCTAAGGAGCCGCTGCCAATAACGTTATTGGATTCGTCAATGATTTCCACCGCTATCGGTTCGGCATTAAACGCTCCGGCTCGCACAAAACTGCCGAGCGTAACCGACTGTCCGGTTTTGAGTTTCACGAGAACTGCTCTCATTCCTATAGACAAGCTGTTTGGTTCGCGAACTGTAATTTGCGGCAACGCGTTGACTGCTAACACGGTAGTGCTGCCGCAAGTGATATCGGCGGTTTCACCGGCCGTATCCAAATTGGTCTCCACGTTATTGTTACAGCTGACGATTTGAGCGGTTCCTCCCGAGCCGGTAATAGCCGCTCTGACTCCATAAGCCACTCCGCCGAGGGTCGGCAAGTCGGCTATTTCCATATTCCACCCAGCGCGGTTGGCAATCCCGCCAAACGTGAGTCCGCCAAGATGGCGGTCGCCAAAGTCATTAGAAACAACCAAACTCTCATCTGCGCCAGTGGCTTTGTTACGGTCAATCTCGTCAGCAATGCCGTCATTGTCATCGTCCGGATCGACTGGGTCCAACAGACCGTCATTGTCATCGTCAGAATCACAAATGTTACCCAGGCCGTCGCCCTCAGCGTCAAGCTGATCAGGATTAGAAATTGTCGGACAGTTGTCCGGATAAGTATGGGTTTGAGAATGAGTTGTCTCAGAATTGCCGACATTATCAGTCGCAAAGTATTTCAAAGTATGAGTTCCAAACGGGAAAACCACATTGACAGTGGCACCATTCACCGCGGTGAATGGATTGCTGTCTAAAGCATAGCTGACACTGGCTACTCCGCTGGCGGCGTCAGTAGCAATTAAGGTTACCGCCGCAGAATCCAGGGAGCCATCGTTATCTGAATCAGAAGCTGTTTTAACGGTTACTGGTGGCGTTTTATCAGGAAGAATGAATCCCTGTAAGTCATAAGCAAAGCCGGTCATATCGCCCAAACTAAACGGTCCAGCACCCACGCCTATAGTTGCCGTGACACTATTCGTGCTTTTATTGATGCGCGAGACTGTGTTTGAGCCTTGATTTGCGACCCAAACCGAGTCTGAATCCACTGATATACCCCACGGACTAGAACCCAAGCCGGTGATCCTTACCGTGACACTATTCGTGCTTTTATTGATGCGAAAAATCTCGGGCGTGACATTATTATTTACGACCCATACCGAATCTGAATCAACTGCCACGCCACGCGGGATACAACATACGCCTATAGTTGCCGTGACACTATTCGTACTTTTATTGATGCGAAAGACTGAGAAAGAGCTTTGATTTGAGACCCAGACCGAGTCTGAATCGACTGCTATGCCAGTCGGGTCAAAACCCACGCCTATAGTTGCCGTGACACTATTCGTGCTTTTATTGATGCGCGAGACTGTATGCGAACTTCGATTTGCGACCCAGACCGAGTCTGAATCCACTGCTATACTAAACGGGGTAGCACCCACGCCTATATTTGCCGTGACACTATTCGTGCTTTTATTGATGCGCGAGACTGTGTTTGAACCTCCATTTGCTACCCATACCGATTCTGAATCAACTCCAATGCCACGCGGGGTAGCACCCACGCCTATATTTGCCGTGATACTATTTGTGCTTTTATTGATGCGTGTGACTGTGTTCGAGTTTCGATTTGTGACCCATACCGAGTCTGGATCAACAGCTACACCAAACGGACCATTATCTACGCTTATAGTTGCTGTGACACTATTCGTGCTTTTACTGATGCGCGAGACTGTGTTCGAATTGATGTTTGCGACCCAGACCGAGTCGTCTACCGCCTGCGCGTTAGCTAAAAACGGGAAAAAATACGATACTATCGCCAAAGAAATTACTAATCCAAATAAAGGATTCAGCTTTTTAACTTCTTCAACTCCGGTAACCATTAACATTTTTAGTATACCACACCTCTTTTCAAAATCAAAGCTTATTGAACAATTTTAAACGATTCACTGCTATTTTTTTAACTTCCGCAACTGGGTCAGCTAAAAGTTTATACGGGGCGATTTCTTCCGGCTCTTCTTTTAAAGATTTTTCCAATCCCTTGCGCCAGGCCAGCCGAAGTTCGGTGCTAATATGAATGATGCTCACCCCGGCATCAATGGCCGCCAAAAAATCCGCATCCGTATTGCCGGAACCGCCGTGTAAAACTAATGGCACGCCAGCCGCTTTTCTGATTGCACGTATTCTGGCAATATCCAATGCCGGCTCCGGAGCATTGGCGAACATTCCGTGAATGTTGCCAACGGCTGGCGCGAGCATATCCAC
>Ga0209542_10021691_pt1 | contig 10043 bp, 8 predicted proteins | sample RifCSPhighO2_01_FD_184028 | JGI IMG/M metagenome (GOLD analysis project Ga0209542, IMG submission 184028) | Soil microbial communities from Rifle, Colorado - Rifle CSP2_plank highO2_0.1 (SPAdes) (version 2) | ecosystem: Environmental > Terrestrial > Deep subsurface > Rock core/Sediment ...
ATGCGGCATGCCGCTTTTGGGCGGAAAAAATCGCTCCCAATACGCGGCCAGGCGATGGTCTCCGCTTATCTGAAACGTCCGGCCGGAAGCGATAGTCCATTCCAGAGTTTTTCCCACTGCCAACAAATACAACAGAACCATTTTGAAATTCATTCTATCCTCCTTTTGTCCCTCTCCTGGAGCAAAAAAATTAAGTAGGAGAGCGCTCGTGTGAATTTTGCAATTCCCATGAACGTCTTAATCTTTCTGCCCCGGGAGAAAAATAAAAAAGGACGCCCTTGCGTCCTCTGCCTCTTTTAATCCTAATGCTAGCAAATTTTCCGGAAAATGTCCAGAGCCAAAAAGATTTAAAGAGGACGCTAAAAATCTTTTGACCCTGGGCGCTTGCCGCAAATTTTTCATCCAATCTTGAACCCACTACCTCTCCGCATTTGTTCCTCTCCTTTACAAGGAGAGGCTAGGTGAGGTAAATGAGTTCAAGAAAGGAGAGAAGCAAGTCGTGAGTGACGACTTAAACGCTTCTCTTCCAATTTATAATTGCTTGCCAGCTGGCATCACCGCCCTTTGGCCTCCTCTTTCAAAGCTTCCAGGATCATCCGCCCGGTTGCTTCTACTCGATTCAGCTACTCGTTTGGCCAGCCACATGCGGTCTGGCAAATTTTTTCCTCATGCCTGCAATTTTACGAGTCAGATTAACTTCGCCCCTTACGCATGTCAGGGTCTGGTTTTCTGCTCGACTATTTTTTTGCGCTGCTGATTTGCGGGGGGACCCTTGGGATCCCCGCTTTGCTGTTCGCCCGCTCCAAATCGGGAGCGGGAAAGCGCGTCGGCCTTCTCTCTGAAAAGAAAAACCGAACTGCCCCAGGCCGCGCAAACTCGCCCGGGCAGCTGCTCAAGCTTGTCTTGGTGTTGGCTGTTTTGTTTCTGGCAAAACCCGCTTTCCATATGTGATTGGGCCATTATAGTTCCCCTATCCTATACAGTCAGCTCGCCGGTTTTCCAAAAATCTAAACAGCCTCAATGCACTCAAAGGTGCATGCTTGAGCGACCTATCCGTTTACGGCTTCGTCCCACACTTGTGGAACTAACGAGCAAGGAATCACTGCGCCGACTCCCTGCATCCCATTTTCCCCGACATGAGGTCAAGGTACTCGCGGGACCGTTCGGATGAGCAGCATTACTGGATTCGCCGCGGCTACAGAGGAATTTAGCAAAACCTCTGCTCCAGGCAAATGACGGTTTTTGGGTCCGCCTAACCCTTTATGGCTTCCTGGATGCTTTCGGCTCTGGCGAAGATTGCGGCTCCGCCAAGCTCTGCAGACTGGGCCAATGCTGCGCTTTGCGCAACATTTCCCACGATCCAGTGGTCGTCATCACCCGCCGCATGGTTTAGACCATGATAGGCGGATCTTTATTCTTCATTTTGCACCTCCTATTTTGCAAAATGACGGGCACTCTGCTGCTTTAAAAGTTTCAGACCTTTCAACGCAACTTCCTTCCCGTCCAATCCACTTCAAGTTGTCATTCCCGACCTGATCGGGAATCCATTCCTTGAAATGTTCTGGATCGGAAGGGAGAGGAAAATGTTGTGCAAACATTTTGTCTCTCCGCTTGCCGAGTGCTTGCCCCGTCGAACGACAGGGCATCATTAGGATTCACGCCTTACCTAATATGGCGACTGATTTATTTTCTCCAATTTTCTGCTCTTGGCCTTGGAGAGGGTCTTCTGATTGACCACAGGCGGCCTCACCCTGACTTCATTTTTGACACGACCTGTCAGGGATCCGTCGAAACCGGAGGGACTACTCCCGGATTTTCAGTCCCGCGCGCGGTGCGACCGAAATTACTTATTCGGCCGCGAGGATCGCAGTCGCGATGTTGGCTTTGGTTGCCGTCTTGGCAACCTCCACTTCCATCGCTTCCGCGATCTGGACGAGCGTCTTTTTCGGCAGAGCCGTGAGGCCCTGCTTCAAAGCCGCTGTTACCGGCGCGTTGGTCGGAATCCCGAGCTTGCGAAGGTAATCCTTCGCCCGCTCAAAATCCTGGAGCGCGCCTTCGATCTCGGCGGCAACCGCCTTGTAGATCGACGCCTTCGCCGCAAGGTGGTTCGCCTCGTCAAGAAGACGGGCGGCCTCCTCGCGGTTGGCCACGGCCGCGGCAGCGAACCCTTCGGCATCCTTGCGGATAGCTACGGGGTCCCGGCTCACGACCTTGATACCAGATCCGGGGTCGGCAGGAGGCCCATATCCCGGAGGCAATTCTTCTGCCTCCTCTATCGCTGCAGCACGAGCGAGGTCGCGAGCGGCCTGCTCGTCGTCTTCCCCCGCAACCGGAGCCGGGTAGGAAACAACGATCCTCAAATACATACCGTCGTGAACTTCCTCGTCGAGGTCCACGAGGTCACCAGTGCCGTCCTCGACGCCTTCCTCGCCGTGGACAACTTTGATCCCCGCCTGATCCAGCACTGTGCGGACAGTCGGGTGCTCCGCCGGGTCCATGAGTTGCTGCTGCTCACGACCATCCTTGGTCGTGAGGTGGATCGTCGCGTAGGCCAGGTCGAGGCCATTGCCCTTGACCTGGCGGGACAAGATAACCATGTCGCCGGCGGCCGCGGGGCGCGAGAGGTCAGTGACCTTCGCGCCGTTCACTATGCAATCGAAGCCGGTCGGGTTGAAACCCGCCTGCTTGATTGCTTGCTCCACGGTGGAGCCAGGGACGAACGTTTCAGTGTGGATGGCCGCGCCGACCATCCCGATTTTAACAACAGTTGAAGTTGGCATGATTTTAATCTCCAATCCCAACCTTCCATTTCTGGTAAGGAAACCTTGCAAAGGTTTTATGGAATTTTCCTGACGTTGTAGCGAGCTTAAACACCTCGCCGCGTGACCGTGCAACACGACTGTCTTTTGGGCTATTCTCCCCTGGGTCAGCGCCCCAATTTGTAACTAGTAGAAGCACTCGCCATACTGCGCGTTTGCCTCCCCTTGCAGAATATTTTCTACTCCGTCATTGCGAGGGTACTCCCGAAGCAATCTCGAGATTGCCGCGCCGAGTACGGCTCGCAATGACAAATAAAAAATAATTCTAAAAGGGAAGGAAGAGGGGTAGGAAATCATGCCGAAACCTACTCCCTCTCCAACGTCCCGCACCATGCTAAAAACTGAATGGTGCGGGACAAGCGCACAAAAAGTGCAATGCAACCGTTACCACGGCAGGCTTCGGTCGCAGAAAAACAGCATGGGCGTGAGCCCAAAAATGCTTTCAAATTCGGGCGGGTCTCCTTCTCCCGCTTGATCGAATTTGTACCATTTGAGAAATTGCCAGACTGCGAGGCCTGACAAAAACTCTGCTGTTGGTCCGACACTGACTGACGCGCCGCAGGCCGACGTTTCGGCTACTGCGTCCGAGTAGAACGTCTGTTCATACTCGGAGATGTGCTGGCGGCGGCTCGGGGACAGGCTGTAAACCCGTCCCTCGGCCGCGCCCATTCGCGTCTCGATGAGTAATTGAGTCCGGGGTTTGAGTTTCAAACCCTTTTCCCAAATCTCTTTTCGAGACGCCATCGTGTCAGTCAGGAGAAAAACTACATCACCCAAAGATTGAGTGCCGTCCACTTTCTCCTCGTGGACAGTGATGGTCAGCCCTGTCCCGGTCTCCACGACCTGGGCCAAAGCCTGGGTTTTCGGCATCCCGATGTGAGACATCGAGAATGCCTGATTTGCAATATTATGGGATTCGACACTGTCGAAATCCCACACATGCAAATTCCGAGCCCCAAGCTTGGCCAGGGACAGGACTACGCGCGAACCAGTTGCGCCCGCGCCGATCACATCTACCCGACGTTCGCCGAACGCGTCGGGGTCGAAAACGCTAAGGTGGCGGATGGGATTTACGATTTCCGTTCCCATTTCTTCCGCCCTCCTTTCGTTTTCAACGTTTCCGGTCCGCCGCTAAAAACCAAGCGGCTTGTCGCAGGGGCAGGCAGTGCGGGTTCGTCGCCGTTGCGCCAATTTCGCCCATAAAATTCGGACGAAAACTGGCTGACGAAGACCTTCTCCCGCACTTTTTCGCTGACGAGATTCTGCCAATGGGCCTTGCGGGCCTCATTGACCTCGTCAACAACCTGCCACTCGGCGTCGCGGAGCCAAATTCCTGCGGATGGGAGAGCGATGGTGAACTCGGCTCTTCCCAATTTATTGAAAATTCCCCGCAGGAAAAAGTCTCCGCCACGATTCGCCAGATCGTGGAGTTGCGATTCGTCCTGTCCTGACGGGGACGTCCCCATATTTGCATGGGAATGCCCCCAGAAACGGATGGAGTTGAAAAGCTCCTCCCCGTCCGGTTCGGACAGACACGAAACCGCGTAGCCCGCGAGTGCCTCGGAGTCGAGCTCGCACGTCGAGCCCGACACTTCCTGCTCCACCAAAAAAATCCGGTGAATCAGAAAATCGTTTCCGACGCGGCGGACGTGGCCCATCCACCCGACTTCCGCCGGACAAATGTCCACGAGGTGCGAGTTGTCCTGGAATGCGTCGCGGGTAAAAAGCACCCGCGGCGCTCCAGAGACAATTTCCACGCGTTTTCCGAATTCGTGGGGGGCGAACCCCCTTGAAAATTTCATGTTACCACCTCGAGGTTCGCACCCGCGGTTCGGGTGCTGGGTTGACGGTTTCAGCCGGGGCTTGTCCTGCCACCGGCCAGAGATCGATTTTGCGGCCCCATTGGTCGTCGGTGTTAACCGACTCTACGAAATTGATGGCATACATCGCCACCAACGCGTACTCCTGGGCCGCAAGGAATTCGCAAAAACCTGTGGCAGCGGTGCCCAGGCAAGCCTTGCCGTTCGCATCGACGTGGGGCGCGTACATCCCGTCGAGTTTCCTCGACAGGTTGGTCCAACGCACCCCGTCATTGGAGCCATTTGTGTAGACATCAATCCGGAAAGCCCCGATCTCGTGGGTCTTTCCGGTGCGGTCGTCAGTGCAGAAAAGGGTTTCGGTAAAAACTTTGATAACCCCGTCTGCGACTTCGACCCGCTGGACTTTCGGGAGAGAGGCGAGTTTATCGAACTCTTCGCCGATCTTGTCCAGCTCGCCTTGGGTTGACGCCTTGATCTGGGCGAGCTTGCGCTCCAGCCCAGCGATCTCCCGGACTCCACGAATGTATGCTTGCAGAAGCCCCGGGACTGACCTCTGCTTTTCCGCCAGGGTTTTTTCAGTCTCCCTGACGGTTTTATCTACTCGCTTGGCGCACTCTTTGACATACGCCTCACGCGACCGAATCCGTTCGGCCTCTTTTTGCGCCGCAATCATTGCGGCTACTTTTTCCGGATCCTGCTCCACGACTTGCGGGAGCAGTTCCTCCAGAATTCTTTTGACAACTACCAAAAGGACGCTGGAATCGTCATCAGGATACTCCGGCAAGCCGGAGATCCTGATGTAGTTACCGCCCGGGATCCAGTGAGTGTGGTAGATTCCCTCCACACGCACCTGACCCTCAATGATTGGCCAATCATTCGACCTGCCAATCACCAGCCGGAGGCGGCCGTCAAAGGGAGGCAAATCCTTTTGCCACCCGTGATAAATGATTGCCGGAGTGTTTTTTCCGGTCAGGTATTCAACCAGACCGGAAACAATCCTTTTCCAATATGTGGCATCAATCCCTTGACCCCACTTTGCTTCAACCATCTTCCCTCCTATGCCCTTAACGCATCATCCGGCGCTTCGGGCTTTTCTGAAATTTGCCGGTTTTTTGGATTGCCGGCAGCGGAGATCACCCCTCACCCTACCCTCTCCCCGTTAGGGGCGAGGGAATCTCTGCTGACGGCAATACCCAGCGCTAGTCTGCCGTCTCCTAGACGACAAATCAGCGCTGGGATTTACTGCCTATTTAGTTTTCAAGGTTCTGCCTTACCACGTCCCCTCACCCTACCCTCTCCCACAGCGGGGCGAGGAAATAAGGAGAACTTACAAGCAAGGATAGAGCTGCTGATCTGGATCCCCGATCTCGTCGGGGATGACAAGCAATCCTATTCCTGCTTTAATTGACAGAAACCATGACCAAGCCTAGACTGAAAACATGGCAAACCTGACGAAAAAAGATCTACAAACTATAAATAAACGGCTCAATGTCCTGGCTACCAAAAAAGATTTGCAGCCGATCACCCAAACCCTGGCTCGCGCGACCGGCTTTTTGGCCAAACTCTCCGAGGATTTCACAGACCATCGCGCAGAGATGAAAAACGTGCCTGGTATTTTGGACAGCCACACGACCACTTTGGACGCAATCTACAAAAACAGTGAACATTGGAAATCCGAAGCCGCAGCCTTGCATTTTGCCCTAAAACGGCAAAAAGAATGGATAGCCCAGATCGCCGACAAAGTCGGGGTTAAACTCGAAGGCTTCGAATTCTAGAATTTTTTATGCTGTTTTAAAAGAACTGTCTTTATAATAAAGACTGTACTGTCCTGATGACTCGTTATCCTGATAATTTTGTTCAGGCCTTTTACCCCGTAGTGAAACAAAGTTTCTACTACTGGGATGCTCTCCTGTAGAGGGCTTTTACAAAATCATCAGAACAGTTGCACTCTTTACTATCGTGAGCTCTTCAGCTCGATAGTCCCTTGGCGATTGTTTCGGTCAAAATTTGAGATTGCTTCGGGCGTACCCTCGCAAAGACAAATTTTGATGTTCGTATGCTCTCGCTTTGGATTTAGAAAGTTAACCTTGTTTCCGCCGTCCTATCTCCTCGATCGACAGCTTGCGTAGTCCATTTAACTTTGAGTATTTGGTCTGATTCCCCCTCCCTTAGTCCTCCCCACAAGTGGGAGGGAATAGATCAGGGAAACATAGACACTTGGTTTAAAGAACACTCTTCGACTCATTCATTACTCTTATGATCTTTTCGATCCGCCTCCTGGACTTAATTGTTCGCCGGAAGGATTCATATATTCCGTCCGCGTCAGTCTGCGAGTATTTTATGTCCGCGACTGTCCGCGTCCGTGTCGGAGAGAATTGTATAGAGGATTCTTGCTAGGAGTATTTAAGGCTAAACCTGTATTTATCCCTGCTGCCTAGATTTACCTCTACACAACCCTTTCCAACAAACAGGCTCTCCTCGGTTTGAGGAGAGCCTTATCTAATAGTTATTGTTTATCCCAATGCCTTTCTCCTCAGAAAGCTTGGTTTGCCATATGTCTTTGAAAAGGTGCTTGTTAGGCTTTTTTGAGCTTAACAACACATGATATACCAAAATCAGCAAAATGTCAATGCTGTGTGGCATGTTTTAAAAAATTGGCTAACACAAGACAAAAAAATGGCCATTTTGAGCCACTTTTTTGTTATAGTTTTTTGACAAATATCTTAAAGAGGAGTATAATACCCGTAGAAAGGCTAAACCGTGGTGTTTCCTCCCCCTTGAGGGGGGAGGTTAGGTGGGGGTGAGTATAAGCTTTTTGTCACCCCTCCCTCAATCCCTCCCCATCAAGGGGAGGGAAAATACACGAAATTCATCCCTTAATACTTTCCCCCCATGTACGAACAACCTCTAATTCAAGCAGGTTTATCGAAAGAGCAAGCGTCAGTGTATGAAGCTCTATTGAAACTCGGCCCGTCCCCTGCCCGCAAAATCGCCCAAAATTCGCCGTACAAGCGTTCCCTGGTCTACAAAATCCTGGACGAGCTGATTGCCGCAGGTCTGGCCACCAAAAAAGATGAGGTCGGCAAAGTGTCCGTGTTCGAACCGGCCCACCCCCTCAAGCTGAAAGAATTTGCTGAAAAAAAGGCCGAAGCCGCGAAACAAGCCCAAACCGCGCTGGACAGCGTGCTCTCCGGCCTGGTTTCAGATTTCAACCTGGTGTCCGGCAAGCCAGGGGTAAAATTTTACGAGGGCCTGGAGGGAATTCAAAAAATTCTGGCCGATTCACTAACTGCGGCTACGGAAATTTATTCATATATCGATAATGAAGCGGTAAACAAACATTACCCAAAAATAAACGAAGAGTACGTAGGAAAACGAAACCAAAAACAGATCCACAAAAAAATGCTGACCATAGATTCTGCATATATCAGGGTCCGGGCAAAAAAAATCGACCGTCAGACAACAGAGATCCGAGTCATCCCAGAAGGCGCTGCTTTCAGTACGGTTATGTACATTTACGATAACAAAGTTTCTTATCTCAGTCTCGATAAAGGCGCGGTGATTGGTATTCTCATCGAGCACCCGCAAATCGCCAAAATGCACAAAGAACTGTTTGGGGCTTTGTGGCAGACAGCTAAGCCGCTATTCCCGCTTGCTCCTGCTTTGCTATCTTCGGCCGCAACAATTTGATATATTTTTCCTCGGAACCGTGATAAGTTGTTTCGCCGACAACTTTAAAACCGAGAAATTTTTTATAATACCCGAGAATTGGGTTATTTACGTAAACCGCAGCCTCAACATCATGGTCACGGCCGATCTGATCCAGCCCGGATTTAACCATGTTTATTGCGACAGACGTGCCTTTGGCGTTCCGGTCAAGGTTAAACGAGTGCGCGTAAACTGAACCGTCCAAGCGATAATCCACCCCTATAAATGCAATCACGTTATCACGATTTTTTAGAATTCGAAACTCGTGCCCAGGCTCATTGAGGATTTTATTGAATTCTCCTGAAGTTATCTCTCGCAAACTATCTGGATAAAAATCTCTGTTTGATTTAAACACAGAGAGCATACGCTGTTTTTCTTCTTCCGTGAGTTGCGCCGAGTCTTTGATTTCTATCGATTTTGTCATAAACTCCTCTACAGAAAAATCTTTCTGTTTGGAAACTTCTCTAAAGGTGGCTGCAAAAAGCAGGACTTCGGCCTTAATGTGTTCAAGATCGCGAATCACATCCTCACTTGGCATGTCTGGCAAATTGGCAAACCTCATCAACAGCTCATTACCGCGCCGCAAAAGGTTTTCAGCTATTTTATCTGCAAGCCGTGGTTCAGTATTTGTTGTGCTAAATTGCTCTTTAATAAATTTAGTGATTTGTGCTGTTTGATCCACGATTTCCCCGTATTTCGAAAACACTGCTTTGGCAGATTCTGCCGGGGCAAGTTTGGAGAGTGTTCGAGCCATTACCCCAATTAACTCTACTGGTTTTGAGCTCGTCAGTTCAACAATAGGCTTGATTGATTTTTTTGAACCTACCTCGCCAATGCTCTGTATTATGTCTGCGTAAGTCTCGCCAAAATATATATCAGCATGTCCAAATGTTTGCGCCATCCATTCATCAGTAACATAGTCTTGGGCTTGAATCTGCTCTTCTGGATGATCATCTGGTGGAAATGACTCTCTATACTCCTTAATAGTTTCTTCCTCTTTTGTTTCTATCCGCTTTAAAAGCAAAAGTAAGTTCTCTTCAGCCTGATTTCGGTACTCTGTTTCATGGTATTGGCCAAACGAACGAGCCAAAATCCGGATAAGATATTCTTCGTAATCGACTATAAAATCATCGCTATTTAACATGTCGTCAAAGCCGATAGCAGTCCACCGCGACTCTTCTTTTATTTTTTTATTTAATATCTCGCCTTCAAAGCCTCTGATGCGAATATAATCTTCATCCTCATAGAATTTTTCATTTTTATCCCAATTTGGAGGAATATTTTTAGAGCTTGCCGCGACCAGTGATAAAAACTCAAAGTTTTTTTGATTGCGGGCTAGACCTGCTTGCTTGATGATATCCTCTTGATGGTGCCAAAATTTGGCGTCAAGAAATACCTGATACAATTGTTCTGCTGCTTCTGCCTGTTCTGCTTTTACTAAATATTCCTGACTGGCTCGTTCATGATCCCTGCGAGCCGCGTTAAAGCGTTCTCGGCCCTCTTTCTGCCAGGCTTCCCATTGCGCTTTATGCCCGCTTTCTACGGTGCCTTTCTTTTCTTCTGGCGGTGTGTATCCTAGCCTTTCTCTCATGCCCCCATCATATCAAAAAACCCTGCGGCTGTCGCAGGGCGAATGGATATTAACTTTGAATTACGAAACTCCACAAATCCCTTGAAATATCATACTTCCTGTCGA
>Ga0209542_10021692_pt1 | contig 10043 bp, 8 predicted proteins | sample RifCSPhighO2_01_FD_184028 | JGI IMG/M metagenome (GOLD analysis project Ga0209542, IMG submission 184028) | Soil microbial communities from Rifle, Colorado - Rifle CSP2_plank highO2_0.1 (SPAdes) (version 2) | ecosystem: Environmental > Terrestrial > Deep subsurface > Rock core/Sediment ...
GTTGATGGTCGAGAGGATGAGAAAAGCACTAAGCGCGATCAGAAGCCCAATGCCGGCGTCTAAGATGCGGTCCTTTGCCTCGTGTTTAGCCTCCATCGACTCGGTCGTCATGTAGGCGATGCCCGCCCAGCCGATGACTACGACGGCGGTCACGCCGGCACCCACGATGAGAAGCTTGAAGAGACCGTTAAACAACGTTCCAAAATTCGGAACGCCGCCCTCAATCACGTTCGGGATTGGAGAGAGCGGCACGAAGTTGCCGCCTTGCGCAAAGGCAGCCGTCGCGGCGATTCCCCACAAGAAAAATGCAGCCGCGGCGTACGTTATTGTTTTCTGGACGAGAGCCATGGTTTAGAGAGAAAACGGATTCGCTTCGCTGCCCCCCTCGGCGGTTGCGGTAAGGGCACGAACGGCGTTTTGCATGAATTGAACAGCGTGGTCGATGGTAAGAGAAATTGCCGCCGTGCCGCTGTTTGCGCCGCCGCTTATCACGATAGCATCTTTTTCGCCCGCTTTCGTTTCAAGCGGCACGTTGCCGACTTTCCATTGGTAGAGCAGATCTTCCGAACCTCTGGTCCTGGCGGAAAAGCCGAACGGTATAGCCACAAGACGCTCTTCGTGCTTGGAGAGGATGAGAGAATTCGATACCGCCCGCTCGAAGCGCACTCCGAGAACCGGGTCATCTTCATAAAACAGGATTCGCGGGTTCTCCACCCCGACCTGTATTTCCGAGGCGGCTTTGAGATTTTCGTCTTGGGAAGAGACTTCGACGCGAACCGTCATGGAACCGGTGACAGGAGCCGTGAGCCGAAGCACGTTTTTGCCGGTGCCCGAGAGACTGCCGAGCACGGTGCCATTTTTGCTCCAGCGAAACACCACGTTCGTTGAGGCGATATCCGCTCCCGTGGAAGAAGAACGCAGATGGGGCATCGCCACGAACGTGAGATTGCTTCCGGGGGTTGTGGGGCTTTTCCCTCTATAAAAAGCGGGCGTATAACCGTCGGACTCCCAGATAAGGTCGACGCTTCCGGGACGGATCGTAAGCTCTTTCGTAGTCTCTACCCCTGCCGAACTTACGCGGATGACGATAGAGGTTGCACTGCCGAGACCTTTCGTCGTGAAGGAAAATCGGGTGAGACCCACCCCCTCCGTTTGTATCTTTCCGTCTTCCGACCAGGAAATGTGCGCGCGGTTGAGATCAAGCGACGAGCTTAAAAGATCGATTACCGTCTGCTCTTGCGGACCCGGTAGTTCGGGAGAAACATTCGCCTCAAACGTGGTGAGCGCCCCGGGCGCAAGCGGATTGAATTGTGCGGACAACGGCACTGGCGAGGCGAAAACCAGCACAGAGATCAAAACAGAGAGTGGAGCAAGAGAAAATCCCCACAGTAATTTCCCTAGGGTTGTGGCAGATTGTCTCATGGCGTTTTTTGAGGCGATTCGGCAAGGTCCTTTTTCGCCCGCTTGATGGCGAGGATTTGCGACGGGTCGGAGGTGATGATCTGGTCTTCGGTGTAGGAGGCGATGACCTTGATCGCAACATGTTTCAGCCCCGCGAAGAAAATCCCTTCCCCGACATCGGATTCGAGCAGGAGATATTTTTCCTCGTCGCTTAAGTTGAAGGTTTTCTGCACGTTATCGATAGATGAGGGCGATTGCTTGAGGAGTATCTGAATGGAGGAGTTGGTGATCATGGGAAGTCCGTAGGGCGACTTCAAGAAATCATCGACGTCCTGCGTTATGGTCGCGAGTCCCAGATAGTATTTGCGTCCGCGCTTTGCCATACCGTAGAGGAACGACGCCGTATCATCGGATTTCATCATCCACCACGCCTCGTCGATTACGAGGAGGCGTTTTTTCAGGTTCTTGCGCACGGCATTCCATATATAGTGCGTGATGAGATACATCGCGACCGGTTTCAGGTCGTCTTCCATGTCGCGCACCGAGAAGACCACGAATTTCTTGTTGATATCGACGTTCGTGGGGCGGTTGAGGAACCCTGCCCACGTACCCTTCGTGTATTTCGAGAGTCGCTGGACGAGCGACTCGCTCCCTTCCATGCCGGAGAGCACCAGCTCGAAATCGGAAAGGAGCGGCGGCTCGATCGCGGAGAAGTCCGCATCACTAGTGATGTCTTTGAGCGCGTAGGTCTCGGAGATCGCCTTGTCGATGATGGCGTCTTCTTCCGGCGTGAGCCCGCCCAACATGATCCGGAAAAGACCCACCAGGTTCACGATATTCGAGCGAAGCACATCCGCCGGAGATTCGTCTTCGCGCGGCACGGGAAGGTCGAACGGGTTGATGTGGTGCTCGGAAGAGAGCGAGATGTTGAAGTAGCGACCGCCGGTCGCGTCCACCATGTATTCGTACTCGCGTTCCGGGTCGATTACGATCACTTCGACATCGAACATCAGCGTTCGGAGAATCTCAAGCTTGGTCATGTACGATTTACCGGAACCGGATTTCGCGAAGATCACCGAGTTGTAGTTCTCAAGCGAGAAGCGGTCGAACAGGATGAGCGAGCTGTTGTGGCGGTTGACGCCGTAGAGGATTCCCTGCCCCGAGGTGAGGTCGAAGGAGACGAACGGGAAGAGCGTCGAGAGCGGTCCCGAGTCGAGCTTCGAGTGAACGTCGAGCTCGTCCTGCCCTACGGGTGCCACGCTCTTGAAGCCCTGCTCTTGCTGGAAGAGCGCGGGCTTCAAGTAGATGAGCCTCGATTCGAGCATCGATTTTATCTCGGACTCGGTTTTGTCGAGCTCCTCGACGCTCTCGCCGTACATCGTGATGTATACGCCGACGTCGAAGATGCGCTCCTGCGCCTGCTGGAGAGAATTGCGCAGCTGTTCGAGATCGCGGTACGCGGTATCGAGCATCGGATCGCGCACCAAACCCTTTTCTTCACGAGTACTGATCTGGCTGCCGACTTCCGCGACTTTTTTCTGGAATTTGCGGAGGATCGCGGCGGTCTCTATCGGGTGTACGAAGATGGAGATATCAAACACCTTGTCGAGATTGATGAGCGGAGAGAACCATCCTTCGGAGAGGAAGCGCGGATAGGAGATAATGAAGAACGTGCGCGCGATCTTGTCCCCGAGGTGCAATTCCCGAGGGGTGATCTTGAGCGCGGAAGGAGCGATGACGTCCTTGAGCTCAAGCACCCCGGCTTCATAAATCGCTTCCGGCAGGATCGGCGCGAGCGACGAGGAACTTTCTTTTTTCTTGAATAAATCGAATAGTGCCATAGCGATTAGGTCTTTTGTGCGCCCGCTTCCTCTTTGACAAGTTGCATCGGTTTCTCGAGCTCACCCGGGTTAAAAAGCTTGTAGAGGAGCTCAATCACCTCTTCGGTTCCGAGCTGTGCGACCCGGACGCCGGTCCGTAGAAGTCCTTCTTCCACGATCGAGATGCGCTGTTCGAGCTGGGAGCGGTTATTTTCGAAAGTCTCCTTTTTCGCGGCGATGTCCTGTTTTTTCGCGCTGCTTAGGATGCCGAGTATCTTCGTGTCTGCGGTAAAGGCGCCGGAGGAGTATGGCACGACGATGAAGAAGTTTTTCGACATGATGTTCACATTCTCGGTGAAGCTCTTGATGAAATCAATGTACTCGCGCACCTGGATGCGCATCAAATCATCGGTCTGTGCCTTGTAGCGCTCCTCAAGAAGTGCGATGTACGGGCGGATATCGAGCTTGCGGGACTGGATGAAAATTTGAGTCGGGAACTCAAGCGAGTTCAAAAAATTCTGGAATTGTAGCAGTATCCCCTGCTGTTCGTCGGCGGATTTGAGCGCGAAGTTAAGCGATGAAGCCATGAGCACCGCCCGAAGCGACCCGTCTTTGAGGATCATAATGCCGTCGCGGATCTCTTTGACGGGAACGAAATTCTGGGTAGCCGCCGCTTTTTGTTTTGTCTCTGCCATAGTGTTTAGAGTGCAAGAGAATCCCTGTTCCCTCCTTTTGACCCGATCTTTTCATGGACGTCCAGGCTCCACGCCAGGTCTTTCAGTTTATTTTGCGACATCGCCGGCACGACGAGTGCCTGGGGCGCCGCTCTAGGCTCCGTTCTTCCTCCCTCTTTGGGAGCTTCCTTTTTCCAGAGGTATAGCTTCGTGCTCACGACATAGTAGAACGCGTACTCGAGGGTCTTGATGAAGGGCTGGTTGTTGACCTTGTAGAATGCGAGTGCAAGGGCAAGCGCCGCGACGGGGACGATAAAAAAAATGCCGATATAGAGAGGCAGAAGCTCATAGAAGACAAAGCCTATTCCCGCTCCGCCGGCGAGATACACGAATTGCTTGAAGGTGAATGGTCCGAATATCTTGTCTTCAACCTCGATAAACTGAGGAACTTGGTACCTCATAATAGCTTGTAGCTGTCAGCTTCCAGCTTTTAGCGAAGAAATCATTTTGGAGAGCATTTTCTTCACCTCAAGCAGTACGTTGACGACCTTATTATAGTCTGATTCTCCGCAAAACGATAACCTCTTTGCCAATTCTAATTGTGTTTCTACCTCGCTTACGGAACCGAGAGAAATATGAAGAAATTGGACAAAGTCCTTTCTGCTGCTGCGCGACCTGCCCTCCGCAATGTTGGAAGGAATGGATACCGCGGCTCGCCGAATCTGGGAAGTCAGACCGTATCTCTCGTCCGTAGGGAAAGAAGTGGAGAGCTTATAGATAGCCTCCGTCATTTCCATGGCTCTCTGCCATACCAAAAGGTCTTTATAGGAGCGTACTTCCCCATGAACTTTCTCTTGCATTGTTTAAAAGCTAAAAGCCGACACCTGCCTGCCGGCAGGCAGGGCTAAAAGCTACTCCGGTGGCTCACGATAGGGATCGATGGAACTGCGCCGTATCGTAAACTTAGCCTCTTGCCGAACCGTTTTAGTCGGCTCTGTAAGCTTCTGTTCATAGATGGTCGCGTACGAAGAGACAGGAACAGCCGCTTCAAGGGTTTTCGTTCCGGCAGGAGAAAATGAAAACGGACGCGACGGGGAAACGGCGGGAATAGGCGCCGGTATCGGAACGGACTGTTCCGGCTTCGGTGGTGTGACAGGAGCCAAAGTCGTTTGTGTAGAGGCGGGGGCGAAAGCCGGTTTGGGCGGCGGAAGAAGTTTCTCGGGGTTCTCGATCTCCGCAAGGATCCGAGCTTTTTCAAGCGGTTCTTCCTCGGGAGCGGGAGCGGCGGACGGAAGCGAAGCCGGCGCGACCGCTCCCGCTTGCGTTTCAGGCACCTTGCGCATGGCTTCTTGGATCGGAAGAAAGATGCGCTCGTTTACATCGGTCAATAACGCGCGCACCTGATCCGCGGTGAGGCCGAGCCCTTTAGTAAGCGTCTCCTCGTACCCTTCTAATTCCCTGAGACCGAGCATCGCGTACACGGTCTCGTTTTCAAGCACACCGGCCTGGTCGAGATGGAGACGATGCTTCTCGCGAATCGCATCGAACTGCTTGCGCAAATCCACGCGCCGGAGTGCCTCCTGGACCAGCGGGGGAATTTGCGCGTACGCTTCTTTAATAGTTTCTTCTAGGGTTGTCATCTCGTTCTGTTATCGAATTAATGGGCTTCTCCCCCGCCCCCGCCGACGTTCCCCGCCCCCCCGCCGCCTTGTGAACGCAACGCGCTCGCAAGCAGGTCTACTGCTCTCTGCTGTTCGCCCTTGAGATGCTCCTCCTCTTCCTTGATGCCGGCGATGACGGACCCGCGACTCTTAAGGATCCTCGGGACCTGGAAGCCGAAGACCTCGTCCTTCATCTGTTTCGCGGCACCCTCCAAGCGCGCATTCGACACGCTGATTACCGCCTTCTTCGCGTACTCGTCTTCACTGCCAAGTTTTTTGAGGGCCTCAGCCGCCGCAGAAGCCGCTCTCGCCGATTCTGCCGCTGCGCGCTTGTCTTCTGCCAGAGCACCCTGCTGAACCTGTAACGTGTCTCTTGCACCCCGTAGTAGTTCGTCGACACGGTCAGTATTGTCGCCGCGAGCCTGCATCCTGGTTCGCTCCGATTCGAGATCGCCAACCCGCTTTTGTTCCGCCGCGACCGACCGTTCTCCCTGCTCGACGAGCGTCTGATCCGCATCGGCGCGTGTCTTCGTTTGTGTGGCATTCGTTTTTGCCGGCTCGATCGCCCTCTTGTACTCCGCCCGCGCATCGGTACGGATCTGCTCGCGCGCTTCCTCGGAAGGTTTCAAGGATTCAAGATAAGCCTTCTGACTCTCGGCGCGTCGCTTCACGAAGGCTTCGTAACCGCCTTGTGCGTTCTTGCTTACGCTACCCACGTCGAAGTTACCGGTGTCCTTGAGGAATCCGGATACTTCGCCAGCGCCCGGGATGCCGCGGACATCATAACTTGCTCTGCCCAAAGCACGACCGCCGGTAGTGAGTCCTTTGCCGACGTTCTTCAAGGCCCAGCCGCTTAGCCCTTTCCGTTCTACCAAATTGCCCGCCCTGTCGTATTTCTTGCCCGCTGCCCAGCGCTTAAATGTTTCAGAACGCGACAGCGCCCCCCCCGCCAATCCGAGCGTGTGGCGACCGGCGAGCGCTGGAATCGCAAAGCCAGCGATGCTCCCCAGCTTCATGCCGAGATCGGTGCCGGCGATGGACAGGGCTTTCGCCATCCAGATGCAGGCGACGAGAGAACCTATGATGAAAAAGAAGTAAAAGACAACCGCGATCGAATCTGGCGCTTTTGCGCCTGCGGTAATGAGAGTTTTCCAGTGATCGGCGGCTGTTCCGGTGCCGAGGATAGCTGTGCGGAAACCATCGCTCGTAACCACCCGCGCCGTAAACCAGACGAGAAGCATGAACACCGGAGCATAAATCGCATTCTTGAAAAGCCGCTCCCACCACTTCATCGCATAACTTTCCGTCCACGGGAGTGCCCATGCGGCGAACGCCAAGGGCGCAAGCACCATGAGGAACATGAGTTCAACGGCCCTCGCGATGAAGATCACTGCCGCAGCGAAGAACACGACGGTCGAGATAATGATGAAGATCGAGCCCATGAGGATGTACCCGAGAAGCGTGAGCGGTCCTACGGCCTGATTTGTGTCCAGCGTATTGAAAAGCGCCTGCAGGCTAAGTGCCGAAGCGAATGCATTGCCGACGCCGTACTGGGAAGCGGTCTGTGTAAGCGGTGCCTGCCCAGAATTGCTTGCCGTTGCTTGCGGTCCGCCCGTAACCTCAATGGCGTTCGCAAACTGTGTGGCGGTGAGGTTCGAGACGTCGATGATGAATTTTGCGATGAAGAGGCTGAAGTTGACGAAAAGCGCGAGCAGGATGATTTTCATCAGAAGTTTCTTGTAGCCGAATCCCTCAAGATTGAGGATCGTCCCGATTGCGATCAAGAGAAGGGCGAAAATGAAGACGATGTTGGCGAGGTCGCGGAAGGTTGCCCAGGTATCATTGATGACGCCGATTTTCTCCACATAGCTGCCGTACGCGACAACGCCCACATTGATGGAGAAATTGAGCACGGTCCCGGAGATCGCCTGAAGAAGCGACAACAGGTAAATGAGCAGCCCGCCGATAGCGCTGATGAGCCATTTTGCGATAGCACAACCGGCGCCGACGCAGTCATCGGTATTTCCCTGTTGGGTTCGTAAATTATTGGAAGCAGCCTCAACCTGGGCTTTTGTTTGCGGATCAAAATTAGCGGCATTAATCAACTCCTGGGACGCGGGCTCCGCTCCTTGAGCGCGCACAACAGCAAGTGGCGTTATTGCTGTTGTGCAAAAGATGAGTACGAGTGTTATGAATGGGAGGAGTCGTTTCATGTCTGTGTTCCCGGGAATGCTTTGCAGGCGTCGAGCTTTTGCTGTGAAGCGATGTCAAGCTGGTCGAGACTCGTCTTGACCCCGTCGATCTCAAAGCGCATGTCGCTGATGTCCTGGTTCGAGGGTACGAAATTACCTGCAACGAGATTGTTGTACTGCCGACTCGCCTGTTCTGTGGCAAGACCGGTGCTATCCCCTGTTGTCTGGGTGATAAGGTTCGCCAGATAACTCCGCGCATTCAGCATGTCCGTTACCTTTGCGGTGAACTTTTTTTCATTGGGTTCGATGTTGGCGGTTATCGTGGTGCTCGCTTCCGCGATGCGGCTCTCCGCGAGTACTTTTTGATCGGTTAAAAGAATGGTGGTGTTTATCTTGCTCCGGTAGCAGGCTTGCGTGTCGGTGAGGATTCCTTTGCTTTTCCCGACTCGGGATAGCCCGTCCGCCACCACCGATGCCATCGTCTGCACGCTTTGCGATGCGCCCTGGAGCGTGCCGATGAGAAGGTTCTGCTGACCGCGGAGATTTTCTTTCTGCGCCACCGTTACTGCCTGTGCGACCGGCGATTGGCTGCCGTAGTTACTCTTGCTCTGTCCCAAGAGACCGCCGCTTCCGAATACATGATTCATCGCTTGGTTCACTAAAGCGCCGACTATCTGATTGATCTGGCTCGCCATCGCGAGTCGCTCGTGCCCGTTGAAGAGAGTCTGGTTCAACTGATCGACGACGACAGAACCTGGGGTGACGATCTTTCCCGTTTTCGGATCTTTATATGAGAGAAATCCCTGACCCCAGTCAAGCAGTTTGATCTCTTGTCCTTGTGCGTTGACGATGCGAAGCGAAAGTTCCGCATCGGCATGCAGATAAGAACCGAGCAGAGTATTTGAGGGATTGTTTGCCATCGCGAACCAGCCAGCCCAGCCGTCAGACTCGAACCCGCCGTTGATGAAGCCTTCGAAGTTTCGTACGACCTGACTCAACGTACAGGCATTTCGCCGTGTGGTGCCATAAGAGAAAGAGAGCGCACGCTTCAGCTGCAGTTGGAAGGGGCTGCAGACGAAGGAAAGCCCCACGCCGCCGATGAACTCGCCGATGGTTTGGTCGGCGACATCGCGCAGGAATTGCCCCGGGTCCTGTACGAATGATGGGTTTCCGTTGAAGCCGCCGTTTATCCAGTTGACGATGCTTGCGGTGAGCTGCGCAATAAGCACTTCCCGTACGAGGACCACCAAACCATTGAGGAAACATTCAACGATGGTTTGAGTTTGCGTTGCACCGGCTGTTGCCACTCCTGCGGCAAGGTTGCCTCCTCCTAGCACAAAAAGTGCACGGTCTTGAACCGGCAAGCCACTCGGTAAAACTGCTCCAGTAGTTACCGCAGCACCCGCACCTATGCCGAGCGCCCCCAAACCGAGAGCCGCGCCGATGCCGGCAAGCCCTGCTGCAGCGCATGCCCCCAGATTGCCCACGGCGGAGCCGACACCCTGACCGAAGCCGGACAGCGCGTCATTTGAATTCGGAGTGTTGACTCCGGTAACTTCCACTTTTGTTTGCGTTTCGCCTACTCCGAGAGGGTCAGCACCGCCGACTTCAGAGGATTTAAAATTGACGCCTCCCCCTCCGCCTAGGGGGACCGTACCCGATTGGTTCGGGTCAACCACGGTCTGCGCATAGAGAACTGCTGGGACGAAAAGCGACGGCGCCAGCGTCGCGGTAAGAAGAAACCCAGCAATTGTTTTCTGGAAGATCATAGAGAATCTTTTCGTGCGGTGAAATACACGCGCAATCCGTCAAGCGAAGCGCTCAAGTTCGACTGGATCTCGGGGATTTTTTTCAGGCTCGCGAGCGCGCCCCACGTATCCGCATAGTAGTGCTCCATGTTTTTGAGCGCATCGGCAAGCGCGCGCAGATTGTTCATGAACAAGAGGTGTGCAGAGAGAGCGCTTCGTGGTACCGATGTTTTTTGCAAATCGGCGACGATATTTTCATACACTGCGACGGAGGCTTCCAGTTTGAGCAATTCGCTTTCGCTATTGTTGTCGACTCCTCGTGCGAAAATGGCGAGCTCGTTTTCTTTTACGTCAAAAAGGTCGTTTACGGCGACGCTCATCGTCGCAAAATACGGTTTGAGCGTTTCGGGATTTTCCTCGACGATCTGCAAATCTTTTGCGTTGTACACCTTGCTTGGTGCCGCTTCGAGCGTCCCGATAGCCTGCTTGAGCACGAGCTCTTGGCTCGTCGGGTCATCGAGCAGCCCCGCATCCCGTAATGAGAGAA
>Ga0209542_10021696_pt1 | contig 10041 bp, 10 predicted proteins | sample RifCSPhighO2_01_FD_184028 | JGI IMG/M metagenome (GOLD analysis project Ga0209542, IMG submission 184028) | Soil microbial communities from Rifle, Colorado - Rifle CSP2_plank highO2_0.1 (SPAdes) (version 2) | ecosystem: Environmental > Terrestrial > Deep subsurface > Rock core/Sediment ...
ATTTACAGACACACTTATGTTTGGAGTACCTCACACAATTCTCTTCCGTATATGCCCAAGGAGTTGCGCGCGAGCCGTAGCCAACACACCATAACTTCCTTAACGTCATTGTATCAAAGCGAAAGGACCCTCATCCCCAGTGCCGACAAAGCGGCAAAGGTTCAGAGGGTCCAAGGGTCCGAAGACCGAGTTGCTGAGAATCAGCGAGAAACGACGCGATAGCCGTCGATCCACTCGACCGGGTACGTCACCGGAGAGGCCCCGACACGCCAGCCGTCGTCGTCCCAGCGGGCGCACACCGCCCAGAGCGTACCCTTGGCGTCGCGGACATAGAAGATGTACCAGCGGTTGCGATCGGCGGTCTTCAGGAACTCGAAGGCATGCACCATGGCGACTTCGGCCTTCTTCTCTCCGCCGAGGGCGGAGATGATCGGCCTGTCGACCGAAGCCTTGAGCAGCTTACGCTGCTTCAGCGTCATCGGCTTCACGCCTTCCTCGACGAGATCGAGGAAATTGGCCTTGAGGTTGTCGCCGAGATAGCTGATTGGCAGTTCGCCATTGATGTCGACGACGAGCTTCTCGCGGGCGACGAAGCGTTCGACGGCCGCGAAGTTCGCGGGATCGCCGTCGAGCTCGAGCAGACCCGCGAGCACCTTGTGGCGCGTCGAGCGACTCTTCTTGACCGGTAGGCCAAGGAGAGCCAACACCATCTCCGGATTGGAAAGGTCTGCACGTTCATCGAGAAGGGCGGCGAAGATCGGACTCGCAAGGATGTTGGTCCAGCGATCCGGCGTCATGCCTTTATCGTGTGAGAGCCCGAAGATTCGGCTCATATGGCCGTCATGCATGGTAACCATAGGGATTGCTCCTGTTGGATTGGCTGCCCCGTAACGGGTAGGCCGTGCTTGGCGGACGGGATTGTCGCCACAGCAGGAGAAGGCCTAAAGTAAGCCGCCTTCTGCTGTGGCGAAGATTCTCAGCAAGTCAAAGAACGTACCTTAATATAATACACAGAACCTCCCAAAAGTCAAGGATTACCGCTTCAGCCCCGCTCCCTTATGGAACAAATAGAGCGCCCACAAAAACATCACAAGCGTGAAGCCGATGATTACAGCAAAGCATTGCCACACCGGGATGTCTGAGATTCCCAAGAATCCGTATCTGAATGCGTTCACCATATAAAGGATCGGATTGAATAGGGACAGAGTGCGGAAGAACTCCGGCAGCAAGTTTATGGAGTAGAAGACGCCCCCGAGGTAGGTAAGAGGTGTTAGTACAAAGGTCGGCACGATCGTCATACCATCGAAGGACTTCGCATAGATAGCGTTCACAATGCCGCCCATCGAAAACGCAAGTGCGGTCAGGAAAGCGGCAACGAAGAGCACGATGATGTTCGTGAGCGCGAGTTCCGTGAAGAACAGGGAGACTAAGGTAACAAGGATGCCTGTTAGGAAGGCGCGCACGATGCCGCCCGACACGAAGCCTGCGATAACGACCCAATTAGGCATGGGCGACACAAGGAGCTCGTCGAGGGTGTGCCACCACTTGGCGATATAGAAAGTGCTCACCGTGTTCGTGTACGCATTCGTGATCATACTCATCATGATGAGTCCAGGCACGATGAAGGCCATATACGAGACTCCGTTGATATTGCCGACCTGGCTCCCGATGAAGCCGCCGAAGATGATGAAATAGAGTCCCATGGTGACCACTGGCGGGAGCAGGGTCTGCGACCAGATGCGTATGATCCGGTTGAAGTCCTTGCGGACCATGGTGAGATATCCGACGAGTGCTGGAGATCTCATACTCATTTGTTTATTAAATGCAGGAATACCTCCTCAAGGCGACTCCCTGGGTTCCGTACGTTGGCAACTGAGATGTTTGCCGCTGAAAGCTTTCCGAAGGCTTCGTTCACATTGGTGCCCGGTGAAAGCGTGAGCTCGAGCGTATTCTCGTCCACCTTCTTCGCAGACTCGCCAAGCGCGCGAACCTGCGCTTCTGTCAGCGGTTCGGCGGAGTCGATAAGGAGAGTCACGAAGTTTAGCTTCGTGAGAAGCTCTTTCACGCTCCCCTCTTCAATGATCTCTCCTTTATTGATGATGGCAACGCGGCGCGAGAGCTGCTCGGCTTCCTCGAGGTAATGGGTTGTGAGGACGATGGTCGTCCCGGATGCGTTCAGTTCTCGGAGGAAGTCCCACATCCCGCGTCGAAGCTCCACATCGACCCCAGCAGTGGGCTCATCAAGCAGAAGGATGGCCGGTTGATGGATGAGTGCTCGGGCGATCATAAGCCTGCGCTTCATACCACCAGAAAGGGTTTCCGCTTTATCGTTTCTCTTCTCCCACAGGCCAAGCTTCTTCAGAATCACCTCGGCATACGGCATTGCTTCACTTTTCGTAATGCCGTAGTAGCCGGCCTGATAGATGATGATATTGATGACCTTCTCAAAGATGTCGAAGTTCATCTCCTGAGGGACTAGGCCGATAAAGGTCTTAGCGAGGGAGGGGTTCTCGTCGATCGACACGCCGTTGATCTCTACTGTACCGGCAGTCTTGTTCGTGAGCCCTGATGCGATGCCTATGAGCGTTGTCTTTCCGGCGCCATTGGGGCCAAGGAGCGAGAAGAACTCGCCTCGGGGAATGGAAAGAGAAACTCCTTTAAGAGCTTCTGTCTTCCCTCCTTTCTCAAGTTCGTACGTTTTCTTGAGATCTTTGACGAAGATTGCGGGCGCGTCTGGATGCATGAGCTTAGAGTATAGCGCTCATTTGATGTTGGTTCTATGAGAAGCGTTGACTTCTTATGAAAATAACGTATCCTAAGTAAAGAAACTCAACATGGGGAGGATTCAATGACTTCAGTTCTGGCACTTGGCATCAATCCTGTCACGAGCATGTTCTTGCGAGATCAGGGGTTCATTCTCTCCAGTGACGCTTGCTTCTCTGCCGAGGAGTTGTGCGACGTGGTTCGCCGCAGCGAATATAAGGCCATCTTATTCGGCGAAAATGTTTGGCACGGCGAGGAATCAGTCGCATTGCTGCGGAGAAGGAATCTCAGCATTCCCGTTATCCGTATCGCACTAGGTCCGCGAAACGAGGCGTGGGCGCACAGTGCTGCTGCCTTTCTCGATAGCGGCGGTGACGATGTCATCGTCGGCCCGTCGCAGCCTGAAGAGGTTGCAGCATGCCTACGCGCAGTTTTGCGCAGGGCGGATGGTATTCCCCCGAACGTTTTACGCTATGAGAAGGGCGGGATGAGTCTGGTGATCAACCAGACCATGAAGCGCGTATGGGTGAACGACTCGCCTCTGCTGCTCACGGGCCACGAAATGGAAGCGTTGCTTGTCATTGCTTCTTGCAACGGCATTATCAGCCGCAAGGATATCTGCTGGGAGCTCTACGGTGTCGAGAGGAGAGGTACCAACACTATTGAGGTTTTCGTTCACAGGCTCCGGAAGAAGTTCGGCGACGCGGGCGTCCTTCTCGAGACGATCCGCGGCACGGGATATGAGCTTTTAGGGCGCGCTGCCTAAGCTTCTTACCCAATACCACGTAGCCCCCGACTTGTTCGGGGGCTGCCTTTATATATTTGATTATTATAGGCGAGCTATACTCTATCCATGCAGCTAGCAGAACTCCTTAAGGCGCGCGTTCGTGGGGATGTTCTTGCCGACCAGAAGACCCGCGCTACGTACTCCCGAGACACCAGCGTCTTCGTTCGTACTCCTGAAGTGGTGGTATTCCCCAAAGATGCTGACGATGTGTCCGCTCTCGTAAAAACAATTAGTGAGGAGAGGCGCGCAGGGAAAGCAGTCTCAATTGCTGCACGTTCAGCAGGGACCGACATGTCGGGAGGACCGCTGACAAATTCCGTGGTCGCTGTATTCACTAAATATATGAATAAAGTTCTTGAAGTAGGTGATGGATACGCCGTTGCTGAACCCGGAGCCTTCTACCGTGACTTCGAGAAAATGACTCTGGCTCATGGCAATCAGCTTCTACCTTCGTATCCTGCATCCCGTGAGATAGCGGCAATTGGAGGAATAGTGAACAACAACGCAGGAGGAGAGCGAACACTCGAATATGGAAAGACAGAGAAATATGTAAAAGAGCTTGAAGTTGTTCTTTCGGATGGGAGTATAACTTCTATCAAGGCGCTGTCATTAGAAGAGCTCACAGAGAAAAAGAAGCTTGACTCTCTTGAAGGGAAGATATACCGCGAGATGGATGACCTCCTCACTAAGAACGCTGTAATGATTGCTTCTGCAAAGCCAAAAGTAACAAAGAACTCCGCCGGGTATGCGCTTTGGAACATTAAAAAGAATGGGATGTTCGACCTAGCTCAGCTCATAACCGGCGCACAGGGCACGCTTGCAATCACCACGAAAATGAAACTCGGTCTCGTGAAGAACCAGGGGCATCGGAGCATGCTCGTGATCTTCCTTTCGGATCTTTCACATTTGCCCGATATTGTGCATAAGGTTCTCCCCTTCAATCCTGAGTCCCTCGAGTCGTATGATGACCACACTTTTAAGATAGCGATGCGGCTTCTTCCAGAACTTCTTTCACAAATGGGGCTCTTCCGTGCCATTCGACTCGCTTTTTCTTTCCTACCTGAGCTTTTCATGGCGCTTACCGGAGGCATACCGAAACTCGTACTCATGGCAGAGTTCTCTGAGGATACTCATGCGGAGGCGTTTGGGAAGGCACGGGCTGCAGCAGAATCCGTACACGGACTTGCAGCAAGCGCGCGAGTACTTAAGAACGAGAAGGACTCTGAGAAGTACTGGATCGTGAGACGCGAAAGCTTCACCCTTCTTCGCAAGAACGCTAAGGGTCTCTATGCTGCTCCCTTTATAGACGACTTCGCTGTTCCCCCAGATTCAATACCGGAGTTCTGGCCGAAGCTCACTTCCCTATTAAAAGAGTACGAAGATCTTTTCATATATACGGTTGCAGGACATGTGGGCGATGGGAATTTCCACATCATTCCGCTCATGGACCTGTCGCGTCCTGAGGTCAGGCAGGTGATTCTCGAGCTTGCCCCTAAGGTATACGAGCTTGTCCTTTCATATGGAGGCACTACTACCGGCGAGCATAACGACGGCATCATACGGACGCCGTACCTTCCCATGCAGTTCGGAGAGAAGGTGGTGCGCCTTTTTGAGGAGACGAAGCACATTTTTGATCCTGAGAATATCCTTAATCCCGGCAAGAAGGTGGGTGGTACGTTTGCGGATATTGAAAGGTCCCTTATACGAGGGGTGTGATAGAGTAGCGGTCATGAACGAAGAGCACACGGCACACGAGGAGCTGAATAAAAAGCTTTGTGATTCTGAGCTTCGTGCAGAGTATGCTCGTGCCTATGACGACTATCGTCCTGGTTTTGCAGCACGCATCCTTGGCGGACTTTTAGTAAAGTCGGGTAATTTCCTCTACGGCAAGCGCCCCTCGTATCAGAAGTTCAAGGCCATTGAGGTCATCGCCCGTATCCCATATCAGTCTTGGGAAGTCGCCTCATATACCCTCCTCACCTGGTTCTATTCGAACGAGCAGCGGGCTATTGAGCTTGCGAAGACATCAATCTTTAGCCGCATGGCACAGGACAATGAGACTCTGCATGTTGTGGTCATTTCACAGATCGTGAGACGCCTCAGGTGTGAGAGCTTCATTCGTCATACTCTCGTTCCTCTCATCTTCGCTGCCTTCTACGGACTTGCTGTCTGGATGCTGTATCTGGTCTCGCGTCGCTCCGCGCTTGAGCTTAACTTCGTTTTTGAATCCCACGCCTTCGAGCAGTATCAGCAGTTCCTTGACGAGCATGAAGCACGTTTGCGCATCACTCCCATTACTTCAGAATTCCTCGAGTTCTATGGACGCAATGTACGCAGCGAGTGGGAGCTTTTCGAATCCATTCGCAATGATGAGTTGATACATAGGAACCGTTCGATACGGGAACTGGAGGCACATGTACGGTGATTTGATAAAAGCGTAAGAAATGCTATACTGAACGCAACCAGCCAGAACGGCTGCGTTTTAATTTAGTTCTTTAGATGGAGAAAAGCATTGAGCAACGAGAAAACTGCTCCCACCCTTGATAGGTATTCGGGACCCTACTATCCCAGTCCAATCGAGCAAATGCAGCGGCGATACGGAGAGCAGCAGCAGTGGCTCATTCCGGACTTTTTCGCATTCGTCACGCAACGCGTTCATGGAAGGAAGCGCTATCCTTTCAAAACACCAGACGGGTACGTATGGATGGCGTCCATCACATTTGCGCATGCTAAGCACAAGTTCCGAATCCTCTTCCCGACCGCATTCGATATCTTCAGGCGCGAAGATGGAACCGCAGCTGACCGCCACATCGCGCTATACGTTAAGGGCAGTGCTCCGCGAGATGTTATCGACGCAGCTGCTCTCAAGATCGAGACCGAATTCGAAGACCAGTTCACGAAGATGTTTGGGCATAACTGCTCCAACAACTGAAGAAACAGGGCCGGGTGCGCTTTAGCGCCCGGCCTTTTCATATCCACAGAGTCTTGAAAACAGAGCTCGGCTGTGGCATACTCCGAATAACTCGCCGGTTCACCTGCTCTACTACTCCCCCAAGGAAGTCAGCAAAGTTTCGGGCATCAGCGAGGATAACGTTATCCCTAGTTCACAAGCCCACATGGCAACAAGTAAGCTCTATGTCGGCGGTATCCCGTACCGCACGACCGAGGATGAGATGCGCACCGCTTTCGAGGAAGCAGGTGCAGTCACGTCCGTAAGTATTATCAGCGACCGTATGACCGGCCGCTCACGCGGTTTCGGTTTCGTCGAAATGGCGGACGAGGCAGCTGCTCAGGCAGCTATCGACCGTTGGGACGGCAAGGAGTTCGATGGGCGTATGCTCTCGGTCTCCATGGCGCGCCCGCAAGGCGACCGCCCTCCTCGCGATAACAATCGCGGTGGTGGAGGCGGATACGGCGGTGGTGGTAACCGCGGCGGAGGCGGCGGTTACGGCGGCGGCTTCGGCGGCGGCTACTAAACCTCCTCAAAAGGAAAAGCCCTCGAAAGAGGGCTTTTCCTTTTGCCTGAGGGCAAATGTCTAACTTTCTAAATCAACAGACAATATCTTCCCCGGCGAATGGTGACCGTTGACGATCCTGATCTTATTTACTGGTATTGCAAAATGCTCGGCAATCATTTGCATAACCCGCCTGTTTGCCATATTCCTTTCGGCCTTCTCGCGCACGCGCAGATCGTAGTGGTCATCAGAGACTTTAGAAAAAGACTCCGTTCTGGCACCGGTAATTACACGTACCCTGATATACATACAGCCATGAGCATAGCATCGTTATTGGCCGTCTGGGATGGTACTTGAACCTAGTATCAACCGAGCAAGCAGGTAGGCAATGGTCGATTCAGACCCTTGATTGAGGTTTATTCCGTGCTTGCCGATGCCGTCATAGCATCCACCGGTAAAATGCGTGTACACGACCTGTTGCAGGAGATTATTCCCCAGGAACCAGCTGAAGGCCAGGGCGAGCTTCTCCCGATAGATCCGCTCATCGCTGATCGATAGCATTTTATGAAGAGCAAGCACAAGCGCGGAGACTTCTTCGGGCTGTTGGTCGTACCGTTCCTTCTGGCCTCCCTTCCTGTACCACCCTCCTTGCCCAACGGGAACACAAACATCTTCTTCGAAGGAGTGCTCCAGGAGAAAGTCCAGTGCCTTCTTCCCTATCTCTAAATAAACCGTATCCCCGGTGAGGGTGTGGGCGATAAGCATAGCTTCGGGCAGTACGCCGTTAGAGTACGTGAGACTCTCCTCGAACCACTGCCATTCGTCCTCACTGGACCGCTGAAATAGATCGACAAGGAAGTCAGCGTACTGCCGGATACGATCAAGTATCTCGGGGTCTTCCGGGTGCACCGGGGTCCTGGCGGCGAAGGCCTTGATATAGAAAGCTGCGGCCCGAGGCGATCCAACCTTTTGGTGCAATGAGAACTGCCGGTCGAACAGCGTTCGCGCGCGCAATCGAAGGTTCTCGGGAAGGCCGCTTGCCTCGGTCACAGCCAACGCCCAAAGCGCGCGCGCGTTCGCATCTTCTAGGTTCTTAGTGTTGAGAGTCTGGTCGGGCTGCCTTTCGGTTGTGAAATAGTTCACGAATCCGCCCGTCTCCTGCGAAGCCCGCTCGATAAAAGTTAGGTACCTCTCAGCAAGCGATACAGCCTCGTCGGTATGCTCTAACGCCCAATACCAACAGATCACCACCAATGCCCTCGCGTTATCGTCGAGGGTATACCCCCATGCTGCGTCAGGTTCGCTCAGATGCGCAAACTGCAGTACTCCAAAATCATCAGTCAATTTCTTAAGGTACTCGATCTTTATTGGCAGCATGTTCTTCCTCGGTTCCATGAAGGTTGGCAGCAGGGATGAGAATACGTTCATGTATAAAAGCGCAACATTCTCCCATGTCATGTTCCGAGTGCGGAAATATGCCGCTTTACCTATGCTCGTGAGCCGAGCAGGATCGCCAAGAAGCGTCGAGACTTCTTTAACGATGCCTTCGTGGTCATTGAAGCCTATCAGTGCGCCGACCTCCTCTGTTATCAGCTCTTTGGCTTGCGCAAATGCAGTCGATACGACGGCCCGCCCGGACCCGAGCGCATACGAAAGCGTCCCAGAGACCGCCTGATTCGGGTTCTGCGAAAGCGAGAGGTATATGTCTGTCGCACTCAGGTGAAGAAGAAGTTCATGAGTCTCAAGGTACGTGTTACGGAATATGACGTGTTCGATCACTCCCAGTCGGGTAGCGAGGTCGATCAGCTCATTTCGATACGCCTCCCCTTCGCGCTTCAGCACCATGGGATGCGTAACTCCAACGATCAGGTACACCGTATTTGGGTAGTTCGCCACGATACTGGGTAGCGCCTGTATGGCATGCTCGATGCCCTTGCCACGGCCAAGGAGTCCAAACGTCATGAGCACACGCTTGCCCGAAAGGCCGAGAGCGGCCTTAGCAGCGTCTCCGTTTGTATAGAGCTGAGGATGGATGCCATGCGGAATGACCCTGATCTTTTCAGGCGTTGCTTCATATACATTCTCAAGAACTGTCCGTGACAGTTCGGTCATGACGATGACCCGATTGGCACGGACAATGATCTTCTGCGTGACTTCACGCATCTTTTCGTCCGGCTCTGGCAGTACCGTATGGAATGTTACGACAACCGGCTTAGCGAGCTTCTCAAGAAACAAAAGGATATTCTCTCCGTAGTTGTCACCGAAGATGCCAAACTCGTGTTGGATAGAAACGATCATGACTTGCGGCATCTCGTTAAGCCTTTCCGCAGCTCTGACAAATGCGTCAGGATCGTTGTCAGGTATCTCAAAAAGAACACGTGAGGAGTAGTTGGCATTCTCCAGGGGCGGCGTCTGCATAGCGACTACCCTGTGCGCTACTCGCTCGGAAAAGAGCTCGTCGGAGTAGTGGATAAGATCGGCGCTGAAGGTAGCTATGCCGCATTCTCGCGGAGGATACGTAGCTACGTGAACTACCCATGGTCTTTCGTCAGTGTTGTTCGTTTTGAGCATTGTTTAGTGATCGTTACGTTATTGAGTTAATTCAGACAAAAGCGCCTGTACCGATCCGGTGGCCAGGCAGATGTAGCGGTCCGATGCTCCGTAGTAGACATAGAGCGTGTCTCCGGAGATGAACCCACCTGTGGGAAATACGATGGGAGAGTTCCGTTCAAGTTCGTACGGCATTTCCGGCACCAATATGTCGTATGGAAGCTTTTTTATTAGCTTGGTCGGGTCATCTAGGTCGAAGAGTGCGACACGCGTGGTGTATTCGAACGCATCCGGACGATTGAGCGCCGTCACGTGGTGATAGATGAGAAGCCAGCCAGCTTCGGTCTCAATCGGCGGAAGTCCTGGGCCTATCTTCGCGTCGTTATGATGAGATGTCGGAAGCACCAGCTGATGGTCGGTCCAATTCTTCAGATCATCCGACCAAGCGAGCCATATGCCCGGCTTCTCGGGGAAATTGACCACGCC
>Ga0209542_10021697_pt1 | contig 10041 bp, 8 predicted proteins | sample RifCSPhighO2_01_FD_184028 | JGI IMG/M metagenome (GOLD analysis project Ga0209542, IMG submission 184028) | Soil microbial communities from Rifle, Colorado - Rifle CSP2_plank highO2_0.1 (SPAdes) (version 2) | ecosystem: Environmental > Terrestrial > Deep subsurface > Rock core/Sediment ...
TCTTATTGAATTAGCCAGCGCTTTCAATAATTTTTATGCTCACAATCAAATTATCGGTTCTGAAGAAGAAAATTATCGCCTCGCTTTAACTCATGCCGTTTCCATTGTTCTAAAAAATGGCCTTTGTCTTCTTGGTATTCAAGTGTCGGAAAGGATGTAAGAATACGAAGTTATGTGCTAGCATATTGATTGAATGAAAATCATTATCGCTACGGGAATATATCCGCCTGATATCGGGGGACCAGCTCAATACGCCAAAAATTTGAAGGTGGAATTTGAAGAACTGGGACATCAAGTCAAGATGTTGACTTACCAGTTGGAGAAAAAAATACCGACCGGTGTTCGGCATTTTTGGTTTTTCCTGCGTTGCCTCTTGACTTTTCCTAGATCTGATCTAGTAATAGCGCTGGACACTTTCAGCGTTGGTTTGCCGGCGGTAATGGCGGCAAAAATTTTTGGCAAAAAGATTATCATTCGCACCGGCGGTGATTTTCTTTGGGAGCAATTCGTGGAGCGGACAGGGGATTTGGTTTTACTGAAAGATTTTTATCAAACGCGGTTGGATAAATTAAATTTAAAAGAAAAAATTGTTTTTAAGTTTTCTCGTTGGACTGTTTGTAATGCCAACCGTTTGATTTTCAGTACCGATTGGCAGAGAAAAATTTGGTTGCCGATTTATGGTTTTGATGAAGCGAAAACAACCATCGTAGAAAATTATTATGGTACGAAAGAATTATCTTTTCCACCATCGGAGAAAAATTTTATTACCGGCGCGCGGTCACTCAAATTGAAAAATTTTGAAAGGTTGGTCGAAGTTTTTAAGAGAGCTGATGCAAAAGATTTTTTGCTTGTCTATGATAATACCACAAATCCTTTTGAAAAATTTATGGATAAAGTCGCTCATTGTTACGCAGTGATTTTAGTGTCCGTTGGTGATATTAGCCCAAATTTGATTTTGGACGCTATTCGCCACAATAAGCCGTTTATTTTAACCAAAGAGACCGGTTTTTATGATAGACTCAAAGACATTGGACTTTTTGTTGACCCGGAAAATATTGATGATATTGCGGACAAGATTTTGTATTTGGCTGATGAGAAAAATTACAAAAAACAAGTTGATAAAATCAAGATATTTAATTTTACCCACACTTGGCAGGAGATTGCCAGTGAATTTTTAGTTTTAAGTCAAAGAGTATGAAGATTTTAAGTATTGGCACAGACAGAAAATTGTTTGAAGAGGAAAGCGCCGTTCGGGCAAGGCAAATTGAATATGCGAAAAAGTGGGAAGAAATTCACATAGTTGTTTTTTCTATTAAATCGGAGATTAAAAAAACAAGAATACAAATATCAAACAATGTTTGGGTGTATTCAACCGGTTCATTAAGTAAATTATTTTATATTTTGGATGCAATAAAAATCGGTAGAAAAATTTTGCGTTTGGGAAATTATGTAATTACTTGCCAAGACCCATTTGAAACAGGTTTGGTTGGTTGGCGGTTGGCGAAGAAGTTTAAAGCCCCGCTGGAATTACAAATTCACACTGGTATTGGTAGTCCTTATTTCACAAGCTTAAAATTGGGTTGGCGATTGGCATCTTTAAATTTTATTCGTTTTCAACTGGCAGGATTTTTATTGCCCAAAGCCAGCAAGGTTAGGGTTGTTTCTTCCAGAATTAAAGATTACCTCGTCTCCCATTTTAAAATTTTCCAAGATAAAATTGAAATTAGGCCGATAAAAATTGATAAAGAAAAAATTCTCGCTAGTGCGATTTTTCCGGAAAACGACTTGCGAAAAAAGTATCCCCAGTTTGATTTTATTGTCTTGATGGCTGGCCGTTTGGAGCCGGAGAAAAATTTTTCTTTCGCTTTGGAAATTTGGCGAGAAGTAGTTAAAAAAAATCTCCGCGCCGGTCTCATTATTGTTGGTTCCGGTTCCATTTCTGATGTTTTAAAGTTACAGGTTACAGGTTACAAGTTACAAGACAATGTGGTTTTTGAACCCTGGACTGAAAATCTTTTTTCTTATTACAAAACTGCCGATATTTTTTTAAACACTTCTTTTTATGAGGGCTATGGTATGACATTGGCCGAAGCCGCGGTGGCTGATTGTCCGATTGTTTCTTCTGATGTTGGAATAATCAACGAACTTTTTCAAAGTGGCAAAAAAGTGGCTATTTGTCCGGTTGACGATAAAAATTGTTTTGTGGCTAAAATCATGTAGAATGTTGCCATTATGAACAAAAAACCCTTAATTGGTTTTATCGGTCAAGGTTTTATCGGTAAAAACTACGCCGATGATTTTGAAAAACGAGGTTATTTGGTAATTCGCTATGCCAGAAGAAAACCTTTCGTGGTAAATAAGGAAAAGATAAAAAAGTGCGACATTGTTTTTATCGCCGTGCCGACGCCGACCACGCCGAGAGGTTTTGATTTCAGTGTTGTTCGGGAAGTGATTAAGCTTGTCGGTGTCGGGAAAATCGCAGTTGTAAAATCAACCATCTTGCCTGGGACGGCCAAAGTACTTCAAAAAAAGTATCCCGACCGGATAATTTTAAATTCGCCGGAATTTCTTAGCGAAGTAACCGCAGCCGAGGACGCAGCTAATCCTTTTTCAAATATTGTTGGCATGCCAGAGAATTCCATTCGCCATGAGAAAGCGGCCAAGCGAGTAATGTTGGTTTTATCGAAATCACCGTTCAATCTAATTTGCTCTAGCGAAGAAGCTGAGCTGTTCAAGTATATTCACAATGCTAGCGGTTATACCCAAATTGTTTTTTTCAACTTGATGTATGATTTAGCTAAAGTCCTTGGTGCCGATTGGCGAGTGATTGAATCTGCGGTTAAGACCGACCCTTATATTCCCAATCGTTACGCTCGGCCAATTCACAAAAGTGGTCGAGGCGCCGGTGGGCATTGTTTTATCAAGGACTTTGAAGCGTTATCGACCCTTTATTGCGAGCAATTTCCGAATTCCAAAGGTTGCGCGCTTTTCAAGGTGACGGTGGCGAAGAATAGAGAATTACTTATTGAAAGTGGTAAGGATTTGGCGCTTTTGAAGGATACTTACGGCAATGAAATTATTGATTCTCACTCAAAAAATTGACAAAGCCGATCCGGTGCTTGGCTTTATGCACGGTTGGCTTTTGGAATTCGCGAAAAATTTTGAAAAAATTACCGCGATTTGTCTTGAATTTGGCACACATTCTTTACCGGAAAATGTCCAAGTTTTTTCTTTGGGTAAAGAACGCGGAGAATCTCGTTTGAAATATATTTGGAATTTTTATAAATACATTTCTCGCGAACGGAAAAATTACGACAAGAAAATAGTGTTTTGGTATAATCACACTTGCGGTAATTTGTTGACTAGAGTCGCTATGTTTTTTGCCGATATTGTTTGTCACACTTCGCCGTTTGCTTATACTGCCGGCACAAAAAAATCACAACAGATGCCAGCCGGCATTGATATGAATGTTTTTAAGCCAGAGGAAAAAATAAATCGTAATCCAAAAAACATAATGTATGTTGGTCGAATCGCGCCTTTGAAAAAAGTTGATGTTTTGGTTGAAGCGGCAAAAATTTTAGATAGAGAGGGAATAGATTTTGTCTTGGATATTTACGGCACCGCGGCCGCGAAAGACAATCACTATTTTGAGGAACTTAAGAAAACTTCGGTGACGCTTCAAGATAAAGGCAAACTTTTCTTCCGCGGCGCCGTGCCGAATACCCAAACGCCGTTAATTTTCAACGCTCATTTGGTGTCGGTTAACTTAACGCCAAAAGGCAATTACGACAAGACCGTTTTGGAGGGTATGGCTTGCGGGACATTGCCTTTGGTTTCCAGTTCTGCTTTTAATGATATTATTCCAGCAGAGTTTCGTTTTAAAGAATATGATATTCGCGATTTGGTGGAAAAAATTAAATTTATTTTTTCTCTTTCGGAAACAGCCGTTGCGAAGTATGGCAGTAATTGCCGAAGAGCAGTGGAACAGAACCACAATTTAGTTTTGTTGGCCACTAATTTGACAACCCTTTTCAACAATCAGTAAGCGTGTTAAAGTTTTTGTTATGAAAATTATTTACATTGCCAATACTCGCTTGCCGACCGAGAAAGCTCACGGTTTGGCAACAATGAAGATTTGCGAAGCATTTGTTCGCGCTGGCGCTGAATTGGAACTTATGGTGCCGAAACTTTGGCGGCATCCCGGCGATCCGTTTGTTTTTTATAATGTGTCACCGAATTTTAGAATTAAGCAAATTTTTTGTTTTGACTTAATGCCTATTTTACCTTTTAGGTTTTTAGAACCGATTACTTTTTTATTACAAATACTATCTTTTTCTTTTTTTGCAGCGCTTTTTGTTTTGATTCGTCGAACTAGCGAGCGTGCCGGAGCCGTTTTTTTCTCACACGATTATATTCCTTTGTTTTTCGCTTCCTTTGTCGTAAGAAATATTTTTTACGATATTCATCATTTTCCTAGTAAAAATTTTATGTATCAGCGAGTGATGAAAAAGTCGTCTGGTTTTGCTGTGCAGACCCGTTGGAAAATCTTGGCGTTAGGTAAACAGTTTACCGTACCGGAAAACAAGATAGTTTATTGGCCCAACGGCACCGATGTAGAAAAATTTTCGGCGGGAATTTCCAAAGATGAAGCTAGAGAAAAACTTGGCTTATCAATCAATGAAAAAATTATTCTCTATACTGGCGCCTTGTTTGATTGGAAAGGTGTAGACACACTGGTTTTGGCAGCCGACCGACTTTCTTTGGAAGCCAAGGTCTATATTGTCGGTGGCGCCACTATTGATGTTAAAAATCTAAAAAAGCATTTACCGGAGGCGAATAATCCGTGGATTGTTTTTGTTCCTTTTCAACCCCATGAAATGATGCCGTTCTGGTGCAAGGCGGCGGATGTTTTGGTTTTGCCTAATACGGGCAAACAAAAAGTTTCTCTCTATTACACTTCGCCGATGAAGCTTTTTGAATATCTTGTTTCCGGCACGCCTATGGTTGTGTCCAACATTCCATCAATTACCGAGATTGTTGATAACAGCTCAGCTTTTTTGGCTGAGCCGGATAATCCCGAGTCTTTTGCCGAGAAAATAAATTTAGTGTTTAGTGATGTCGAGACGGCGAAGGAGAAGGCGATGCGGGCACAAGAGAAAGGGAAACTTTATACTTGGGACAATCGGGCCCAGAAAATTTTAGCCCTACTTGAAAAGGTGTCCAAACTTAAACTACCAAAAATCTGTTTTGTCACTCACAATGTAAGTCCTTATAATGGTGGCGGGGTTTTGTCCCGAAACATAATCTCGCGGCTGAAAATCGCCTTGCCCGCCAGTGTTCAAGTATTAACTGCTGAGGCGAGCGGTTTTTTAGATGAGTTACCGCTTTTTTCCAAACGCTGGTTTTGGTCGCTGTCTAAAATTTTTTCTATTTTGAAGACAATTCGTTCGGCCGATTTCGTTCACGCCTTTGATGTTTTTCCTTACGGCTTTATCGCGGTGTTATTTTCCCTGGGCAGTAAGGCTCGGGTAATTATTACTGCCAATGGCACCGGCGCTATTCGGTATTTGTATCTACCGTTTATTTATCCTTTAGCCAAATTTGCCTATCGGCGAGCCGATAAGATTATTGCTATCAGTCAATTTACTAAAAATGAAATTTTGAAACGGGTCCCCAACCTTTCTATTTCAGTGATTAATCCTGGCATTGACCTCGGCATTTTTGCTGTTTCACCAGAGAAAAAATTTTTAGCTAAAATAAAAAAATTTCAGCCCTATATTTTAAGTGTTGGTTCAATTCGTTTTCGTAAAGGTTATAAATTTAGCATTCCAGCGTTCAAACAAATTTCAGAAAAATTTCCAGATTTAAATTATGTGATTATCGGTAAGAAATATACAAATAAAGAATATAATCGTTTGAAAAAGTTAGTTAGCGAGTTTGGTTTAGAAGACAAAGTTTTTTTTGTTGAAGATGTTGAAACGGACGAAGAGTTGTCCGCGTTTTATCATGGCGCGAAATTATTTTGTCTAATGTCTTTTAACATCGGTCATGACATTGAGGGTTTTGGTATTGTCTTTACGGAAGCGGCAGCGGTCGGTTTGCCGGTAGTCGGTAGTAAAAATTGCGGCGTTGAGGACAGTGTAAAAAATGGTGAAAATGGTTTCTTGGTGGCGGAAGATGATATTGGGGGTTTTGCCGAGGCCGTCACTAGAATTTTAAAGGACAAAGAGCTTTATAAAAAAATGTCAGCTAACTCGCGAAATTTTGCCACTCAATTTTCTTGGGAAAAAAAAATAAAGGAATATTCTAAACTTTACTATAATTTTAAATGAAAAAAAGTGACTGTTTCCCTAGGAGAATTTAATGACCCAAATTATCCACTTTACAAAAGTTTGCCTGCCGGTGTTTTGAGATTTCGTGACCAATTAAATCGAATGATTTCAGAAAAGATTATAAAGTTTGAGTTAACCCCATGTCTCTGTGGAAGTAAAAATTTTACACCTATCTCTAAATTTGATCGTTATAGGATCAAACAAGATACAGTTATTTGTGAATCTTGCGGTTTAATTCAAAGTCAACCGAGAATGACACTAGAATCTAGCGGCTGGTTTTATGAAAGTGATTTTTACAGGAAACTTTATAGTTCGGAAGTTTTAGTGGATAATCCAAATTATATAATTTCTCAATCAAAAAAACGCTTCGGTCGTTTTGAATTTGTAAAAACAAACACTGAATATCAAAAGATTGAGACGGTGTTGGAGGTTGGCTGTGGGGGTGGGTGGAATTTATACCCTTATTATTTGGATGGAAAAAAAGTTATCGGTTTTGATTATAGCCCGCACCTAACTAATTTGGGGAAGAAATTGGGGATGGATTTGCGCGTAGGAAATTTTAAAGAAAATTTGAACAAATCTTTGGGTAAATTTGATATAATCATTTTTGCCCATGTTTTGGAACACTTAAATGACCCCGTTGGCACAATGAGAAAGTTGGGTAGTTTTTTAAACAAAAACGGATTAATTTACATTGAGGTTCCGGATACTGATTTTTTTGGAATCCACCAATTGCAAAGTGCTCACAATTATTATTTTACGGAACGCACCCTTATTCATTTTGCCGCCGTTGCCGGGCTTAAGCCAATAGTTATAAAGAAGAAAATTACCAGTACGCACATCGGGGGGCTTTTCACCCTACAAGATAAAGTCCTTTCCACCTCGCTTGCCGGAGAAGCTGCGCGAATGCGCGAAACTATTACTAGATATGTTGCTGATAAAAGTGATAAAAGATCTTTAAAGGTTTTTATTACTAAGGTCAGGTTTACTTTTAAAAGAATTAAAAAGTTTATTAAATCTTTTATCAAAAAGGTAATTTTTCGCGTCTAATTCATTTTTTCCATTATCTCTAAAATCCCATCGGCGTATTTTTTCCAAGAAAATTTTTCTACGGTTTTCCTTCCCTGTTCGCTGATTTGGCAATAAAGTTTTGGATTTTCACATAAATTTCTAATTGCCTGCGCCAGCGAATTGGGGTTTTTCGGCTCCGCAAACATTACATCTTTTTTATCGGTTAGTGTCTCATAGGTCTCGCAAAGGGGTGTAACAACACAAGGCAAACCGCAAGCCATTGCTTCATAAACGGCTAGACCTTGTGATTGTAAATGCGGATAAATAAAAATATGGCTTTTGGCAAACGCTTCCTCAAGCGTCTTATCAGGATACCGTCCAAAAAATTTTATTCGGTCAGTAATTTTTAGAGAGTTAGCCAGTTCATTTAGAGTGCGGAAATATTTTTTATTCGTTTCGTAGTCACCAAAAATTGTCAAATATGGGTTAAATCCGTTATTGACTAATTTTTCCATCGCGGAAAAAATATCTTCATAACGACGATAGGGCAAAAAAATGCCACTTGATAAAAGTATAATTTTCTCGCCTTTTTTGGGCGGTTTGTGTTTTAGAAAATTAAAATGATTAACATCAATACCGGACGGAACAACATAACTTTCACAACTGCTATAGCGCTTGAGTAGTTTTTGGTGAAATTTATCAAAAACAGTTATTGCGTTCTGTTTCCTGATAAAAAAATTTTCATAATATGTTTTTATTAAAACCACCGCTTTTTTAATGAAATAAGGTTTTTTTGGGATGTTGTGGAATTTTTGGTTCTCGGTATATTTTAAAAGTTCCAGAGGCCAGCGCATAGTTGGAAATTCATTCATTTGCCAGACAGACGGAATATTTTTTATATATTTTTTAAAATAATACGCGACTTTATAGGCGACATTGTCGTGCGGATGCAAAATATCTAGATTTCTATCAATTAAAAAAGCCAACTCCTTGGCCATTTTATTTTCGTTTAAGAATCCAAAAAATTCGCCAGTCGTAAGATTTTTTTCTTTTGGCAGTTCAATAATGGGAACATTACCCACTAATTCCGGGAAACAATTTTCCGGTGAATAATTGAATGTGTAAATTAAGATTTTATGACCTCGTTGGCGCAGTTCGTTAGCCAACGACAGCGCCTGGCGCTGGACGCCACCTTTTGTATTCAACCTACGAACGATAATGCCTATTTTCATTATTATATTTTAGAGATTTTTTACCCCGATAACCTTGAATTTTGGCAAGGGCACAATAAATTTTCCACCTGATTGTAAATACTGCTTCTCGCGCCGTAAAAATTCAGGCATAAAATGCCAAGGCAGAACCAAAAAATAATCTGGTTGTTCAGCTCTGGCTTGCTCCTCGGAAATTATTGGGATGTTAGTGCCAATGGTTTGTTTTCCCCATTTGATTGGATTGCGATCGGCGGCGGCCGTGATTAAAGAATTGTCTAACCCAAAATATTGTAGCAGTGTGTTGCCCTTAGTTGAGGCACCATACACATAAACTTTTTTACCCTTTGCTGTCTCTGATTTTATAAAATCGCATAATTTATTTTTAATCTCTTTGATTTTTGAAACAAATTTATTGTAGGGTTTTTGGCTGTTTAATCCCATTTGCCTTTCTAGCGCCAAAATTTTTTCGTGGCGTTTTTCACGACCATACCGACTCTCGCCGATTTTACTACCAATGTGTCTGATGTAGGTTCTGAAACTGCCACCATTAATATCATTCAGTTCCACATCAAAAACTTCCAAACCGTGCCGCGCTAACAACTGTTCCAATGATAAAAGCGAATAATATTCAATGTGTTCGTGACAAATGTTGTCAAAGGCAGTTTGCTTTAACATGGATGGCAAATAACTCATTTGAATTATAAACAAACCATCATCTCGCAAAGATTTTTTAATATCAGCTACGAACGAATTTGGGTTGTCCAAATCATAGAACATAGCAATGGCAGTGATAATTTTGGCTTTTTGGTCGCCAAATTCTTTAGTTAAATGGCGATATTCAAAAAAATTGTTAAAAATTTTTGAAGTCCCCCCAATTGCAAATGGAATTAAATTTTTTGCCGGTTCAAAACCGACCAATTTTACACCTAAAGATTTATACGCGCGTAGAAGCGTGCCGTCATTGGCGCCTATGTCAACCACCAAGTCACCGCGTTTTAGCCCGACCATTTTTTCGGCGCCATTGGCAATACCAGCCAATTCATTGCTCATTGTTTTATTGATACCTGAACGATACCAATAGTTTTGATACATTTTTTTGGGCGATACGGTGTGGCGAAGCTGCAACAAACCACATCCCCCTTTTGAAGCATCACACAAAACCAGTTCCAATGGGTATGGTTTTTCTTTTTTAACCGCTAAAACGCTGTCAACAAAATTTGAAACATACAAGTTACCCAATGACAAAATATCATTAAGTTGTTCAAAACCACAGGACCGACATTTTTTTTGCCCCACACTATTTCTTTGTTGTTTTTTTACCATCGGCATTTTCTTTACGCCCTATTATTTTTTTGAAAAAATTTTCATATCATAATCAACCATTATTTTGACCAGTTCTTTGAAAGTCGTTTTCGGCTCCCAAGCGAGCTCTTTTCTGATTAATTTTGAATCAGCGCATAACAGATTAACATCTGCTGGCCTAAAGA
>Ga0209542_10021698_pt1 | contig 10041 bp, 8 predicted proteins | sample RifCSPhighO2_01_FD_184028 | JGI IMG/M metagenome (GOLD analysis project Ga0209542, IMG submission 184028) | Soil microbial communities from Rifle, Colorado - Rifle CSP2_plank highO2_0.1 (SPAdes) (version 2) | ecosystem: Environmental > Terrestrial > Deep subsurface > Rock core/Sediment ...
CAAAGCCGAACGCGCTTATCATAATGACATTGATATATTTGTAATCATAAGGATAAGCGCGTTCGGCTTTGGCCATTTCTTCTGCAATCTTAATATAGGCAGAATGGTACTGTCTCAAACTCTCGTACTCTTTTTTGGGGATAGAAATTCTATCTTTTATTGCAATGTTGCTCATGTTTCTATTATGAGTAAAATCAATAAAAAGTCAATTTAAATCAACTCGATTTTTGGTACTACGCGAGAAAGACTAAGAACTTTCCAAAGAACGAGGATGAGAATAATCAAGACAATGCTTGGGTGAATTGGTGAGAGGATTTTAGCCATTTGCCAGAGACTTACCCAACTCACTGAAATATAACCGTTGACAGTCTCGATATTGTTCGCAAATTTAGTATCTTGTTTTTCTATCCCAGTAATGAGAGCTTTGTATTGGTCAATGCTATTAGTTAGGTTTTGGTTTTGTAAACTGTAAGACCTGTTTTCACTATCAATTTTTTCTTTCTGAATAAGTACAGCGTTTGTTGGGTAAGGAACTTGGCTCTCTAGAATAGTAAGCTCGGCATTCATACTAGCCAAAGTTTGGTTGTGTCTAGCGGTCAATGCCGTTTTTTGTTTTTGTAAATTTGCCAAAGTGGAAGTGGCACTCTGCATCTGTTCTTCTATGGATTGTTTTTGACCTAGAAGATTTTCTGATGACACATTGACTGTAATGAGTTTCTCATATGTCAGACTTTCAATTTCATCGCGGAAAGAATCAAATTTACTTTTAGGTACGACGAAGCTGACATAACTATATTTTTCCGATTCTTGGGAATTATCAATTCGGCCATCAACATCACGAATGATGCCCCTAACATCGCGAACTATATTCTTGACATCGCGAGTTTTAATGTCGGCAGAGTAACTAGTTTTTAAAAATTGACGAGTGTCGGTAATATCAAGATCTTGCCTATAATAATCCGGATAGATCATGTTGCCCACTTTTTCCATCATTGGTGCGCCAGGACTAGAGACTGGCGAAGAAACGCTGTCGGAAGCACCATAGCCACCACCCATCATTGTTGGCGAAATACCATAGCGGGGCTCTTTATAAGCCCACCAAAGGCCAATTAGTACCAAAATAATAACAACCCAAAAAAACTTTTTACGCGATACTTTAATTGTTTTTTGTTCCATAGTAGTGATATTATACAGTATATTTACTATGATTTCAGGAAAAATTGCTTTACATAAAGTAGCACCTCCTCAGAGCGACTCCAAGGATAGGATTGTCAGAAACTATAAGCACATAAAGAATTTTGTGGTTCACTGCCGCGGCTTGGGACTTAAGGTTGTCTTGGTACAGGGCACTTGGGATATGGTCCATGTCGGACATGCACGTTACCTAGAAAGTGCAAAAAAGTATGGGGATATCTTGATTGTGGGGGTGGATGAAGATAAGAAGGTGAGGCGTCGCAAAGGGCCAGATCGCCCAGTAGTTCCAGAGGATGAGCGTTTGGAGATGCTTGTACATATGCGTCCAGTGGATCTGGTGGTACTAAAGCGTCTGAATGATCCGAAATGGGCTCTCATAAAGGTTGTGAAGCCTGATGCTTTAATAACTATTACAGAAAACTACAATAATGCTGAACGTAAAGCGCTTAAACAGTACTGCAAAGAAATAATTGTTATGCCGAGACAGGCCACTACCTCTACCAGTGCAAAAATAAGACTTCTCCAGATTAATATCGCCCAGAAGATCGGCCAAGCACTCACCCCTAAGGTTATTAGCACTATTGACGAAGTTTTTCGAGAGGTTAGGGGGGAAACTGGCAAAAAAAGAAAGTGATGTCTTACAAGAAAGTTATAATCGCTTTCGTCCCCGTGCTCCATGAGGGCTACAGGAAATTTTTTGAAAAATATAAAGATGCAGACACGCTTTATATTTTTGGAAAAGATATTATAGATAAAGAGTTTCCTTATTTACAAAAAGAAATCCGCGCTCTTGAACCAAGTTTGATGAAGAGGGCCATAGAGTCCCTGTCTTTAATAAAGTGGGTAGAAATATTAACTCTAGAAAGAATACAAGAATTAGCTAACGAGGAAATTGAAATTATCGCTCCAGATGAAGATGTGTGCCTAGAGTTGGTACAGAAATATTTCCAAGATAAAAAAACAATTTTTGATGAAGTTTTTCTACGCTGGGACAAGCATAAATCAGTGGAAGAGAAGGCGGTTGATGCAGATCAGAGAATTTCTAAAGAAGAATTTGATAAAGAAGTAATACAGAAGTTAGAAAAAGAGGCTCTTAAAAGTTCAGATTGGTGGCGGCGAGTTGCATCTACGATTATTAAAGATAAAGAGATTCTCCTGGTAGCCCATAACCAACATCTGCCATCCCCGCATTCCCCATATGCTGATGGAGATCCTAGAAATACTCTTCATAAAGGCATTGGCACAGACATCGCTACCGCTATTCATTCCGAGGCACGGCTTATTGCTGAAGCTGCTCGAAAGGGAATTTCTCTTGAAGGAGCTTCGTTATACGCAACGATTTTTCCATGCTCACTTTGTACTAAACAAATAGCTTTTTCTGGAATTAAAAAATTATATTATGCCGGCGGGTATCAAATGCTTGATCAAGATCGAATTCTAAAAGGGCGGGGAATTGAAATAATTTACGTTGACCTAAATTTTTAGGAATCTTGAGAACGATGTTTCTTCATGTAGATTTTTGGTTGTCCGAATTTGAATTTCCACGACTCATCTTTCTTAAGAGTTCTCAAATCTGGCTCGATTAGATGAGCATGGATATGCAGAACACTACTACCATAGTTCCCATCTTTTGACTTGCCAAACCTAACTGCTACTCCGCCACCAGTGATTCTTCTTTTCCTCGCTTCGTCAGCAAAAAGTGCTATAAGTTCTTGGCCTGCCATTGGGTTCATTTCTTTAATATGCTCGATATGTGTTTTATAAATAGCGAGTAACTGGTGTTTTATTTTCTTGTATGGCCATTGATTTTCTGTCAAAAGCCAGAATTTACCTTTCTTCAAAATAGGATTTTTATGATACCTCCCGAGATTTTCTATGCAGAAAGGACAATGACCCTGTTTTTCTATTTCCTCCATCACTTCCTTCTGGTCATCTCGCCTTAAATTGGAAAGATGAATATATTTATTTTTACTTTTCTTCCTCATATAGCTACAGGAATTCCACTAATGCCAGGATGCGGGTTGTAATCAGAGAGGGTAAAATCTTCTCTTCGAAAATCAAAAATATTTTTCTTACTCGTATTTAAAGTCATGGTAGCGAATGATTTTGGTTCTCGAGCTAGCATGGTTTCTACTGCCAGTTGTTGATCCACAAAGATATGAGCATCAGAAACACTGTGAATATATTCATATGGTTCTGTTCCTGTCACCTGTGCGAGTATCATCGTTAGAGCTGCATATTGAACCATGTTTGAAGGTAGGCCCACTGGTGTGTCAGCAGACCGCTGGAACATATGCAAAGTGAGTTTGTTCTCAATAATTCTTAGATGGATCCAACCGTGACAAGGGGCCACCACAACTTTTTGTTGCTTGCCTTTGCCTCGACCAATATATTGTGGAATCCACGGAGAAATAAAATGAGTACGTAATTGTGGTTCTTCTATAATTTGCTCCACAATATGTTTGAGCTGGTTGAAAGTGCCACCATCAGGGGTAGGAAAGTCATGAAAGGCGGCACCGTATGAACCTGGACCAAGATCTCCAGTTTCAAGCCCTCGCTTAGCACATTTTTCTTCCGTTACCCAAGACTTCCACCAGTAGCAGCCAAATTTTTCAAGCTCCTCTTGTGTACGAGCGCCGTTTATAAATCCGCAAATCTCACCAATGGCTTGTTGCCAGACTGTGACTGGTAATCGCTCCGATTCTTTCGGTGACATATTACGCTCGTTGATGATTGGGAACCCATTATTAAGCTTAAAATGCATTGGCCCTGGGGCCATAAGGGTAATAGCGTCTGTGCCTTGCTGGCTTGGAGTCACGATTCCTTTCTCTAGAATGCTCCTTAAAAGCTCTTGGTATTGGCTATCTGCGCTTCGCTCAGTCACAGGTTTCATCATGTTAACCTCCATGTTACCATATGGGCTAAGTCGGTTGTAAACAAGACAAAGCCAATGAAAGACAAAGAAATTGCCAAGCTGATTGAAGAGGAGAAGAAGCGCCAGAAAAGTGTTATCAATCTTATTGCGTCAGAAAATTATGTTTCCCAAGATGTATTAGATGCGTTAGGTTCGGAGTTGACCAATAAATATGCAGAAGGATATCCTGGGCATCGATACTATGGTGGCAATGAAATTTCAGACAAGATTGAGAATATCTGCATTGCTCGTGCGTTAAAACTTTTTAAACTCTCTCCGTCTAAGTGGCATGTCAATGTACAGGCTCTCTCTGGGTCTCCGGCCAATCTGGCGGTTTATCTGGGGCTTGTGCCGCTTGGTGGTACTGTGATGGGAATGTCCTTAACGGAGGGAGGGCATTTAACGCATGGTCACAAAGTTTCCGCGACAGGGAAATTTTGGAAAGCCGTCCAGTATGGAGTCAATCCCAAAACAGAAAAAATTGATTACAAAGCGGTCGAAAAATTGGCTAAGAAAGAAAAACCGAACATCATAGTAGCAGGCTTCACTGCCTATCCGAGAACTGTTGATTTTAAAAAGTTTAGAAAGATTGCCGATGCCTGTGGCTCATATTTGATGGTTGATTTGTCTCATACCGCGGGGCTTGTGGCCGGGGGCGCGTGTCCTTCTCCATTTCCATACACTGATGTGGTTACTACCACTACGCACAAGACATTGCGCGGGCCAAGGAGCGCCCTCATATTTTCGCGAATAGACAGTCGTGAATTGCATAAAAAAATAGATAAAGCGATTTTCCCGGGACTCCAGGGTGGTCCGCACTTGAATCAAATTGCTTCGGCCGCCGTAGCCTTGGCGGAGGCGGCCACGCCTGATTTCAAAAAATATGCCAAACAGGTTGTGAAAAATACAAAAATACTTGGAGAAGAGTTGAAACAATTGGGTTGGAGAATTGTGTCAGGTGGTACAGACACGCATCTTATCTTAGTAGATACTTGGATGGACGGTAAGGGTGTCTCGGGCAAAGAAGCTAGTGATAAACTTGAAAAAGCGGGCATTATAGTAAATAAAAATACTATACCGGGGGAAACAAGGAGTCCTATGGACCCTTCCGGTATTCGCATTGGCACCGCGGCGGAGACAACTCGGGGGAAGAAGGAGAAAGATATGAAGGTAATTGCTCGAAAGATTGATAAAATTCTAAGGAAGTGAAATGGCCAAACGAGATATAGAATTTCTATTTGAAATTGGATCGTTGCGAAATGTGCCTAGAGCATGGCAACAAGTTTTAACTGGAAAAGTTCAGAATATTGCTGAACATTTATTTCGGACTACGATGATTGCGTGGATTATTGCTATCGCCGAGAAAGCCGATGTGTCTAAGGTTATTAAAATGTGTCTCGTTCACGATATAGCTGAATCTAGAACAGGGGACATTGCCTTTATGCACAGGGAATATGTTACAAGGCACGAAAAATTGGCTGAAATGCATATATTCCAAGATACTGCGCTCGAAAACGAAGCACGTATGCTTCTCAAAGAATACAATAGTAGAAATTCTCTTGAAGCAAAAATTGTTAAAGATGCAGATAATATAGATGTCGATCTTGAGTTAAAAGAATTGGCCAGAATTGGTGATTCTACGGCAGCAGGGTATCAGAAACACCATCGACCCGTCATTAGAGCGAAAAAACTCTACACTAAGTCTGCCAAAAGAATGTGGGACGAAATTCAAAAAACTGATTCTAATACCTGGCATCAAAAGTTAACTAATAATTGGGTTAAAAATAAGAAGGGGGCAAGATAATTTCGATGAAAGAAAAGCTTAATAATTTAATCAGAGAGGCCATAGAATCTCTTGGTCTAGGGAGCGTGGATTTTGTTGTGGAGCATCCGACTGATTTGAAGATGGGGGATTATTCCACTAATGTTGGAATTAAAACCGGCAAATCTAAGGAGATTTTTGAAGCCCTTCGACAAGCTCAGGGCAATTTCAATTTTATAAATAAAATTGAAATTGCTGGGCCGGGGTTTATAAATTTTTATTTATCTAAAGAATTTTTCAAAAAAAGTTTAGGAGAGATTATTGAGAAAGAAAGTGAGTTTGGGAAGAATGAAAACCTTAAAGGTCAGAAAGTGATGGTCGAGCACACCGACCCTAATCCATTCAAAGAATTTCATGTAGGTCACTTAATGCCTAATGTCATTGGCTCAACTGTTGCTCGGATATTCGAATGGAATGGGGCAGAAGTCAAGCAGGCCTGTTATCAAGGCGACGTTGGTGTGCATATAGCAAAAGCAGTATGGGGGATATTGAAGGGGGCAGAGGATCCATACGTTGCTGGGAACAGGGCTTTTGAAGAGGATGAAGAGGTTAAAAAAGAAATTGAGGAGATAAATCGCAAAATTTATAACAAATCAGATGAAAAGATAAATAAAATATATGAAAAAGGAAGAAATGCAAGCCTAGAATATTTTGAAGCGATCTATCGAAAGTTGGGGACAAAATTTGATTACTATTTTTTTGAATCAGAGACTGGAGAGATAGGGAAAAAAATTGTGGAAGAAAATATGAGGCAAAGCCTGCCTGCCGGCAGGCAGGTTTTCGAGGAATCTCTCGGAGCAATAGTATTTAAGGGCTCCCACACTCGTGTATTCATAAACTCACAGGGCCTTCCGACTTACGAAGCAAAAGATCTTGGTAATGCCAAGTTAAAATACGATAACTATCCATACGATCTTTCCATAGTGGTAACAGGAAATGAGATAAAAGATTATTTTAAAGTTGTGCTTGAGGCAATGAAAGAGGTTTTGCCAGAATTGGCGGTAAAAACTAAACATTTGCCTCACGGCTTGTTACGTTTGCCGACAGGTAAGATGAGCTCACGAACGGGTGATGTTATTACCGCTGAAGCTTTGATTGAGGGGGTGAAAGAGAAAGTTAAGGGCGATGAGATGGTGGCTATTGGAGCTATAAAATATATGATTCTGCGACAGGCAATAGGTAACGATATCGTCTTTGATATTGATAAATCCGTTTCTGTTGAAGGTGATTCTGGAGTCTATCTTCAATACGCCTATGCTCGTACCAACTCACTCTTAGAAAGAGCTAAAGAACAAGGTTCAGATGGTCAACACTCGGTGTTGACCAGAGAGACGCGCGAAGTTGAAAGACTTCTGTATCGATTCCCAGAGGTGGTTGAGAGAGCGGGCAAAGAATATGCTCCGCATTACATTGTCACATACCTCACTGAACTTGCTGGTAGTTTCAACAATTTCTATGCACATGAGCAAATTATCGACGATTCACCCGAATCTCCGTATCGTCTAGCTATTAGTAAAGCATTTAATATCGTAATAAAAAATGGTCTGACTATTCTTGGCATACCTGCTCCTGAAAGGATGTAAAAGGTGCTAAAATAGGCAAAATATGGCGGAGAAATCAGAGCGAGCTCAAAGGGAGGAGAAAATTCTCCAATTCTGGAAAGACAATAAAATATTTGAGAAGAGTCTAGAAAAAGATGCCCCAAAAGGTGAGTTTGTGTTTTATGATGGACCTCCATTTGCGACTGGTCTGCCTCACTACGGAAGTTTGCTTTCCTCAATCATTAAAGATGTTATTCCTCGCTATAAAACTATGCGAGGTTTCCGGGTGCGACGTCGTTGGGGGTGGGACTGTCATGGACTGCCTATTGAAAATATGGTTGAAAAGGAGTTAGGTATCAAGAATAAAAAGGAGATTGAGGAGATGGGAGTGGTCAAGTTCAATAAATTATGTCGAGATTCCGTGTTGCGATTTGTGGATGAGTGGAAAATTTTTATTGATAGAATCGGTAGATTTGTTGACTACGACAACTCGTATAAGACGATGGATAACTCTTATATTGAGAGCGTTTGGTGGGCACTCAAAGAGATTCATAGTAAGGGACTGCTCTACGAAGGGAGAAAAGTTCTCTTGTATTGCCCACATTGCGAAACTCCTCTGGCTAAAGCCGAGATAGCGCAAGACAACAGTTACAAAGATGTCACTGAAGAATCTGTCTATGTAAAGTTTAAAATTGTCGGATTTCCCGATGCCTATTTTCTCGCATGGACGACCACGCCGTGGACTCTGCTTGGAAACGTGGCTCTGGCGGTTGGAGAAAATATTGATTATGTAGAGGCCAAGGTCGGCAAAGAGATTTTAGTGCTGGCCAAAGAGCGGCTTTCTATCATAACCGAACCTTATGAAATTGTTGCAGAACACAAGGGCAAAGAGATGGTTGGCATGGAATATGAGCCACTCTACGAAATTGCTGCCGTAAAAAATACCGGAAAGAAAGCTTGGTATGTCACCTCTGCCGGCTTCGTCAATACCGAAGAGGGAACTGGCGTCGTCCACACCGCAGTTATTTATGGAGAAGATGATTATGAGCTCGGGCTCAAATTAGATTTGCCCATGGTTCCTTTGCTTAATTCAGCTGGGCACTTCAATAACGAGTCACCGAAATTTATCCAAGGTGAATATTTCAAGAAAGCCGAAAAAACCGTCAAGGAAGATTTGGAGAAAAGAAACCTACTTTTCAAGCGTGAGATATACACCCACTCCTACCCACACTGTCACCGTTGTGGGACAGCTCTTCTTTATAATGCCCTAAGCTCTTGGTTTATTAATATCCAGCAAGTTAAAAAACGGATGCTCCAGCTTAATGAAAAAATTAATTGGGTACCGGAACATCTCAAACACGGAAGATTTCTTAATAATGTCGAAAGTGCACCAGACTGGACTATTTCTAGAAATCGTTACTGGGCTTCACCCTTGCCTATTTGGAAAGATTCGGAAGGGAAAGTTTATGTCATAGGTTCACTTGATGAATTAAAAAGATATACTAAAAAAAGTGGCAATAAATATTTTGTGATGCGTCATGGGGAGGCAGAAAGTAATGCCAAGAACATTCTTGACCTGACGGGCGACCCGAACAATCACTTGACCGATAGGGGGAAAAAAGAGGTAGAGCAGGCAAATGTATATAATGCTGATTTAGTTTTCTGTTCTCCATTCTTACGTTCTATAGAGACGGCAGAGATTTTGAATAAAAACTTTATTCTCGATGATCGTTTGCGAGAGGTGGGTCCGAATGAAGCAATTGGAGAGGTTCATAGGCGCATGTTTAACTTCATGTTTGCTGTCGAGAAAAACTATAGTAATAAAAAAATTCTCATCATCTCACATGGAGATCCGATTAAAACTCTTGTTGGTGATCTTGTGCACACTGGAGAAGTGCGAGAATTTGGTTTTGTGCAATATCCTCACAATGAACACTTCGATCTTGATCTGCACCGGCCGTATATTGATGAAATTGAACTTGTGTCTGAAGACGGTAAAATCATGAAAAGAATCCCTGAAGTCATAGATGGCTGGGTGGAGTCCGGCTCCATGCCTTTTGCTGAATACCACTATCCCATGGAGAATAAAGATGAGTTTAAGAAGCATTTTCCGGGAGATTTTATAGCCGAATATATTGGACAAACTAGAACCTGGTTTTATTACATGCACACCATGGCGGTTTTACTTTTCGATAATATTAGTTTTTGCAATGTGATCACCACGGGCAATATTCTCGCTGAAGATGGTAGCAAGATGAGCAAATCAAAAGCTAATTATACCGACCCCATGATAAACCTGGACTTCTTTGGCGCTGACGCTCTTCGTTATTATCTTGTTTCAAGCGTAGTGATGCGTGCCGAAGACACACGTTTCGTCGATGACGAAGTTAGGCAGATTCACAATCAAGTTCTTAATACTTTATGGAATTCTTTTAAATTCTATGAGATGTATTCTGGCATAGAAAATTCAGGCAATCCGCATTCAAGTAAAAATCTTCTGGACAGATGGATTGTGGCAAGACTCAAGGAATTGAATAAATCTGTGACAGAGGGTCTGGATGCTTATGATA
>Ga0209542_10021699_pt1 | contig 10041 bp, 14 predicted proteins | sample RifCSPhighO2_01_FD_184028 | JGI IMG/M metagenome (GOLD analysis project Ga0209542, IMG submission 184028) | Soil microbial communities from Rifle, Colorado - Rifle CSP2_plank highO2_0.1 (SPAdes) (version 2) | ecosystem: Environmental > Terrestrial > Deep subsurface > Rock core/Sediment ...
GCATCAGCTTTAGTTTTGTGAATGGTTCCATCTTTATGATTCAGCGGAGAGTAAAGCGTATATAACTAACTAATGGATTTCTTCCCCGATATCTTCGCTCGGTTTTAAACTCATAACGACAAGCTGGCCATTTTGAGCAGTGTACAAAACCTGTCTAAAATATTTATTCTCAAGTGAGAGTTTTTCTACGTTGGTGATGTATCCTTTCATATTTATATTATACAATTATTCATTAACAAAAGAACCCCTGACAGTCTTAACGACAAGATATACGGCGAAAAAGAAAAGTAAAGAAAGAATTTGGTTGACCCAGAAGAATGCTACATGCAGTCCGAAGCCCTGCAAAAACAACCAGTGCTATACACCCGATTATAGAAAATGCAATTGGTGCCTTAATGAAAGAAGAAAAGAACGGGTACGAAACAAGCATTATTAATCCGCCGAAAATGAATAGGTTCCTGACCGAGTCTCCATAATAGTGATAATTTATTTGTGTGTTCATAATTTTATTTATTTTCGCTTACTAATTTATAATTACGGTTGGAATAATTCTTCTGGCATAAAGCGCACTGATTTTACCGTAGGAAATTGTTTTGCTGTTGCCTCAATCTGTGACCACAGAATAGCTACACGACATGACCCGCCACTCGTCTTATTTTGCGGGTCATTAAATGTTAAAGTTACGACACCTTGAACAAGCACAGCACTCTTAAGAGAAACCCCCGATAAGGGAAATTCGGTCGTAATACCTTGTGCTCGTTCTTTATCAGAAAGTTCGCCACGCAAAAGAAGTTCAATACTTTCTTTAAGGGGGGTCACCGTTTTTGGCAGTACCCGTTCTACTGCAACCAAGCCTTTCTTGCTACACTGTGCACCACCAGGACCAAGGTCTTGGTCAGGATTGTAAAAATAAAGATTAATGCGTGTGCCTGTTTCTGCCGAAGCTTCCAGAGGACACTTTTCTCCAGAAACTTTCTTGTAAACCACTGACATGTCATAAGTGATCTTGCTCAAATCTACAAAACGAGTTCCGGTAGCATCGTCAGGCTTTCCGTACCCGCGGACAAAATCGTCTCCAATCTTTTTAAATATAACTTGCCCCACAGATATAACTTCTTCAGATAGGAAAGTATAGTCGGCTAATAGGATTCCATTTTCGTACGTACCTTTGAGTGTACCTGTCGAGCTATCCTTTTCAAAATTTTTAATATCGAGAGTTCCTTCGAAAGATTTACCTTCTTCGGATTCAACTGAAAGAGTGAAAACATCCTTTGCGAGATGGGCCACATAACAACCTACGATTGACTGTTCAGGAATAGCAGAAGGAAGAGCGCACTTGGAATACGTCTCAACTCCTGGATTGCCTTCAGTTATAAATGCCGTATCGCCCTTATTCCAGAAGACGAAGGACTCATCAGGATTGGCGTATCTTGCACCAGAAGCCGATATGGCGCGAAGAATCGACATATTCCTACCATCACTTAATTTCAAATCAACAAATTTATCATCCGTAGGGTAGAAAGTTGCTGTGATACTTTTCTCGGCATTGCAAACAAAAGTGACTGTTTTTGAATTTGCTTTATTTTTATTTTGCAAGGTTAAAAACACTCCAAAAAATATCAGAATGATTACCGATATGGAAGTAAATATTTTTGTATTTTTTTTCATAAATTTTTAATCTGTTTAGTGTGTTTTAAGAAGATTCTTGAAACGTTCCAAATCGTCCGTAACAAAAACACTTTTTATTGTAAACGGATTATCGCCTTCTTGATATGCGCCTCCTCCAAAGAGACGAGCTTCTTTGTAGCCGGACTCTTTTAAGAGAGAAACGAGCGTCTCAGAATACAAGCCGAAGGGATATGCGAATGCGGTTACTTGTTTTCCGATTTCGGACTCAATAGCTTCCTTACTTCCAATGACCTCTTTTACCAACTGCTCCTTATTAGTCATCCGAGTAAGATACGGATGGGATTTCGAATGTGAGCCAATCGTCATTCCTGCATTACTCATCTCTCGAAGTTGGTCCCATGAGAGATAGCTGGAGTGGCCTTGACCATTCGTAAAAATAAAGAAAGTAGCGGTAGCGTTGTACTTTTTTATAATCGGAAATGCATATGTATATTGATTTTTCCAACCGTCATCGAAAGTAAGTACGACAGGATTGGGTGGCAATGGTAATTTGTTTTCCGACGATGAGACTAGATCATCCAGAGAAATTATGCTGTATCCCGAATCGCATAGATATTTCAGCTGAGCTTCAAAAGATTCTGGGCGGACAGTGTAGAGCTTTGTTCCATCGGACATCCCTATATACCATGGTCGAATGCTGTGATATACCAGCACGCGAGCGGCAGGAACGGTTTCAGCCTGGCATACGGTAAATAAACCGAAGATAGCTATGCTCACTAATATAACTTTGTAACTTTGAGTGATCATAAATAATTTTTATTTCCACCTAGCCAGCTGAGCTTTCTTTATGTTCCTTTTCTGAGCCAATTTTTGTTTTAAAGTTGGCTTTGAGCTTTCAGGCACATTCTTACGCGGCAACGCCTTAAAGATGTCGCCCTTGACTCGCATAATCGGCCCCCTTAAGTTTTTAAGAACTGACTTCGCGTGAACATCTTTTATTATCAACTCGCGGTTTTTAATTTTCGCGTCTTCTTTGGACACCAACCATGCCACAGTGTCCCAAGAGCCACTGGATCGCTTTCCGGCTAATCTCTCCAGCCCGCCCGTTCTGCCTATGTCTTGGACCCGAAAGATCTTGAACTCGCTCTTCGGGCGCACCTCGATTCTAAAGAATTTTCCGTGGCCGGTAGTGTCGGGCTTTTTTCGGCTACGGCCTTGCGGTTGGGCTAAAGCATGTTGTCTGTGCGTCATGCTCTTCCACTTGGCTTGAGCTTTTTTAATATTCTTTTTTGCTGCTCTTTTTTGTTTTAGTGTTGTCATATAAGTTAAGTGTACTTTTAATTAAAATTCTCTTTCTTCGTTGTATTTATCCTCATCTTCTGGATATTCATATCCATTTTCTCCGACTAAATAAACTGGTTCGACCACCGGGGTAGAATGAAACACGGCCTTTCTTGCTTTCCTTATTGGATTCATCTTTGCATTTTTAATCTTGCCTTCCATTCGAGGAGGTCGAGTCAAGTGAGTCTTTTCCCTTAAATCTTTCTTTTTGTCTTTTAAGTTCTTTTTCATAATATATTTGGTTAATACCTATAATGGAGATCGCGGATTACCTCCTCGTCTCGAACCTGCGGAAAATTTTTATAATATGCCCCAACGGAAGAAAAGTAGTCGGTCATTTCATGTAAGGCGATTACATTATCTGTTTCAGAGCGCAATAATGTTGCTATATTCTTTGGAGATACAGGCACAGCTACAATTATTTCCTTGGCTCCTTGTCGTCTTACATACTGTATTGCAGACCGCATGGTCAAGCCGGTAGCTATGCCGTCATCAACCAATACAACTATTTTGCCTTTAAGGTCGGTGGGCGCTTTCCCGCGCCTATAATTTTTAATTCTTCGCAAGACTTCCTTTTCCTGCCTTTTTGTTTCTTCTTCGAGCCAAACCTTGTCCACGGAGTTTATCTCCGATTCGTTGCATAGGCGGGCTCCGCTTTCATCCACAGCGCAAATGGCATATTCGGAGTTGTAAGGATGGCCTATTTTACGCGTAATCACAACATCAAAAGGTGCCTTTAGAGCTTTGGCCACTTCCAAACCAACCTCGACTCCTCCCCGGGGCAACGCGCATACCACCACGTCGTGGTTTTTGTATTCGTGCAGAGCTTGAGCCAGTTTTTTACCAGCTTCTTCGCGATTTTTAAAAATGGTCTTTGATTGATGAGCTATTTTTAGATTCATTGTTGTGTTTGCCATTACCTTTTAAGTTAATTTTGTTAGATAATACATGGAAATCTTAAAACCTCCAGCTAAAAATTCCCCACTGTCCAGATTCTTTTTCTGCAAGTTTTGCCAAACGGGTTTGTTCCTCCTCCATAATACGAACTTGCTCCATAACGGTAGCTCGTATTTCTTCAGTGGCAGTGGCTTCATTGATAAGATTTTTAAGCTCCTGTATCCTCAGACGATTTTGTTCTTGCTCTTGCTGAAGAATCTGTGCGTTTATGCTGTCACCACCGAAGAAAACATGTGCCCAAAATCCACGTGCACGAATCTCTGCCTCTGCATTGAGGGTCGCTTGCACTGAATTGTTTATTTGCTCTGTGATTTGCGTTGTTCGCGGGCCCACAGAACCCAAAAGACCTTCTGAAGCATAGATGGCGTGTATAGCAAGCCGAATGCGATTTTGACTTTGCATGATTTCACGATACTGCTCTGTCGTACTCGTTGCCTCTTGGTTAAGTTCTTGTTCTCGATTCTCTATTGTGGCTCGAAGTTGTTGAGCGTTTCCTACAGGAACCGCAACATTTTCCAAGTCAATGCGAATGCGGTCTCTGTCTTGATCTCGAAATTGATCGCGATCTTGCAGAGGTTCATCCTCATCGTCAACTGCGGGATCCTGAATACGATCCCTATCTTGGTCACGAATCTGATCCTGAATAGGTAGAGCTGTTGTGTTAATTATAGGATCTTGGACACGATCTCTATCCTGCACCTGGTCTCCAGATCCTCCCTTTGAACCCCCTCCACTACCTTGTGCGAATACATGTTGCACAAATACCAGCCCAGCAATAAGAAATATTGCGAATGTAAACATAGTGATTTGTGTTTCGTATTTTTTATTTTTCATAGTAAGTAATAGTTTAGTTTAATAATATTTTCCTATTATTGTGTTTGCACTTCTCCGTTACGAATGTAAACGGTTTCCTTCTCTCGCTCTATGCCTCGTTCGAGCATAATGTCATATGAGCCTGCCTCCTCATACGAATTGAATGATGCAACAGTTAAAGCATAACCCCATCCAACCTTATCGACCGCAAGACGCGCCGCTTGCTTGATGTCTGGAGTTAGTTCAAAAGCCCTGATACAAGCTCCAACCTCCTCGTCAAAGGCATATCCCGCGGCTATAAGACAACCATACTCATCACGGTCCCCGCCGATAATTACGAGTTCTTCCTGAGACAAGTAAAAATAAGCACCTGCAACAATAAAAAAGACAGCTATGATGGCAATAATGATGTAAGTTTTTTTCGTCATTTTTTAATCTTGATCTTTACAGCTTTTTCTTTCGCTCCGGCAATAGCAGGGATTGTAACTATAAGCACACCGTTTTCGTATTTTGCTTCGGCTTTTTCCGCATCGACAAGTTTTGGAAGACTTACGGATCTAGAGAATGAACCACGGCGGATCTCTTTACTGTAATAGTCTTTTTTGTCGACTTCTTTTTCCTCTTCACGTCTTCCAGAAATAGTGAGCATATCTTCATCAATCTCAATATCTAGCTCTTCTTCTTTTACTCCCGGCAAACTCATTTTTGCAACAACGTTTCCTTTTTCTTCATAAAGATCCACCGCCAGCTCCCAGCCAAGTTTTGGAAAAGATGGCAACATACGATCTTCAAAAAAGCGATCGATGTCTTTAAAAGGTTCCCATTTTATTATTTGCATAGTATGTAATAATTAGCTTTATAATATTTTCCGCTCAAGTTTATTTATAAAGAGTGGCGACCTTTATGTTTATCATCCACCCGTTTCTATACATTGCCTAGAGATTGGAGCAAAAGTTATACACACAACTAAAAAACACTGCCCTAGCAGTCCTAAATCAATATCACAGTGGCAACAAAAAAGTTGTCGTCAGCTCTTAGTTTTGAACGAATTTCTGTTTTAGTGCTTCTACTCTTTTTTTCTCCGTAATGTCATCAAGTATTTGGACATAAAACAAGAGCCCGTTATGTTTTACAGGAAAAATCGTAGTTAGAAGATTGAAGAATGTGCCATCTTTCCTTTTATCAATAATTTCGTCGGACTGAAATATTTTTTCTTGCTTATTACGGCGGCACTCATCCGTGAGTCAGGACGCCCTAGCGGAAATGTCCGAGGCTCAAATCCTTGACAGATAACTTAAGAGGTGCTATAATACTGGCTGAACAGTTTGCACCTATTTTCCCAATTTCGGGTATGGTGTTGTCGTCAATGCAATAGAACAATACAGAGGAGAGTTTACCGTGGAGAATGCACGAACGGTCTACGAGATCGATGGCGAAGAAATGCCATGCGAGCCGAAGGATTTACGTTTCTATCCGTACGCCCTGATGAACACGTTCAATCGGGGTGAGAGAGAAGAAGCGGCGGCGAGACTCGTGAAAGTGGCGCAGGAGGAAGGTCGGTGGGTCGGAGTCTCCTTCGCGCGAATCGTCGGGAAAGTGGTGGAAGAAGCGCGAAAGTCGAGCGAGGTCTCCGGAGTGAAGGAGCGCAACTGGCGAGCAAGCTGGAAGCATGAGCACGATATCCGTCGCTACCGACTTCTCGCGATCCTCACGCTTGGTGCGTACACGCTCTTCGTGAAGAAGCCGGTGCTATCACTTGAGCCGGTGCCGGAATGGCAGGAGCCGTTCAGCATCGTGCTCATGTACGGACTCTCGTCCTTGGTTGATGGATTCCTCGAGTTGCAGGAGAAGGGCTTCGTTCGAATCACCTGCACTCACCAGGACGATGGGACGAAGGGAATGTACCCAGACGACGTGATCTACCCGACGGCGTCACTCGCGGGACGCATCCTCGAAGTTCAGAAGTCGCGTCAGGTGCACTAGAAGTGCAAGGCGTAAGCGGGCGGGGTCTATCTCACGGGATCCCGCCCGCAGAGAATATATTCGTGAGTCAATGCCACTGAAAAGCCCAGCTTTATCAGTGGCTTTTCATTTGAGTGGAAATGGGGTCAGGTACCCTTGTTTCATCCGTGAGTCAGGACGCCCTAGCGGAAATGTCCGAGGCGCGAAGCCGTATGTGCTTGCCCCACCCATCCTGCGCACACACATCCCGCCCGCGAAGGGCAGAAGGGATCGCGGGCGGGGGCTCCCTAAATTATTATCCCTTTATCACAGCAATCGGTTTGAGGCGAGCGACCTTCTTTGCAATTCCTGCTGTATGAATTACGTCAACAACATCGTCTAAATCTTTGTAGGCAAAGGGAGCTTCTTCGGTAAGACCACGACGTGATCCGGCATTAATGACAATGCCTTGTGTCTCAAGCTGTTTTCTAAGCTCCACAGAGCTGATTTGCCGACTTGCACGGTGACGCGACATCCTGCGACCTGATCCATGGCAACTTGAGCCGAAGCTTTGCGTGAGTGATCCTTCTTGTCCTACAAGCACGCATGATCCGGTACCCATACTTCCGGGAATAATAACGGGCTGGCCCGGGAATGCGCGCGTCGCGCCTTTTCGATGAACGATAACCTTCTTTCGCTTTCCGTCAATATCATATTCCTCGACTTTAGCAATGTTATGAGCGACATCGTAAAGTAAGGCCAGCGGATCGTTTTCATCTCCAGTTACTTTTCGCCATGCGTTGCGAACTTCCCACGTTATCATTTGTCGGTTAGCCCAAGCGAAGTTTGCTGCCGCTGACATCGCTTTGAAGTATCGCTGTCCTTCGGAAGATTCGAATGGAGTACAAGCAAGTTCACGGTCGGGAATTTCAATACCGTAGCGCGACATTGCGAGGTTCATCTCACGAATGTAGTCCGTTGCTACTTGGTGCCCCAATCCGCGAGAGCCTGTGTGAATGAGAATGCATGCTTGATTTAAGAAAAGACCGAGACGTACAGCTTCCGAATCATCAAATATTTCCGAAACATATTCTACTTCCACAAAATGATTTCCCGCACCGATAGTGCCGAGCTGATCTTTCCCTCGAGCACGAGCTCGTGCTGATACAAGTCCCGGATCAGCATCAGCCAGCCTTCCTCCGGATTCAATGTGCTTTAGATCATCATTGGTTGCATACTCTTGCTCCAGCATATATTCGGCGCCTCGCGAGAGCACTTGATCAAAATCTTCCCCCGAAAGCTTTAAACGGCCTCCTCGACCAACGCCGGAAGGTACTTCCGCAAAAATAGTGCGTCCAAGATCTTTTGCGAATGGAAGGACATCATCTCGAGTCCGTTTTGAGACGAGCATACGCACTCCGCAGTTAATGTCGTAACCAATGCCACCAGGCGATATGATTCCATTTTCAATGTCAAATGCCGCTACTCCGCCGACCGGAAAACCATATCCTTCATGCACGTCCGGCATGGCAAGCGCCCAGCCGACAATCCCCGGCAGTGTCGCAACATTTGCGAGCTGATCAAGCGAACGATCTTCAAAAACTTCCTTGAGCATTTTCTCTGTCGCATAGACGCGTGCGGGTACACGCATATCAGAACGGAAACTCTTTGGGAGCTCCCATAGCACATCCGAAATTTTTTTAAAAAGTGTGATATCAAACATGTTATGATTTGTGCCAAAGCGGCACTCCATCTTTTGGTTGAAGTTTTACCGAAGCTAGCACTTTATATCCCGTTCCTCCTCTGTCCGGAGATTCAAACAACTCAATTGACTCAACATTCATTGAAAATTGCACGGGTCGCTGTATCGGGCGGTGACCGACCTTTTCCGAGTCAGCTTTCTTAAATCGCGCGATAGTCATGTGTGGAACAAACGGGATTTTCTCTTTTTTATTAAAAACCTTCAGGAGCTTTTTCTTCAGGGAAATAATTTCTTTCGTCGCACTACACTCTATCCAGACAAGCCGCGGACGTTCTTTGTCTGGGCCATATGAGAGCTGGGAGAAATGCAGTTTGAATTTACGAACCCGTCCGAGTGTCGCCCGCAAAGTTCCTTTTACATACGGCAAATCACGCGTCTCAAATGGGGGTACAAGCGTGAGATGGATATCTTCCGGCGGAATAAATCGTCCGGGCAATTCGCCGAATGCGCTTTGCAGGCCGATAATACCATCCGAGAGTTCTTCCGGAAGTTTAATGCCGATAAATATTCTCCTTGGTCTGTGTAATTTGTGTCTTGTCATATGTCAAAAATAATATGGGCGCGCCAACCACTCTTGGGTATGTGTTCGACCTTTGCTTCATGATAAGTGACAGCCTTGATATCTTCCGTAAAGTTCTTCACCTTGTAGCCTTGCAACCGCGCTTTGATTTGGTGCCCCACCAACTTATCAAAATGGATCGAATCGTACGCCTCTTTGTGTGATTGTGCCAGGGAAAGCGCTTCATTTAGAAAATCAACAAGAAGAGCCGTGCTGTCTGGCGCAGAGAGTTCAATGACCCGCTCCACTTCTTTTGCGCCGCGCGGTGTCGGTTTGAGATATGTAAACATACCCCGAAGTGCCTCGGTAAAAAGTCCCGGAAGTGTGCCATTCTCCACTTTCATTCTAACGTCTGCGGTATGTTCAAGAAATGAATACATAAATTTTGTGTTATTCTTCGCCGTACCCAAATTCTTCTGGTGGCGGCATACGCGACTTGTCTGGCTTCTCTCCGAGCTCTTTCTCGGTAGGCTTCTTCCAGAAAGGTGGGCCGTTGCGATCATAGGTACCGAAAAGCTCTGTTTCATCTAGAATATGACCCGCTATCTCTTCCTCCAGCTCTTCGGCGCTGGAATCGGGACTAACTTCAAGCTCTTTACTTAAAGCGAACAGACGGAAGCGGTAACGATGAACTTTTCCGCCTGGCGGACAAGGCCCACCGTAGTGGTAATTACTAAATGAAGTTTTGCCTTGTGTTACACCAAGCGGAACCTCTCCTGCTTGTATCGAAGTGGTATGCGGTCGGATATTCCACATAGTCCAATGGAGAAAATTCCACCCTGCTTCATCTGTCGCATTGATATCGTCCATGATGAGGCAGAGGCTTCTCGTGTGCTTAGGTTGATCACTGATTTCGAGTGGCGGATGGATATTTTCACCATCGCAGGTATAGCGCGTCGGAATTTGTTTTTCATTTTTGAACGCTTTGCTTTCAAGTTTCATTTTAGTGCGAATTAACTGATAAATGTTATTTGAAGAACCGTCTGAACCAGGAAACGGCAAGTTGCGCTACTTCTTCACGGGTCCCTGGCTCTTCGAA
>Ga0209542_10021700_pt1 | contig 10041 bp, 9 predicted proteins | sample RifCSPhighO2_01_FD_184028 | JGI IMG/M metagenome (GOLD analysis project Ga0209542, IMG submission 184028) | Soil microbial communities from Rifle, Colorado - Rifle CSP2_plank highO2_0.1 (SPAdes) (version 2) | ecosystem: Environmental > Terrestrial > Deep subsurface > Rock core/Sediment ...
GGAAGAACTGTTATTTCAAATGAACTTTGTGTTACTCCTGAACCGTCCCCAACCCCGTAGTGACAATTACAACAAAATAATTTTATTCTTCGCTAAGATTTACTATAATTCTTATGAAGATTAAGGTGAAAAAGTGCTCTTTGTCTAGCCTTTACTCCTCTTTCCAGCTTATAAATTCATACTCCCCGGAGACGGGAAAATATGGTGGGGGCATAAAAAGTAAGTTGCCATCGTAATTAATTGTGCGTGTGATAAAACCTGAAGTTGGGCCACTTCCAAAGTTCCAATATGATTTTTCAAATGAAATCACTGCCCCATTTATTGTCAGACTATCTTTGATCGCCTGGGTTGTCCCCTGGCACCAAGAAAAATAGCCATGTCGGATGATTTTCCCTCCTTGTGCCATGAGTGCCGCATCTACTTGGAAGTTATTTGGAATGTCGCGTACAAAGTAGATATCATGCTGTGCGATAAGCCCTAAACTATTTGTTCCATCATAGGCTGCATATAAGAGGTTATTTCTGATCCAGATGTTCATTTCGTTGCTTGCTGTAGGAAATCTTGCTGCAACAACTGTAATTCTTCCGTTTACTGTTCCCTCAACCCACAAATGATCTTCTGCAAATATAATGGGGATATCATCGACATTGTACGTTCCGATTGAGGTCTCGCCTGTTATTCTCTGGTATCTTCGTTGGCACCCGTCATCAGACTCGTAACCATAATAATAATTTGTGTTTGTGACCCTTCTGACATTCACCGTGCCGTTACTGCTGAATACCAAATGATATCCGCGTGCACCTGATGCTTCCAAATAGAGACCGTCATTAATAGCATTTTGTTGCATATCGTCAAAGTTGAACTGGATTAAGCTGAAGGGAACTTGTGGAACAGGATATTCCCAAAGCCCGGTGTCCCCACCTGCTCCCCAAACACCAGGCATATATGTTGCCGGGCTACAGCCAGTTTCTGATCCACAAGTATATTGCTCTTGCGCACTGGTTACTCGTGCGGTATTTGTTCCATCCATACGAATACCAGTATTTGAGTGAACATCTCCATTTACGGTAATACCACTCCCATACCAGCTGGCGGCATGTTGCAAAAATGAATAGCGGGCAAGAGAGGGCTGGCCATATTGTGCTTCAATCGTACGGGTGATTGAAGGATTTACATTTGAGTGCCCGGTAGATCTGATTGTAACAATCGATGAGCCATCTTGTGGAGCGATGACTTCCAAACTATATTGTCCAACAATGTTTCCTTCAGGGTCAGTGAAATCGTGAAGATAAGGACCAGCTCCACCAGTACCATCCTGAAAATCGTCAGGGGCATGGGCAAGGTGCCAACGGTAATAGTTAACACCGGATTCAGCAATGGAAAGTGATTGCTCACTTAAGACCTGTCGATTTGAGAACTCTAGCTGTGCCGCCAGAAGAAACAAAAGTGCATAAATCACCACGAGAAATGCACCGGTAAGAACCAGAAGTGCCGGTGTGACACTTCCTAACCAAATTAGTTTTTTCTTTTTCATTCTGCAAGGTTATCCTTCAGTGTCCGAATCCCTACATATGACTCTAGCACGAAATCGCTGGTTGGATTATTTTCTAGGGGATTAATTCGCAGACTAATACGAATAAGCTTAACGTCCAAAAGGCTTGCGGGGGTTGGCAGTGGATTGTTTGCTGTATCAGATGGCCAGCCGTCATTAAAGTACAAAAAAATTGGAACGGCACCGTTGCGAACGTTTTCCACTATTATTTTTGTTTGCGCACTTCCACTTGGATATGTTGCAGGGTAACCAATTGGCTCAATAACATCTTTGTAAAGTATTGTGTCTACTAGGTAATATCGTACCCGTTCACTGGAATCATCAAAATCAATATCAGAATAAAAAATAATCTCATTATCATCAGCCAATACAACAGGATAAGATCCACTATCGGCTTGGCGAGCCGTGCGCAGTTCACGCGATATTGTCGAAACCGAATAGTTAGCTCCATCAACAGCAATGGAACCATTGAACGTATTTACCTGGCTGTCACTGATGATGACCTGAAGTCCGAGGATACCCATTCCAAGTACCACAATCAAAACACTTGCGACAAGCACTTCCATCGTAGTAAACCCACTTTCTATTTTGCGTCTCATGGCTGATTTAAAATGACCGTTTCAGTTGTATGCCCAGAAATTGTCACCGTACGAATATCGTCAAGATATCCTGTGGCAGTCAGGGTTAATGTGTAGTCAGCAGGCACAATGTCTGTAAAATACACTTGACCAAAATCTGCCTCAGTTGATTCACCAGTCTCGAGTGTCTCTTCGTAGTCCACACCATTTGAAAGCACAGCTGTGGCAAGAGGTATTGGTGCATCAGCAGAATCTGTGATAATAACTGTCAGCCCAGGGTTATTGTTTGCCGCCAACCCGATTTGTGCGGTCGGCGTTGTATTTGGGTCTACAGTAAACGGCAAAAGTGGTGTCGCAACTGCGATATTTCTATCCACCTCCGACGGTAGCGTAATTTCATATACTCCCCATTCAACCCCTTCAAGAGTTGCAGAACCATTTGCATCTGTAGTTATAGTGTCTTCATATTTATATACCGGTTCATCAAATGCATTCGTACCGAGTGTTTTATTCCCTTGTATGAGAAGCTCCTGATTTGCCAGTGGTGTAAAGCTTCCTGCATCATAATTTTGGGTTACAAAGTTTACTGTGCTTGTTCTATCAATTGAAAACAATAGTTCTGTAAGTTCTCCTACAATTACCGTGGCGTGCGGGTTTGTGGGATTAGCAATTTCAGCAGTTGAGTATGTTTTGTCACTGCTAAAGCCACTTTTTGTAATGCTAACTTCGTAACATCCACTACAAGCAAGTGCCCCTGGCAAAAATACTAAGCCGTTGTCATTTGTTTGCGCTATGAGGTTTACCGCGGGTGATACATCACTTGAAACAATGGTAACTGTTGCTTGTGGGACTGGTGCACCAAGTGCATCAAAAACCAAGATAGATAGTGTTCCTCCACCGGTCACTGATTCCACGCCCGCTGGCGAAATATCCGTAATCAGTGTAATTGTGGCTCCATTTGAAGCTGCAAGTCCACCCCATGAGACATCTACCCGAACACGCTTGTAATCTGTAGGAAGTAGGTCGATTGGAGTTTGACCGTCGAAGGGGTCATCAATATAAACAACTGTGGTTCTCACTGTATAAGAAAGACCATTGCGGAGCACCTCATTAGACTGTGGAAAAATTCCTGATGGTATCCCCCCTTGAGTCCCAACATCATCAAATGGCACATTTCTGATTTCTTCGATTTGTTCTTGAGCAACATGGCGAGCAGTAATACGTGCTCGGGAAAAAGTAAGAAGATCATAGGCGGCAAAAACAAGCGTAATAACAGCCTGTGAAAGGATCATAAAGAGTCCTAGGGATATCAAAACACCGATATATATTTGACCTTTTTTGGTCTTTTGACGGGCAGACATACTTACTAAATTACCTTATTTTAAGTATAACGTGTTTGCTGGAGATATGAAACGGAATAAGGTTATAATGAATTGTTAACTGCCCATGTTTCAAAAATCTTTTGTATCAATTGTCTTTTATCCGGATAAAATTCAGGTTTTAAAGCTGGATAGCAAGCGAAAACGCGTCGTCAAGTTTTCCCAGTTTGAAGTTCCCCCGGGTGTCATTATGAAGTATCGAGTTCGTGATCAGGTAGCGCTGTCGAAAATTATTTCCCAGGTTTGGAGAAAAATGGGGCTTCATGACAAATTTGTTGGCGTAGTTGTGCCGGAATTTTCCACTTATACAAAAACACTTTCTTTACCAGCTCTTGCAACTGACGAGATAGACGAAGCGATCCAGTGGCAGCTTCAAGAGTTTTTACCGACTGCACCAAATAATGTTATTTCAGATTGGAAGATTGTAAAGCGTACCGCAGAAAGTATTGATGTATTAGTCGTGGCAATACTCAGGGACATATTGTTTGGATATGTCGATGCAGTGGGACATGCAGGGCTTTATCCACTTGTGGTTGAGACTCCGTCACTTTCGTTGGAACGTATCACCGGGGGAGACACAGGCGGTAAGATGATTTTGTACGTAAGCTCACACGAAACACTTCTTATACTGGCTGAAGGGGAAAAAATTGTCGCAAGCTCTGTCGTAAACACAAATAAAGTGGAAGATACTCTCAATACTGCGACTCGTATGATTGAACACTATAGACACGTCAAAGTGGAACATGTTCATATTGGTGGGGTTGCTTTGACACAGGATCTTATTCAATATCTCAACTTCAATTTGGGAATTCCTGTTCAACTTATTAGTTATTCAATTGCAGGTATTGCTAATGGACAGGCGCAAGACTACCTGTCAGCTATTTCGATGCAGCTCACTGATCCTGCCGAGCCTGAAAGTGAACGAACGGTAAATTTACTTCCGCCCGGGTGGGCAACGCATTATAAACACAAACTTCGTGATATTCGTTATTGGACACTTACCCTTTTAGCCTCGGTTGTGGTTTGGGCAGCATTTCTTTCGACGGTAATTGTATTTATGTTGATTGGTATGCAAAGTGACCAACTGCAGCGTGAACATGCAGCAAGTGGTGAAGAAGACTATGGCAGTGTTATTGTAGAGGTAGAAAATATCAACAAATTAACTTCAAAAACATTAGCAATTACATCAAGGATTGTACCGCCACAAGTTGTTATCAATAAAATTGCGGCAACAAAACCACCCGGTGTGACTATTTCCCTATATGACCTTAATATGGAATCAGGGCGAGTAACCATTGCTGGGGTCGCAGCAACCAGGGGAGATTTAATTGCGCTCAAAAATGCGCTTGAACAAGAAAATGATTTTGATGACATCGAAGTGCCAATATCAAGCCTTGTAAATGAGGCAAATCTCGATTTTCAAATTAACCTTAATTATGTGCCCGTGACAGCAGTGAAAAAAGTAGCACCAAAATTAAATATTTAGAATCATGAGATTTATTAAATCAAAACAGTCAAAAAAGAGTACTCAAAGCACTTCTTCTGGTGGTGAACAAAAAGCCCCTCCACCAGCCCGACCACCTGAAGAAAAGGAGCAAGAGTTTCGCTTGAAAGTGCAAAGTGAAGTGGAGTCTTCCGGGAGAATCTCGCGTGAAGTGCTCAAAACAATAATCTTTAATGTAATGAACCTTATTGTTGTAGGCGTATTGGTATTTTTATTGACACGTCTTCCCCAAATGGCAGATAACTTAAAAAAAACCAGAAGCGAAAATTTACTCCAGCGGGAAACTGCTGACATTGCAGTATTAAAATCTGATATTGAACGGGCGCGCGCGCGAGTCGAGGATATTGATGCTTATTTTGCAAACGACGAAGAGCTTATTGCATTTGTTGCAGAGATGGATACCTTGCGCGCTACCGGTGTGGTTACTGGCTTTTCATTTCTGGGAAATGAGCCAATTGATGATAAAAGTGGTAACAAGGGACTCCCTATAAATATAGTGTTTGTAGGTTCAATCGAACAAATCAATAGTGCACTTCGTCAAATTGAATCACTACCTTATTTCATTAAAGCCGTCGATATTGAACTTGAGCGCAATCAGTCAGAAGAAATAGGAATAAGCTATGAAATGCGCTATGGAGGACTAATTTATGTCGGACAGAATATTTGATCGATTTTATCTTTACGCAGGCATATCGTTAATACCGCTAGCGGTGATGGTAATTATTGTTGCGCGTGGAATATTTGGCGCACTAGCAACCGCTGGGCAAGTGGATGAAGCACTTCTTGACTCATCCAATCCGCGCATAGAACAGGCGCAATTGGACGGTGCGTACAAAAAAACTGTAGAAAGTGAATTCGTACCGCTTGACTTAAGGGAGTAGAAATGGTTACAAATAGATATATGCAATTTCCTAAAAAGGAGGTGAGACTTGAACTATGAGAAAAAATAACTATTCAGGTTTTACGCTCATTGAGCTTCTTGTCGTTATCGGTATTATTGGAATTTTGGCAGCAATTGTATTGGTCGCGGTAAATCCGGGACGACAATTTGCACAGGCGAGAAACACTACAAGGCAGAGTGACTTAATTCAGATTACCAATGCGATTTATCAGTTTGCTTCGGAGAATAATGGTAATTTGCCTGGTACAGCGTTTACAGCCAGCGTACCGAATTTTCCAGGTGCATGCGGTGGAAACCCCCCTACCACTGCTACTGCTATTGGAACTGGAGGGTTTAATTTGGCTGCAGCTGGTGCTGAAGATCCTAATACTCCAGGATCGGTGTTAGCGGGAACAACTATTTCTCCGACTTATATCGCTGCAATACCACAGGACCCATCAACTGGAACCGCAGCGGATACTGGGTATACGCTTTGTTCGGATACAGGACGTATAACGGCTACTGCACCAGATGCAGAGTTAAGTGCGGTTATTTCAGTGACACGCTGACGAAAAAGAGAAGTACCTGCCCGAGATGCAAGGACTTCTCTTTTTTCGTGTAAGGGGAAAGGGGGTTGAAATGGTTTTTCGATGTATGTTAAGTTTAAATATGAACACTGTTCGTCGAGGCTTTACTTTGATCGAGCTTCTGGTTGTTATCGGTATTATTGGAATTTTAGCTGCAATTGTACTTGTGGCAGTAAACCCTGGCCGGCAATTTGCACAAGCACGAAACACTACAAGACAAAGTGACTTAATCACAATCACGAATGCAATATACGAGTTTGCCGTTGAAAATAACGGTAATTTGCCATCGACTGACTATACATCAGGAGGAAATTTCCCCTCATCTCAAACATGCATTGGTGACACTCCCCCGTGTTTTGATTTAGCTGGCGCTGGTGCTGAGGATCCAAACAATCCAGGTGGTATAGCTGTAGTTGACACAATTGTTCCAACTTTTGTAGCTGGTATGCCGGAGGATCCAAGTGCAGGTACCCCACAAAATACTGGTTATACAATTTTCGTAGACGGTAATGGCCGTTTAACTGCGACTGCTCCGAATGCTGAAAATGATGCTATCATTACAGTTACTAGGTAAGAGATCTTTATACTTAGTCGTATTTTTGTGCATATATTTTATTTTTTCCTTCTTTGTCGTCAGTCCACTGTTAGCTCAAGAATCGTCGACAATAAAAGTTACCGGTTACGATTTTAATAGAAGTTCATCTGCTTTACTTGATTTTGATGGTGATCCACTAGTTCATCCTGGCGGACCTAATTCTAGTAGTACAGTTTTAGGAAATTTTTTACTTAATCCATCTAACTTTGGACAAAACGGTATTGTTAAGTGTTCAGTAGATCTTCAAAATCCAACCTCGTACATAGAGTCTGGTTCACTGATAAATAATTCCGGTAACTTACTGGTTGATGTATTTTTTGCAACAGATACAATACAAGATTTGTCTACAGAAGAAATTACTGAATTAACAAAATTCATAAATGCCGGTGGCATCGTTTATGCACACACAGTGTCGATAGGCGGTGATCAGTATGTTAAATTATTTGAAAATCTAGGTTTAGATATAGTTTTTGGAGAGAGACAGCAGGAACCAACTGGGAGTCTGTCATCTGACCCTGATGATACTACGCCGATTACCAATGGATCTTTTGGGATAATTGGTGCCTTGGAACATGGTCCATATCGAGAAATTATAAGTGGTGATGCTAAAATTATTGCATATAGTCCAACTTTAGGTACGAATCTTCTGGTTGAATCAAGCATTGGAAATGGATACTTGGCTGTTGCAAGTTCACCCCTTCATGTGAATATCCTTGCGCGCAACAGTAACATAAGATATTTTGCCAACCTGGTTTCCCTCGGTTGCAAAGAGAAGAGTAATTCAGTAGTTCTTGATGTCCCTTCATTTAAACAAGGACTTTTTCCTTATGATGGGGAAAGCCCTCTGTGGGAAAATCTAATATACGATGATGGGGACAATTTGGATCTTTGGTGCGATGTAAATGGCGATTATGCAAGTATGGCAGAGTGTGCTTGCGCTCTTACCTCTGCTTCTATGGTAATGAAGTATTTTGGTGTTGAGAAATCACCTGGCGGGCAGGATCTTAACCCAGCAATATTAAATCTTTATGCTGAAGAGGTATTCCCAAATGGCGGGTTTCATGGCTTTGTAAATGGGAATTTCAGATGGGATTATGTAGGGAACTTTTCTGCGGTTGCCAATGACTCTTTTCCTACTCAACCCAAAATAGAGCAGCCAGTACGAGAGGACTTTAATGTTGAAAGGGTAAAAGAATTAATTGATGAAGGGAAACCAATAATTCTAAAAGTGTTAGGAAAATGGGGGACACACTGGATAGTTGTAAAGGGATATGATCCTGATACAAACAGACTGATAATAAACGATCCAGCACTGCCTGATTCATCAGGGTATTCATATTTGGATGAAAACTATACTCCATATGGAACTGGATCTATGGTGATTTATGAAACTACTAATTCCGACTATCGGTATTTACAACTAGCGACACTCTCTCCTAGCCAACTGCTGGTAATTGACGGACAAGGAAATAAGACCGGATATGATGCTGGTACCGGGCAAATGCTAACTGAGATCCCAAACTCGAGTTATGCCCTGGATGAATATTACGGTTCACCAACTAGTGAATCTGAGGTAGCAGCTGCCTCAGAAGGTGTGTACTTTTTAACAATTAAGCTACCCGAGGATGGTGAATTTAATCTACAAACAGTTAACCAAGAAGTATCAGACCCAGTCTATATTTATTCATCAAATGTAGAGGGTAATGTCGTATCAAAGACGTTAACTACACCTGATGAGGAGGAAGCTTACAATGTTATTTATAGGCAAGAAAATGCGGGTGAAAGTGTAAATCTTAATATCGATGCAAGTATCGATATCGTACCTTTTTTGAAAAGTAACATTATTATTCCTCAGCATTATATTCCGATACCTGTGGCAATACTGGCTGATGAAGGTTTTGATGTGAGTAAAGTAAATAAAGACTCGCTAACTTTTGGAAAAACGGGAGACGAAGAAAGTTTACTTTCTTGTAGTAAAAAACTTCTTGATGTAAATAAAGATGGAAATAAGGATCTTATATGTTATTTTTGGTGGAGTAAAACAAATATTGGCGTAGAGGATACACTAGGCATTATTAAAGGAGTATATGGAGATGATATTGCATTTGAAGCATCAGATACTTTGCATGTTTTCGTTCCCTTCTGGAAGCGATAAGATGTTGGCTTGCACTTCAGTTTGCCTCACTATACAATTGATAAAGGTAGATGGGACGAGAAATATATAGTATAGGAAACTTGTCAGGGCTTAGCACTTGATAGCCCACAGATTATTGCCCGCCAAAAAAGGCGGGTTTTTTCTTTGTCAATGAAAATGGAACAAATAATAGAGCAAACAATTACAAGATATTTTCCTGCGAAGTGGAAGAGAAGAGATATCCGCTTTTTTTTAGGAAAGTCAAAATACGAGGTCGATAGTGTCGCGTTGCATAAAAACTTAAATGAACCGGTACGAGATTTTGTACTCCGCGGAGGGAAACGTTTGCGACCAAAACTTTTTTTGACAACACTAAAACTTTTTGGAGTGAGTCCTAAAAAGTATGCTGACATCGCTGTTCTAATAGAGCTTGTACATAATGGGACATTAGTTTTGGATGATATTGAAGATGATGGCGTGCTGCGTCGAGGAAAACCCACAGTTCATCAAAAATATGGCATTGATACAGCTACAAACGTAGGTATGAGCTTACATGTTATGCCCCTTCGTATGCTTCTTGTAAACCATAAAGAGTTATCAGATGAACAAAGACTTCGTATGTGGGAGATATATGCAGAAGAAGTTACGAATGTCAGCTTTGGCCAAGCGCTGGATATTTATTGGCATAAAAATCAAACGAATGAAATAAGAAAAAGTAGATATCTGGAAATGGTACGCCTAAAAACGGGCTCGTTGATGAGAATGAGTATGCGCATGGCATGTGTGGTCGCAGCGAAAGACAGGAAAACTGAAGAAATATTTAGTGAGTTTG
>Ga0209542_10021701_pt1 | contig 10041 bp, 10 predicted proteins | sample RifCSPhighO2_01_FD_184028 | JGI IMG/M metagenome (GOLD analysis project Ga0209542, IMG submission 184028) | Soil microbial communities from Rifle, Colorado - Rifle CSP2_plank highO2_0.1 (SPAdes) (version 2) | ecosystem: Environmental > Terrestrial > Deep subsurface > Rock core/Sediment ...
GGAACAGAGTATAAAGAGGGGAAGTGTGTAGGAAGACAGAAGAATATTGATTTAAATCCTCCGGAGCAAAAGCCGGTGACTCCTATAGCTGAAGGCAATGAGCCGATTCCATTATGTGCTGAGGGGTATGACTATGTTAAAACATTAAAAGTCTGCCTGAATGGCAAGGGAGAGCAAAAGAGGCCAAATTGTGAATATTCTGTATTTAATGAAGAGACTAAAAGCTGTCCGGGAGGAGGAAAAAAGCCGGATTCAGATAAAGAGGATAATAAAAAGAAAGTAGATGAAGACAAGAAAAAGCCAGTTGAAGACGATGACAAAATACCTATTTTAGAAGATGATGAAGATGAATCTTATGAAAAGTATGGTCTTCCTATTTATGCCGGAAAGGTCAGCTATATGGGCATGCCCTACGAGGATTCAAAAATTGTTGAGAGCACTTGTGACTTGCTGAAGTATTATGTTTTAGATGCTAAGAAAAAGAAATATAATATTGTCAAGGATCCGTTCAGGGAAAGCAGCAAATATGATGGTCAGGGGATTGCAATTAAAAGCAAGAAGGACTGCAAGCTCATTATCGGGGGGAAAAGAATTAACTCTCAAGCTATTAAACTTGAAAAAGGATGGAATTTTATAAGCTCACAGGCATTTTCTTCCCAGTTTGAAAAGCAGATTACAAGCGACTGCAAATTTAAGACTTCGTTAATAAGGATTAATCATTTAACGCATGAAATACAGAAAGAAAAGGCATTTATGTCTGGATATGGATTTTTTGTAAAAGTTGAGAATTCATGCACTATAAAGATTGGAGCTAATGATGAGGATGAGATTCCATTATTAAAATAAAATGGCTGGAAAAATAAAAGTTCAGAGTGATGAAAAACCGTGGTGGGTGAGATATTATTGGGCATGGTTTGTTCTTGGTTTTGTGCTGGCATTTGGAGCTTTCCTTATTTTTGGGCAGGGAGGAGAAAAAAAGCAGGAGTCCGGGCTTAATTTCCCTGATATTGAAGATGAAGAGATTCCTGTACTGCCTGAGGAGGGTGTGCTAACTGAAGAAGAAGCATTCACAACTACTCCTGCGGAAAATAATGATGAAACGGCTCCTCCGGCAGCGGAGGCAAGAAAAGAAGGAGTGGAGGGGGTGTGGAAAGTATATTCCCAGAGATTATTTTACGATGAGGGCGGAGCAGGGCCATGGCTTTCTGCTTCTGAAGGAACTGCAGTGACTCAAGGGCTTAGAATAAAGAATGACGGAGTGTGGGAGTATGGCTCTTCTTCCGGGAAGTGGAGTGTTTCTTCAATAACAGAATCTGACTGGAAAGCCTGGGGGATTAATTCTTATGGTCCGACTAGGAAGATTGTATTGCAGGATTGGAATGGGAATGGAAAAACTGCCTCTGGGCCTATTGAAGAATCAACGAATATAGATTTCGTCTGGGTGATTTACAGAGTGGAGCCTCCGACTGTGCAAAAGCAGGGGATAGTTAATATGAAATTTGGGCATTGATAATATTTAAAAATTAACTGAATATAGCTCTTTATGAATATTGAGAGAAAGGTTAGGGGAATTGTGCATTTTCAGGACAAGATACTTCTTATACGCACTGAAGAAAGCAGGCATGAGTGGGTCTTTCTTGGAGGGGCGGTGATGGGAAGCGAATCTCCCCGCACAGTGCTTCAGCAAAAAGCAGTTGAGAAAATTGGCACCTATATGGACATAGATGAGCTGTATATGATTCTTTACAGGCATCCTAGAGTTGATAATCCCTGCCTTGAGAATTTTACCCAGCTTGTGGACATCTATCCTGCGCATTTAAAAAATCCGGAGAAGATTGTTCTAGGAAAGAGAACGCTTGAGCATGCATTTGTTATTCCTAAAAGTGCAATTTATATGCCTATTACAAGCGTTACACATGAAATATTGTGCAAATTAAATGAACGAGGATATTTTAACAAGGAGATGAAATTATCGTCTCGCAGGCCTATAGAGGCATTCTCATATTATGGATAATTCTGTCACTTGTATGACTTCTTTTCAGAATTATCCAGATAGAGAATTCTGTTAGATATATAACAATTTGCACAGAATTCTCTATAGTTAAGGACTTTGAGGTTTTTCAGAAAAAATTAAAAGCCTTCTTTAATTAGGGAAGTTATGGGATATAAGGCAATTTATCTGGATAATTCCTCCACTACGAAGGTTTTTCCCGAAGTGGTTAAGGAAATGCAGAGATATTATATGGATGAATATGGAAATCCGAATTCGCCTCATCAAATGGGGGAAGATGCGAGAAAATCAATTGATAAAGCCAGAAAAGAGATAGCTTTAGAATTGAGGGTCAAAGCACATGAAATCATTTTTAATTCCGGGGGTACAGAATCTAACAATATGGCTTTGAATGGGCTTACAAAGGGCAGGAGAAAAATAATAATCTCTGCAATAGAGCATTCTTCGGTGAGAGAAACTTGCTCCAAGCTTAAAGAAATAGGCTATGAAATTGTTGAAATAGGAGTTGATAGAGAAGGTTTTTTGAACATAAGTAAGCTTGAAAATGAGATTGATGAGAAGACAGTGCTTGTTTCAGTTATGCATGGAAATAACGAGATAGGAGTTTTGCAGGAGCTAAGGAAAATAGGAGAGATTTGCAGGAAAAGAAGGGTTTTATTCCATACGGATGCTGTCCAGAGCTTTGGAAAAGAGAGAATTAATGTCAGGGACATGAGCATTGATATGCTTTCTGCTTCGGCACATAAGATAGGAGGGCCTAAAGGAATTGGAGTTCTATATTTAAGAGAGGGGATTGAATTAGAGCCATTGATTTATGGAGGAGGCCAGGAAAAGGGGATGCGAGGAGGAACAGAGAATGTGCCTGCTATAATGGGCTTTGCAAAGGCATTGGAAATAATGAAAAGGGAAGATAAAGAAAAAGTCAGAAAAATGAGAGACCGGTTTATTTCAGAGCTTGAAAAATTGGGTGGAAGAATTAATGGAAGCAAAGAGAAGAGATTATGGAATAATGTTAATGTTTCTTTTCCATTTGATGCCGAGATAATTGTCTTGAAATTATCCAGAAGAGGGATTTATTGCTCTACAAGGTCTGCCTGCCTGACAAAACAGAAGGAAGAGAGCCATGTTTTGAAGGCCATTGGCTTAAAGGAAAGAGAGATGCAAGGAAGCTTAAGGTTTGGATTGTTTGTTGATACGAAGAAGCAGGAGCTGTGGAGATGCATTGAAGAATTGAAAAAGGTTTTAGATTATTCAGGCAAAGTTGAAGCTTAGACTAAATATAAGTGCTCCATAATCCATTTGAACCTAAGGGTATATTGCGGATTTTTAAGCCGACTGTCAAGAAAGTAGTCATAACAATTCTGATACTTGTTACGGTCTCTGTAATATCTGCGCAATTTTAGAAAGGCCCAATATTATCCTGCGAGGGGGCTAGAGAGATGGGATATCCATGTTCTGATTATTTATGCTCTAAATATGGGGCTCCGGTATATTACTATGGGAATACTGGTGGCGGATAGGTAATATTCCCCAATTTTTTCTGGATTAATTTTATGATAAATATATTGGAAGTTTATGTAATTTCATGCTTAGCTATATTCCTTATTGGAAAGAAAAAATCAGATAGGCTATTCTCTGGCTAGGAAAGCCCACCAGGGTTTTTTTATTCGGATGACTTCTCCGGTTTCTGCATCTAATTCTGCCTTGACTTTCATCTTTGATTTGAATAGGCCTAAGAATCTTGCTTCTTTCTCCCCACGGACTTCGTAAACTGCCCGGGTGTTATTTCCAGAGCCAACCTCTTTTAGCTCAACAGTGCAGTTGTTTTCTTCGCATTTTGCCTCCATCATGGTCAGTGCAACTGCTGAAGCTGTTTCAGGCATTATTTTTATAGTTGCAAAACGACCATTTAACAGCTTTGCTCTTAGAGTAGCATTTATTGATTCATTTATCCGGGAGCCAGATTCGCTATTTAAAGTCAGATTTAACTTTGAATTAAATTTATACTTAGCTCTGTTAGTTCCTTCTTTATCATAAGATTCACTATTCCCAAAAACCTCAAATGAAGAATTACTGCTCTCCGAGAAGGAGCCGATATCTGAATATAGCCCTAAATCCAGCCTACACCTACATCTTCAGCAGAGTGATAAATGGCAGAGGCTTGCCCTAAAAGCAAAACTGCCACTAAAATTGCAAGTTTCATGATTATTGTTGGATAGGTTTAGTTTAAAAAGTGAGTTGTCTATTAAAAAACATCTTCAAAATGTTTTTAAATGCAGTGCACTTAAGTAATCAATGAGCCTATTGAAAATTGCAGGAGTTTTTATGTTCCTGGCAGGGGTGATTCTGCTTATAGGCGAGTCTCCAGTAATTATTGGTGCAGTATTGGGAGAATATCCACTTTCAAATTTAAGCGTTATAGGAATAATTTTTCTTTTTGCAGGGGCGGTTTTATACAACTACAGCCAAGAAGAGTATAATGCAAGAGATGCTTATCTTAAATCTGCTGTGGGAGGGAGATATGAAGAATTATCTGAAAGAGATAAAGTTGCCCTGAATAAAGCATATCGGAGGCACTCTGTCCAAGATTCTAAAAGGCAGGCTGAAGGAAAAATGGGGGGGCTGATAGACGTTGTTAGAACTGAGACTTTTGAAAAAGCAATAAATGGACATCCAATTAAGAGAATTGATGCGGCAATTGAAAAATTAAGAGAGGGAAAGGGAAAGAGAGAAAGGCTAAGCCATATTTCTGGAAATTCTATAAGAACTTCAAAAGGGGGAAGAATAATATATGAAGAGAGGAATGGCACAATATTTCTGATGGATTACACTCCAGACCATAAATATGGACGGCAGCATTAAACTGCTATATCTATCTGTTGCCTGCATTTTGAGCAATGTATTGTTACAAGCTGTTTTTCATTTAGCTTCTTAATGGCTTCTGAATAAGTAATATTTCTTAAAGGTATTTCTTCTTTAATGTCATGAAGAGTAAAGTGAATTAAGCCTATTTTTCCGTATTCTTTCATTTGAGAATAATATTCCTTAACCTCTTTATCCAGCTGAACGATTGCTTTCCTATAATCTTCAAGACTCTTTTCGTCTTTCTCAGATAATCTTTTAAAATCCAAACTGCTTTTAAAATCTCCGCATTTTATCTCTAAGCCATTTACTTTTATTTTTTGCTTATGAAGCTCTTGCAATTCAGGGCATGTGCATACGGCGTTTTGCTCTCTAAGCCAGAGGATATAATCTCCCATATATTTTCTTTAGGGGAGGGCTATATAATCCTTTTCTTTTCTCTGTTGAATTATTCCCTATAGCCAAGGAGTGAAGCGGGTGAAAGAAAAGTTTAAATAGGTTTATGCCAAAGGGATATTATGAGAAAAGAATTTATTGGCATTCTTGCAGGAATCGTTCTTGTGTTTAGTTTTGCCGGTGTGTTGGCGACGGAGAATGTAGTGGTGTTGACAAAGGATGCAAGGGCTTTTGAGATTAGCGGTATTTCAGGCGCAAAGTTTTTTATCGCTGGAGCAGATACATACCAAATAGAGCTTATATCTGCATCTGAAATGCCTACAGCGGTAATCAGAATAAAGAAGAATGGAGCAGATATTGCGACTAAGGAACTAAGGAGAGAAGCGCCAAAATTCAGGATAGGTGAAATTGAAATCGAGCTTGTTGCTGCAGGGCTTGGCTTGAATGACAAAGGAGTTAGAGTTATGCCTTCCGCTACCTTGAAGGTAAAATTGGCAGGAGAGAAAGAGGAAGTTAAGGAGAAAGACAAGAAAGAATATACTGAAAAAATTACTCTTAATGGAAGCAGTTCTGAAGTGAACCTTAAGAAAGAGGGCAGAATTTTCACTTTAAGTCTTATTTCGGCTTCTGATAATTCGGCTACATTAAAAGTAGCAGACTCTAAAGGAAGCAGTGAGACTAAGGAAATTACGGAAAATGAGGAAAAAACAATTTTGGAGCTGGCAATTTTGCTTGAGGAAGCGGATGAGAATAACCTGAGTTTGCTTGCCGTATTCAGAGTTAAGGAAGTAAGCATAGTGAAATATGGGGCTCAGACGGAGCAATCTGAAAAAAGAGAAGAAAAGGCAGCAGAGCTTAAGAGAGAAGCTGGTGAAAAAATTGCCGAAGTGAAGTCAAAAATAGAGAACCTGACTATATCGGGTGAGAAAAATGATAGAACAGAAATAGCTATAAGACAGACCAAACAGCTTTTAGAGGAAGCCGAGAAGATTTACCAGAAAGGAAATTATGCTGCAGCACTTGCAGTTTCAAGAACTGCGGAGGCAAGGCTTGAGTTATCCCAGGGAGAAGTGTTAGATAATATTGAGAAGAAGATTGAGAAAAGAGAGAAAGCATTAAAGGAAAAGGAAGAAAGGCTCCAGGCATGGGAGCAAAAGCTTAATCAGAGAATTGAGAGAATAGAAAACAGGATTAAGGAGCTTGAAAGATTTGAAGAAATTATAGACAAGAAAGAAGGCAGGCTAAATGTCAATGGAAAAAATATTACGATAAAGAATATTGGCAAAGAAAGAAGGGAGATTATAGCGGGCAAAATTAATGCAAAAATTGGGCTGAATATAACTGGGGAGGAAATAGATGAGAACACAACTTCAATTGCTGCGCTTCTCTCAAACGGAAAGTTGGCTCCTGTAAAGATAATGCCTGATAGGGCATCATTAAATGCTTTGAAGAAATTAAAGGCAAAGTGCGAGAAAGAAGATTGCACTATTGAACTTAAGGAGAGCGGGAATTTTGAGAATGTGAAGCCGGTTTATGTTGTTGAGACAGAAAAGGATTCCAGAATCTTTTTTATATTCCCTAAAAGAATGGTTGTCAGAGCGGAAGTGGATGCTGAAACCGGGGAAATCATAAATGTGAAAAAGCCGTGGTGGGCTTTCAGCGCAAAAGAGAAAAATGCTGAGGAGCCTGAAATTGAGGCAGATGTTGGGATATCTGAAAATTATGAAGTTAAAGCTTAAGGATTATAAAAATACAATATATTCAATGAAATTTTTTCTTCGGTTGAAATTTAAATCTTTTATTCGCCAATCAACCACTCAATTTTGGAGAGATTGTTGCACTCCAGCATATAAATCCTTATAAAATCCCATTTTTTCCTTCCCGTATGACATTCGAACAAGAAGTAAGGGAAGTCGATGATGCAATCGAGCAAGGATATCGGGATTTAGTGGTAAATTCTTATCGTCCTTTATTTGAGAAGGTAAAAACAAGGGCCGTCAAACATATGAGCTCGGAAAGTATCTCTGAAATTTATTTAGCAGTTCAATCTGGTCTTGTTTTTAAAAGTGATGGATATTTTTACAATAAACAAGATAAACCTGTCGAATTAAGAGAGTTACCAAGAATTTACCAAGAAGAGTCAGATCGTATTGCTGGATGTGCAGATAGTCGTTGTTATTCCCCTCCTTCAGTTCATACAGCTATGCGTTCTGCTTTATATGATTTCAGAGAAAAAGTTAAAAAATCTCTCGCAGATATTCTTTAATTATAGGGAAAACCTATGAGTATAGAGAGAAATTAACCCTCGTGAAATCCTCTATCTTTAGATATGGGTTAGTTTTGCAGAGGATTTCTCGGGTCTCACAACTTCAGGAATTTTCAATTCCTGAGAGCATTCAAAAACTGGAAGTTTTTGACGACCATCAAGGACATTCGTCCTTGAGGTTTCAAGGTGGAGTTAAAACCCGAAGGGTTTTGTGATTATTAGAAAATTGAAATGATTATTCCGCTTCTTCCAAGTCATCCTCGTCAAAGGGGGCGTATGCAATAACTTTTGAATTGTCCTCGGGATCAAGGATTTCCACATGGTATTTCCCATTTGAGAGCAGAATATTGACTTTTGCAAGCATCCCGGATTTTATCGGCATTTCTTTTGGATTTTCCTCATCTTCAGAATGATACTCAACATATTCAGGATCGGCATCCCGCAGAAGCCGGACAAGCTGATGCCTCTTGAATTTAGTCTGCATTACTAGGTATTGTCAAAGCAATTTATAAATTCATGCTTTGCCTTTTTTATCACTTAAAAATTCAGAAAATTTCCTTCCTGAGTTTTATCGTCGGAAAATATTTTTTGGTGAAAACATTTAAATAGCTTAATGCAGTTGTGAATTGTAATATCAACATATTGTGGGTGGAAACATATAAAAACACAAGATGTTGTGTTAGGTTATGATATGCCCATTTTGCGGTCATGCTGAAACCAGAGTGGTTGATAAGCGGGATGCTGAAGGGATAAGCGTGACCAAAAGAAGAAGAGGATGCCTTAAGTGCGGAAGAAGGTTTAATACTCTTGAGTCTATGGAAGCCATCGGTTTAAGAGTGGCTAAAAAAGACGGCAGGAGAGAGAACTTTGACAGGGAGAAACTTAAGGGAGGCATCCTAAAAGCGTGTGAAAAGAGGCCTATAACCAGCGAGATGATAGAAAAAATAACAGTTAAGGTTGAGGAAAAGCTTAGGAAAAGGGGCAAAGAAGTAAAGAGCGCGCTTATAGGAGAGTTTGTGTCGCAGGAGCTGAAAAAGGTGGACAAGGTTGCTTACATAAGGTTTGCGTCTGTCTACAGGGATTTCAGGGATGTTTCAGATTTCAAAAAAGAAATAAAAGAGCTGGGAAACGGCTAAACTAAAGAAAATGAAAATAATAAAAAAGGAGGTTTTAGAATGACGCCGGAAAGGCTTAGACTTCTTGAGCAGGGAAAATTTGAGCTTGGAAGATATTTTACTTATGAAGATAAAAATCCTTTTGAATTTGATATTATGGGTAATCCGATAAAGTGGGTTCATGAGGATGTTAAAGTTACAGATGATTTGGGAAAAGTAATATTTACCCAGCCAGGTGTAAGAAGGCCTGACTTCTGGAGCACTCTGGCTCTTAAGGTGGTTGCAAGCAGGTATTTCTGGGGAGACCAATCGAAGGGAGAAAGGGAGGATTCAGTTGAGAAGATTATAGGGAGAGTTTCAAGGTTTTTTGAGAGGCAGGCTATCTCACAGGGATATTTTGGCGAAGAGCAGGCGCAGATACTCAAAGATGAGATTGCGGCTATTTGCCTTAATCAAATATGCGTATTTAACAGCCCTGTCTGGTTTAATGTTGGAATAAACCAGTATAATAATGAAGCAGGAGGAGTTTCAACATATAAATGGGACTTAAAAGAGGGCAAAGTTGTTCATACGCTAAAGACGGATGACCTGCCCCAATGCTCTGCCTGCTTTATTCTAAGCGTTCAGGACAATATGGAGTCTATTATGAAAGTTCAGGTTGCAGAAGCAACTCTGTTTAAAGCGGGAAGCGGAACTGGAACAAATAGATCCTCAATAAGAAGCTCAAAGGAGAAAATAACCGGAGGCGGAAGGGCATCAGGCCCTGTAAGCTTCATGAAGGGGTATGATGCTTATGCAAATGTCATTAAATCAGGCGGGAAGACCAGGAGAGCGGCAAAGATGGAGATATTAAATGCTGAACATCCGGATATTATTGAATTTATAGAATCAAAACAGAGAGAGGAGAAAAAGGCATGGGCTTTAATTGAGCAAGGATATTCTGGTGGAATGAATGGTGAAGCGTATGGAAGCGTTCATTTTCAGAATTGCAATATGAGTGTAAGAGTTCCTGATGAGTTTATGGAAGCAGTGAAAAATGACGGAGAGTGGCAGACAAAGAATGTAACTAATGGCAGGACTTGCGAAACGTTCAAGGCAAGAGAGATAATGAAAAAAGTAGCAGAGGGAACATGGATTTGCGGAGACCCCGGAATCCAGTGTGATTCTGTTATCCAGAAATACCATACATGCAAAAATTCAGGAAGGATAAATGCCACCAATCCCTGCAGTGAATACCTTTTTTTAGATGATACTGCATGCAATCTTGCGTCAATAAATCTTATGAAATTCCTGGGTTCTGACGGCTCGTTTGATGTTGAGAAATTTAAGCAGGTTGTAAGGAAATTTATAATTGCAATGGATATTATCATTGATGGAGCGAGCTATCCGAC
>Ga0209542_10021702_pt1 | contig 10040 bp, 12 predicted proteins | sample RifCSPhighO2_01_FD_184028 | JGI IMG/M metagenome (GOLD analysis project Ga0209542, IMG submission 184028) | Soil microbial communities from Rifle, Colorado - Rifle CSP2_plank highO2_0.1 (SPAdes) (version 2) | ecosystem: Environmental > Terrestrial > Deep subsurface > Rock core/Sediment ...
TTAAAGTCACTGGCTGGCGAATGGCGCGGAAAATCATTCAGATTAAACATGATCATCCGGTGGTCACGGTACTTTTTAGTCTCTAAGGTTTCAAAAGCTTCTCTCAGGAAGGCTTCCGGGATGGAAAGAGCGCCCAACCTGGGGTCGACAATCTCAAAATGGCCATGGCTGTAACCTTTAATAACAATAAAATTGGAGGTGTTCTTCTTTTCTTTCCGGATCGGTTTGGTATTCAGCCTGATGATCAAGAGATGGCGCTGCAGTTCAGCGAGGACGGTTTTAAAAGTGATCTCTTTCTGCTCGATAACTACTTTATTTTGCTCTGCTTCCTTAAGGTATTGCTGGTCGGTAAATGACGCCAGGTCGATGTCCTCTTTAGTATAGCGGTAAAAACGATAGTCCGGGAAGTCATATCCTATCCTTTCGACCACGACTACAGGATTAAGGCCGTGCAGTTTAGCCTGGTTAGCCAGAGCGAAGATTGAGGAAGCTCTAGTCGGCAGATTAGCGGTCTTTTTCCAAATCTCAAATTCTTTTTCTCTGCTGAGCTCAAAGTTAGGGTCAAAATAGTGAAGAACAGCCAATAATGAAGAGGTGGCGCAGGTATAATGGGTAGTCTGGAGGTAAGGAATCATTGATTATATTAAGTAAAGAATAAGTTTTTTTTAATGTTTTCCCTGTTTTATCCAATTTAATGGTTTAAGCCGATTTGATGGTTTCGTTGGTTATTATTCTGATTAAACTAAAAATTCAACATTTAATTCTGACTGAGTTGGGCTGCAAACCCAAAACCTTTTTAAATAAACCTAATTCTAAGCACAAATAGGAAAGGGTATCTAAAATAACAAATCCGGGCTTAAGAGTTTAAAAAAATGAGTAAACAAGCTAAAAGATTAAAGAAAGAGCAGAAAAAAGCAGCTCTGGCTGTCGAGAAGCTTAAACCAAGCCAGAAAGTCAGCCGAATCAAAGCTAAAAAGAAAGTCTGGTTTAAAATAATTTCACCGAAAGTGTTCGGCCAGGCCGAAATTGGCGAGAGTTATTTAACTTCAGCCCAAGTTGCCTTAGGAAGAAAATTAGAAGTCAACCTTAAAGAGCTTACCGGTAATGTCCGCGACCAAAATGTGCATATCAATCTGCAAATCAATAAGTTGGATGCTAATCTGCTCAAGACTTCAGTAATTGGCTATGAATTGTCTACCGCTTTCGTGAAAAGGCTGGTCCGAAAGAATTCTGACCCCATCAGCGGTTATTTCTTATTAAAAACCAAAGGCGGCAAGCAGGTCATTCTCAAGAGTTTAATGGTGACGCTCAGCAAGGCCCAGCGCTCAGTCAAGGCCCAATTAAACAAAGAGTTAGGGAACATCTTAAAAGAAGAAGTCAGCAACAGCAGCTTTGATAATTTTGTCAGCAGCTTAGTGCAGTACAAAGTCCAAAGCATGTTGAAGAAAAGGCTAAGAAAGATCTTTCCATTGAAAGAAGTTGCGGTCAGGGTGCTCAAGCTGCAGGAAGACGGGCTAGCGGATGAAGAGGTTGTAGTAGAAGATCAGGCTCAGGCCGAAAATGGTGTAGTTGCAGAAAACACAGCTGAACCTGAGAACAAAGACGGGGAAGAAGAAAGCAGCGAGCAAGAAGACCAGGCGGCTGAAGAGAGCAACGAGACAGAAGAAAATAACGAAGAGCGTTAATTTTTTTCTATATGAAATTTTTAACTTTTGTGGATTTGCATGATGACAAAAAGTATCTCAAAGAATTAGTTAGCCGGGCCAGCAAAGAAGATATCGATTTCATTGTCTGTGCCGGCGATGTCAGCCAGTTCGGCCGAGGGCTGCTTACCGTACTGCAACAGTTCAATTCTCTGGGGAAGAAGATGTACTTAATTCCTGGCAATCACGAAAACGATGAGATGTTAAAAAAAGTTGGTGGTGGGTTCAGCAACATCATCAACTTCCATCAACAAGCCGTAGAAATAGGCGATTACGTTTTTTTAGGCTATGGAGAAGGCGGGTTTGTGTTTGAAGACGCCGAGTTCAGGAAGGTTGCCCGCCAATGGTATGGAAAATATAACGGCCGGAAGATTGTTTTCGTAACACACGGCCCGCCATTCGGGACGGCTATAGATAAAATCAATCAAAAATATGTCGGCAACCAGGATTTCAGCAAATTCATTCAAAGAATCCAGCCAAAGCTAGTCATCTGCGGCCATCTCCACGAAACTGCCAATAAAACTGACCAGATAAATAAAGTTAGAATCATCAATCCTGGCTGGGAAGGGATGGTGATAGAGCTTCAATAAACAGTTCTGTAGAAAATCTCACTTCGTTCGGTTGCTATCAGGCTACGCACCGTATTCTTATAATTTATGAGCGACACATGAAAATAAACAACGATTTATTTTCAGTGCAGAAATGAAGTCGTTGCACACAGAAAAACAACGATTTTTCTGGTGCACCAATAAAGTCGTTGCTTTATTGTGTGCTTCATTTCTCGCGTTCCCTGGATTGGACAACCCCCTAGTCGCTTTGATATTAATTCAGGTTGTGCTCCGCAAATGATAGCAACTATATTTTCTACAGAGCTTCAATAAATACCCTGTTAACATTAAGAGCCAGACCTTTCTCTTTAGTATTAATCTCGACTGCGGACATCAAGGCTTCGCCGATGGCGACTAATTCTCCTTTTAAAGTTAGGATGGCGACCAGCTCTCCTTTCTTGAAATTGTCCAATTTACTGATTCCTGGAATGGCTAAGCCCCGGCCGTGAGAAAGGCTTTCAATAGTGGTATCCAGAATCCAGCATTTAGGCAGGTGATTGACGGCATTTTCTATCGGCTGGATACAGTAGCGCAGGAATTTATCATTATTCTCCTCTTGATGATAATAATAAGCATCCTGCAGGTCATTTAAAGTGATTAAGTTGTCTTTCTCGGTGAACGGGCCGGCTTGCGTTCTTCTCAGCTCAGCCATATGCGCGCCAGCTCCTAAAGTTTGACCCAAGTCGTGGCAATTAGAAGAAACAAAACCAGTTTCAATAAGGAAGTTATGGGTTTCAGGAACTGTTAAGTCATAAACATAGCCTTCTCCCGATAAAGTTTCTATAGAATTAATTTTTTCTATAATGAATTCATCCAACCGGGGCAAGCTTACAATTCTTGAAGCCTTTTTGTAAAATGCTCTGGTGATGGGGATGTTAATATTTAAGATTCGAGATAAATTTCCGCCCATCCTATATAATCTTGATTTATTTTTTTTAATGTTCTCTTTATAGTGCAGACCAATATAGAGGTAATCATCAGATTCTGCTTGGAATTTTAAAGCTAATAATTCTTTGAATTTTTCCGCCTTTTTAGGATGATTTGTTCCGATATCTCTGATAAACTTTTTTTCCGCTGGAATGCTGCCAACGGTGACATCATAAATAGTACATCTCTTTTTTATAAGGGATGAATAATGATTTCTTATAAATATCTTATTTGGGATTCCAATTTTTAATAACATCCTATGCAGGTTTATTGCGTCTAGGTGGTTAACAGTATGGATACAAATTTTACTCTTATCATTGGAGGGGGTAACTTTATGATATACTGAACCATCTCCATCAAAATATCCACATAAAAAAGATTTAATTAAATTTTCTTTTAGGTTTAGGACAGGTAATAATGAGGAATCTTTTTGTGGACTCTTTATACCTAATGAAGCAGCAATAGTAGCAAAAAAACTATTAGACGTATCCAGCTGCCAGAGCTTAGTTGTCACTCTTTTCTTAGATATTGGAATGGAAGGAAACAAATTTTGATATACTCTTACAAAATTATCAACAAGTGCTTCTTCATTATTATGGAATTTTATTCTAGTGTAGCGGTCTGTTCTCTTTTCTTTAGTGTTATTTCCATCAGAGGCAATCAAACCTAAAAGGTAAAAGAAATCTTCTTTAAGTTCTTTCATTTTGACAAGGTTGCCTTTTTGTGTTTTAAAAGTATGGAGATCTCTCTTAACTCTCTCATAAATTCCGGCTAGTTTTAAGTGGCGAATGGTAATGGCATAATTTGCTTTGGCTAAGAATGCTTTTCTATCCAGTTTTAGATTACGATACATCGCTCGGATACTTCCATATTTGGAGATAAACGCTCGTTTGCACTCTTCTTTGATCTCTTCTTGTTGTACTAAATAATTGTTATCCAATAAGTCAGCAATTACATACTCTTTTGACACTTTGGGAAAAACGAGACTTTTAACAAGATAATCTCCTTCTTTAAGCGCTTGCGCTTCTATCATTTTATATCCTTCTTTCTGAGAAGTTAAAAGTTCGTGATCTGAAGTAACTGCAAAGCTTACTCCGGAAGACATTGTAATCTTATTTAATTTCGCAGGGGAATTAATTTTTTGGGTTGCTGAAGGTTTCTTTTCAATCATCTTGCCCTGATGGTATGAATACACACCGGGATGACTAGTTAAAAAATCAGAGGCACTCAAAGGCCCTTCAGAAGTTAAAATTGTAGTTTTAGGATGCAAGCAGAGTTTCCTGATATAAGTCCCTGCCTGGCATTTGACTCTGAACAAGACGTCTTTATCTCTGATTTCAATAATGTTTATTTCATAAACTTCTCTGGTTCGCTCTACCCGTTTAACAGCGCTTTTCACCGGCGGCAGCTGCCTGATCTTACCTTTGAATTTTTCAAAATTTTCTTTGATTTTCTGCTCTTCTACCTCTTGATGCAGGTGCATCAGGCAGACATATTCTTTAGGAGCGGTGAGAAGAAACTGGGCGATTTTGGTAGCTCTTCCTAGAGCTACGGGCTGTACTCCGGTAACGGCTGGATCAAGAGTTCCAGAATGGCCGGCCTTGCCGATCTTCATGATTTTTTTCACAAAATCAGAAATCTGGTGGGAAGTCGGGCCTTTTGGTTTATCGATATTGACAACTCCGTACTCGAGAAGTTCTGTGATGGAACGCCGTTCCGGCTCTTGGCCAAACTGCCCAACGGCTGGTTTTTTAGTGAAAATCTGTTTCATACCATTCTCTTAGGGAAACTGTTTAAAAATATTCTTATGGAAAATGTAGTCACTGCCAAGCTCCGCACCAGTCGCGTTTATCGATAAGCGACGTTCCCCGTAGCTTGCTGATAGGCAAGTCACGAACGCAGTGACTTGAGGGGCAGTCCCCCTTGTCGCTAGGAAGCGTACTTAGATAGTGCTCTGCAATGGGGGCAGTGATTACATTTTCTCTAGAACTTATGGAACGGTGAGAAATAATTATTGCTTAGCAGCTGGAGTGGGCTTTTTCTGCTTAGTTTCTTTTTTGTTTTCTTTCTTGGACTCAGTTTTTTTGCTTCCGAACAGTTCAGCCCTAACCACGCCGTCTTTATCTTTAGTTACATTGACTTTAATATGATGAGGAGGGTTCCTGATACCGTGCTGCCACATTTTTTCGTTGACTTCCCGGCTGATCTTTACGTTCTCAGATTTCATATGCTTCTGCAGGAATTCTCTTAAAGCGATAGTGGCTTTCTTGGTTCTTCTCCAGCGCGGAGATTTTTGATACTCTTTTCTAAGCGGAACATTATAGACCCGTTCGAGTTCAGGCTTGGAATCTGGTTGTTTTTTAGCCATGCTTTATCCTGCTTATGCTTTAGTGCTGGTCCTTCTCCAGGATCTCTTAACTTCAGTATGCCGGCTGGGATGCACTCTTCGCCCTTTCCCGTAGATCTTAAACACGGTCCAGAACGGAGCCCATTTAGTCTGCTTGCTTAGTTTGATCAACCGTTTCTTTTTGGAAGGATGTTTATAACGTGCCATTTTATTTTTTTACTCATTAAATAATGGTTCTGAGAGGCAAAGCCTCTGGAACCCCCAGAAAACCTTTGGTTTTCTCGTGGGCGACCAAAAATTGTTTCTAATTTTTGTGTATGCCATCTTGATGTTCCTGTTTAGATATTTGTATTGCAATCCTGTCCAGGAAGGCTTGGCCTTTAGGGGTCAATACTCTGCCTTTATGGACTTTCATATCGGTCTGCTTTATCAATTCCGAGTTTTGAAGCTGCTGGAGAATCTTTCTGATGATTGAGCCGGAAGCTTTGTAGCGATGTTCGGGCTTATGGCCGCGGTTCTTCTTGCCGCCGTACTTAGTCCTAAGTTTCTCAGTGCCGACCGGGCCGAGCTTAGCGATTGACCTTAAGATTGCGGCTGAACGGAAATACCACCAATCCAGGTCGTCGGGAAGACGCTCTTTATGATGGCCGGTCTTAACAAACTTGGACCATTCTGTAGGCTGGACTAATTTTTGTTTCTTCAGCTCTTCGGCCGCTTTTTTTACCAAAGTAGCGGGATTAACAGTTAAGATTTTAGTCATATTGAGGTTAAATTAAGTGACTGATTTATAAAGTTTATGCTGGCGTCAAAGAAATCCGATACTCCTAGTCAAATAAACTTGGCGCAGGCTCGACTTCGCTTTGGTCTGATTTCTGACCCTTCTTTTTCCAATTATTGTGTTATGAATATCAACTACCAGTCGAATATGCTGATGGAAAAAGAAGATTTTACCGCCAGAGCAAGGAAAAGTTTAAATAAGCTGAATTATTATCTTATTATTAAAAATGGATGTTAAAGCGAAGAGGTTTATTTTAATTGGAATTTTAGCTTTGATGTTATTACAGTTGATAATGTCGGTTTCAGCTGCGCCTCAGAAGTCCAGCAAATCAGGTTCTTTTGCCGGCTCTTCTGATAATGTATTCTTAAACGCCTTGGACAGGGTTTTGGAATTTGCTAATTTAGATTTTTTAGGCAGCGACCAAGACCGCTTGCTAGGATTGCTGAGGATCGGAATAGGAATCATCGTCTTCTCATTCATCTATTGGGGCTTTGGGGCGCTTAATAATATGGGCAATCTTGGTGGCGGAAATGCCGTCCCCAGAGGGATAGGGATAACGATCAGCATTGTCGTATCCATCATTACAGTTATTTTTTTACCTAATGAGCTTTTGATCTTGATGGGCGATTCCTTCGCCTTAATTTTTTCATTATTATTTTTTGGGCTGGTGTTAGCCGGAATCATTGGAATGTGGATGGTCATCCCGGTTGGCAACCATCGAGCTTTTTGGATCGTAAGAGCCTTATTGGTAGTGGCAGTAGTGGCGCTGTTTGTCGTTATTAATGAGGCAGCTCAAAGATTGGTTGGCGGTTAAATAAAATGGCTTTAGAACAAGTGGCAGCATACATCACGGATTTTACTAGTTTTGCTTACATACCTCTGGCAATAATGTTCATTTATTGTTTAGTCAAAGCCTTTAGCGGCGGAGATAAAGATAAAGGCCGGGGAGGCGGAAGCGGATTTTTTGACAAAGCGAAAGATGTTTGGGCAGGCATAGTCAGCCGTAAGGAAAGCGAGAGAAGAGAAACACCTGAGCAGGCGGAAAGAGAAACTGAACAAGAAGAGAAGCAACTGAAAAGAGCAGAGAAGAGAGAAGAAACCGCGATCATGAACGAATTCTTATGGTTAAAAGAATCCAAGGAAGCGATAAAGAAATATTTTGAAAATGATCAGAATCTGCATAGCCGCTTAGGCAGTGGAGCAAAGCAGAAGAGAGTAGAGCTGCATGAACATACTGAAAGAAGGGACGTCCGAAGATTGGCTAAATTTAGCCAGCGTCTATTACAGAGGTTAAGTGAAGTAGAAAGCGAAGCAAGTAATGAAGTGAAAGCTAAAATCGAAGCCTGGAAAAGAGAGATTGGGGTCTATGACAAGACTATTATTGAACTGATGGGCTACCCAGACGGTGAGTTTGAGACTGAATTAAAAAGACAGGTATTTATTGTTAAAGACATATTATCTAAGGAAGATAAGGATGTCGAGAAAAAGTATGAAAACCTTATCCTGATTCTGGATAAAGCGATGAAAGCAGTGGAAGGGCTGGCGGCAGTGGAAAAACAGATTAAAGAGACTTTTGGCTAAATACTTCTGTAATCCTTTTTCTTTCTCACACCCAAAAATCTTACTAAAATGATTATAGCTTTCTTGACCATTTCTTTTTAGCAGGTCAACTAAATAAATTTCTGAATCGCCTTCTGATGCTTCTCAAAGACGTTCTGGTCGAAGGAGCCGTATACTCCGGAAAGGCCGTCTTTAAACTGTCGGGAAGAGATTTTCTCAATTATTCTGGTGATTCTATCTTTGAAATCAGCTCTTATCTGAATCTCGGATTTGAGCCATTCTTTATCTTCAGCTTGGGGAAACATCATGAACACGTCTCTTATATCTGTGGCTCGGCCTGAGATGATTTTCATGACTAACAACGCGTCAACATTTATTATCCGTACCTTGAGCTCTTCAGCGATGGTCTTTCCTTTCAGTATTCTTTTGCTGGAGTTGGCAAAAATCCAATCTGCTGAAAATATCGCTCCGGTCATTCTGTCCGTTACGTTATCTACTAATAGATCCATACTTACAGCAAAATTATGCTCCAGTTTTTTTTCATATCTGGAGAAACTTCCGGAATATTGTACTGCTGCGGGAAGTTTTTCTTTGCTATAGCCGATAGTTAAGAGAATCTTCTCTATTTTTCTTAACCCCTTTTTGTCTTTAATCACAAAATCGCAGTCTACGGAAAATCTGGGCAGGGCATAAGCGTTGACTGCATAGCCTCCGATAATCACAAAATCACAGTTTTTTAATTCTTTAAGAGTCTTGAATATCTCTTCTTCCCTTAGAGACAAGAGGTCTTTAATCATGCTAAAGCTCCATATCTATTTTTAATGTACTCAGAAGCGTAAGCATAGACGTCGTTAGATTTGGCGTATTTTACTGTTTCTGTTAACGAATCGACTTTGAATCCTTTTTTTTCTTCAAATGACAACGAACTTACCGGTATCAAAATGACAAACTCTCCGATAGCTCCTCCTGAACCAACATAGTTAGATATTTCGTTACGGTTGAAAAATTCTTTCCAATATTTCAAGTCTTTCTGCAAAATTTTGATGAAATAGGGCGATTTTTCTATGCTTCTCTGCACATAGGAAAAGTCAGACCAGATCTCTACTGCTGACAATCTGGTGAAAGCATAAGGCTTTTCGGCTTTTTTGATAATCTCGGGAACTCTGAATTCCAATAATCCATTTATTGCTTCGGAAGGATTGATGCAGGAATAGGTTTTATTAGGGTTTTTTTTAATCCAGCCAGTTCTCAATAACAAAGAGAATATTTTCTTTTTCATGCTGACCGAGACTATCCAATCTAATGCAGACTGCTTAAATTCTCTAGGCGTACCATATTTTGAAAATAATAAAGCATACGCCTTTAATCCATATTGGGGTATCTCTATGGTCATTATGGTTACCTGATAGGTAACTAATATTTAAAGCTTTGGTTTTTTATTGATATAACGCGGTTTTGTGTCGCCTAATCGTTTCAGAATAACAGGTTCCCACCAACACAATTCTGCCTGTATTAATCTCCTCATCAAACCCAAAAATCTTATATACTTATTTTGGTTTCTTTCTAAGCAATGGGCAGAAAAGGATGGTTGATGTTATTACTGGGATTACTAAGTGCCCCGATGGCTCTGGCAGATTTAGGGCAGTCTTTTCACAACGTTTTTGATAGGATTGTAGTTATTGGCAATTTAAGTTTTTTAGGGCTGCCGAACGATTTCGTCCTGTTAGGGGTAACCAGAATATTAATCTGGATCTTATGCTTTACTCTCTTTTTCGGAGTAATCACGGCCATCGGCAAGGAAAAAAAAGCGCTTGGTTTCCTGAGCAGAAGCCAGGGAATGGTGGTAGCCATGGTAGTAGCTACGATTGCGGCTGTTTTTTTACCTCCGGAACTGTTGCTGGCTACTGGAGCGGGCTGGGCTACGGCAGTAGCTTTCATTTTAATTGGCGGGCCGATAGTCGGGATTGCTTTATTATTATGGAAAATTCCCTGGGATGGGAAAGAGACGCGAGGGACAGTCTTCTTAAAATTGATCATCTGTTTACTATTATTCTGGATACTGTCGGTAATGAGAAGCCAGATGGGGCAAATAACTTAAAATGGTAGAAATCAGCCAG
>Ga0209542_10021703_pt1 | contig 10040 bp, 11 predicted proteins | sample RifCSPhighO2_01_FD_184028 | JGI IMG/M metagenome (GOLD analysis project Ga0209542, IMG submission 184028) | Soil microbial communities from Rifle, Colorado - Rifle CSP2_plank highO2_0.1 (SPAdes) (version 2) | ecosystem: Environmental > Terrestrial > Deep subsurface > Rock core/Sediment ...
TCAGGCATAGCCGTATGATAACACTTTTCTCAAATTGTTCTAATTGCTCTAATTATTCTAAAGAATATCTAAAACCCAATTTCTAAATCCCAAGGAAGAAACATCGGTGATTAGGCTTCATTAGGTTAATTAGAATAATTAGGTGAATTAGGTTAATTGTTTTAGATGTGGAGTATCTCCTCAATCTCCTTTTTGTCCTTCACCTCTCCAATAATGGCAAGGTTGAGGTTCGCGTCCGTGAGGTACTCATTGGCAGTGCGGGAAATGTCCGAAGAGGTGACGACGCGAGTCCTTGCAGCGATTTCGTCCGGCCGCAGAATCGGCTTGCGGACTATCTCCTGAAAGCCGTAAAACTCCGCGAGTGAGTCAGAGGATTCCAATCCGAGATAGAGAGAGCCGATGAGATATTCTTTCACCCGCGTCAATTCTTCTCCCGAAACGCTTTCTTGCGTAAGGCGACGGACTTCTGCGAGAATCGCGCGAAGCGCCTCCGGGAGTCGCTTCAAGGGAACGCCGGCAGTTATTTCAAGAAACCCGTGGTCGGTAAAACTCTCTGCAGAAGCGCCCACATAGTAGCAGATGCCGAGTTCGTCCCGCATTTTCTGGAAGAGCCGCGAGCTCATGCCGCCGCTGAGAATGGCGGTCGCCACGCGAAGCGCGGAAATGTCCGTATGATACAAATCGCAGGTGCGAACGCCAAACGCAAGATGCACCTGGTCAGTTTTGCGGAACTCCAGCGCGAGCGCCGGTTTTTTTTGTGCTTCCTTAACGGCAATCTTCCCCTGCTTCGTACCGCGGGACATTGCGGAAAAAGCACTCAACACGGAATCGTATGCCTCTTTTTCGCCCACATTTCCGGACACCACAACGACAGTCGCTCCCGGCACATAGTGTTTCTTGCGGTAGAGAATAACATCTTCGCGCGTCATTGCCCGCACCGTCTCGGGAGTTCCCGCCACATCCCACCCCGCGGGCTCATCGCCATAAAGGAGCGCAAGGAGAACATCATGAATGCGGCGCGGCGGCAAGTCCTGATACATCTTAATCTCCTCCACAATAACTCCTTTCTCTTTTTCCATCTCTGCCTTCGGAAGCGCAGAGTGGAGATAAATGTCAGACACGACATCAAGTATTTTGCCGAAATGTTTTTTGTCGGATTTTGCGTAATATCCCGTCATCTCCTGTCCGGTGAAGGCGTTGTACTGGGCGCCGATTCCGTCTAATTCTTTCACAATGTCAATCGGCTTCGGGCGTTTCTCCGTGCCCTTAAAGCAGAGGTGCTCCAAAAAATGGGAAACCCCGCTTATCTTTTTTTGTTCGTACTTTGAGCCGGCCTCCACGAGCACGAGAGTTGTTACGGTCGGACTTTCTTTCATCGGCACCGTGATGAGGCGCAGGCCGTTTGGAAGGATGGTTTTGTGGAAATGCATGACACGACACTAATCTACGAATGAAAGCGAATGACACGAATAGTATCCGACAAATGCGAATAATGCAAAAAGTCCCGACTTCAGCCAGGACAAATCGGGATGACGCAATAATCTACTTCGGGGTCAACGCATAGTTCCTACCGTACCCCTTCTTTTCCTACATCACCTCCCCACTTCACCTGTTCAACCATGTCCGAAGTGAAGTTCGCCAAGGCCGCTTTCAATGCCGGAAACCGACGGCGCGTCTGCTTCTCTCTGACCGCAGTGATAAGCGCGCCACTTCGCGTGTTGCGAAACGCCACGCGAACTCCTTCGTACAGGCGAAAACGCTCCGCAATGTCTCGCGGTATGCGAAGCGCCAAACTGTTCCCCCACTTTGCCATTTTGGTTACTATACGAAAAGTATATACGAGTATATACATGAGGTCAAGAAACTCCCAGCTTCTCCTCCTATCCCCATACGCGAAAAAGGCGGAATCACATCATCCTTTTCAACTTCCGGTAAACTTCGTCATCGTTTCTTTTTCCGATGAGGAAAATGTGTAGAACTCTTTCCGAGACACGGTACACAATTCTGTATTCACCAATATCGGCGCGCCGAAGTGGAGCGAACCCGGCAAGCTCGCGCGTGTCGGATGCGTACGGATTTTCTGCGAGCGCATTGATGCGCCGCCCAACTTGACCCTTCCGTTTAGGCGGAAGTCGTAACGAAAACCTTTCTGCGGCTCTTGAAAAATCAACGACGAGCATTGAGCATCTGCGTCAATAGTTTCTGACTCTTTTTAATTCCGATAAAGCCGCTTTTTGCCGCCTCTTTCGCGCGTTTTACCCAGTAGGCGTCGCTGAGCGCCTCAAGAAAATTGTACTCTTCCAGAGAAAGCATCACGGCAACCTTTCTGCCGTTCTTCTTCACAAATACGGGGAAACGACGAGCTTCGTCCAAAAGCCGTCCAAAATTATTCTTTGCCTCTTTCGCTGTAAAAGTAGTTATGCTCATAGAGTGGCTATTATAGCCAAAGTAGCTCTTTTGTCAAAATCTGCAATTAAAAATGGTTTGGTAGGTCAAACCGTATCAAAAAGAACCGGCAGTTTGTCGTACACCTCGTGAAGCAGAGAAGCATCTACTCTATCCCCAATGCGAATAACTCGCTCTTTCCAATCAACCGTCCGGATTTGGTCAACCATGATAAACCCCTTCACCGAATCAGTGTCAATGTTCACGCGAAAAAAGTAGTCCTTCCGGTCTGTGGAGGTTATCGGGCACACGACTGCCGTGCCGGTTTTTTGGTTGAACAGCGTACCGCTTATGACAACGCACGGGCGCGTGCCGGATTGCTCATGCCCCTTGATAGGGTCAAGCAAACACCACACAACACCTCCTTTTTGGGGGCAATGCATGGTCTTTACCGTACCACTTCTTTTCCTACATCACTTCTCCACTTCACCTGTTCAACCATATCCGAAGTGAAGTTCGCCAAGGCCTCTTTCAATGTCGGAAACCGACGGCGCGTCGGTTTCTCTTTTACCGCAGTGATAAGCGCACCACTTCGCGTGTTGCGAAACGCCACGCGAACTCCTTCGTACAGGCGAAAACGTTCCGCAATGTCTCGCGGAATGCGAAGCGCCAAACTGTTGCCCCATCTAGCGACTTTGGTACTCATACGGAGAGTACATACTTGTATATACATGGGGTCAAGAAACTCGCTTAGCGGCGTAGCCACTCCTTTTGCGGAATGCCGGATTGCGCGACGATACTTTTCATCGTCTTAGGTTTTATTGAGCGGGAGCCATGGAATTGAACGCATACCTGGAACTCCTCCCCATTTCGTATCGTACCGTAAAAGTGGTGACTTCCGGTTATGTGGTCAAACACAAAGCCGTGCTCACGGAGAAAACGTTGCACATCAATGAATCTCCAGTTCTTGAGTCCATGAGGCATCTAACTACGCAAAAGTAAGTTTTTGCTCACCAAAGCTGTACACCTGAATCGGCGAAGGAATCGGTTTCCCCTGTTGCAGATGTTTCCACATTTTTTCGTATTCCGGAGCAGGTTTTTGATTCAGCACCTTCGGGCTTAGACGCGCCTTGCGTGCGCATTCAACATATCCGCGAATAGCTTCATCCAAAGACAGCATGACTTCACGTGGGTCTGTGCCGCTTTCGACAATGTTGAACTCAAGCACCGCGCCATACCAAACCCTCTTCTCTTTGAAGATGATAACCCGTACCGAACCCGAATGAAGTGTATTTTTTGACATGCCTATAGAATAGCAGGAAAAGGACCGGATTACAACGACAATCTTTTCTCGATGTAATCGGTAAGTTCCGTTATCGTAACCCGCTCCTGCTTCCCCGTATCGCGAGCGCGGACAGTAACATCATTCTGTTTAAGCGAGTCAAAGTCAATCGTGATGCAAAACGGCGTGCCGATTTCGTCTTGGCGGCGATAGCGCTTGCCGATGTTGCCGTTGTCGTCAAAAGCCACTCCATCAATTTCGGCACGGAGAAGGTCAAAGACCTCATTCGCCTTTTTTACCAATTCGGGCTTGTTTTTGAGAAGCGGGAAGACGGCGGCTTTTACGGGAGCGATTGAGGGTTTGAGTTTCAGAAAAACTCTCTTTTCTCCTCCCATTTCGTCTTCCGTGTACGCGCTCGTTAAAACGGCAAGTACCGTCCTATCGAGTCCAAAGGTTGGCTCAATAACATGTGGTGTTATCGGCTCCCCGCCGTCCTCGCTGTATTCAAGTTTTTGCCTGCTAATGATCGAATGATTCTTCAAATCAAAATCGGTGCGGTACGCAAGTCCGTATAGCTCCTTTTGTCCAAACGGAAAATCAAAATAGAGGTCGGTGGTGCGTTTTGAGTAATGCGCGAGTTCGCCTTCGGGTACTTTTACTTCGTGAACATTTTTGCGCGCGATGCCGATAGTATCAATCCAGCGCATCATTTCGCTCTGCCAGTAGTCAAAGTGCCTTTCCCATTCCTCCTTTCGCACAAAATACTCAAACTCCATAATCTCAAACTCCCGCGCGCGGAACAGAAAGTCGCGTGGCGCGATTTCGTTTCTGAACGCCTTGCCAATCTGCGCGATGCCGAATGGGAGCTTCGGATGGAACGAGTCAATTATGTTCTTGAAATTGACGAACATGCCCTGCGCGGTTTCGGGACGAAGGTACGAAGAGGATGTCGCGTCTTCCACGGGACCGACATGTGTTTTGAACATCATGTTGAACTGCCGAGCTTCGCCAAGTTTGCCGCCGCATTCGGGACAGAGGTCAGACCTCTTTTCCGATTTGAGGTCTGACATCTCGGGAAGTTGGTCGGTGCGGAAACGCCGTTTACATTTCTTGCACTCCACCATTGGGTCGGAAAATCCGCCCACATGTCCGCTCGCCTCCCACACCTTTGGGTTCATCAAAATCGCCGAGTCAATCCCATACATATCGCAGCGTGAGCGCACGAAAAATCTCCACCACACATCACGGATGTTGTTTTTGAGTTCTATCCCAAGCGGTCCGTAATCCCATGTGCCGGCTAGTCCACCATAAATCTCAGAACCCGGATAGATAAACCCCCGCCGCTTGCAGAGCGAGACGAGTTTTTCAATGAGGTTTTCTTGCGGTTCTCTTGACATGATGTGTATTGAGAAGATTATTCCTGGAAAAGCGACAAAACACCACCACCTCGCCTCGCAGACTCGGCACTCCTCCTCAGCTGAGGAGGAGAGGAACCGGGGGAAGGTTCACTTCGTTCCAGTTACTTGTTACGGGTTACTAGTTACAGTTCACTTCGTAACGACTCCGCTCTGCGGACTCGCGCCTACATCGGAAAGCGTGCCGGTGGTAAGCGCGGAACGCGCGTTGCTCACCACCGTCGTGCCGGTGAAACGGTCCTCACCGCTCGCCGAAGTGTCTCCGACCAGCGCCAGTGCGGCGCCGACTTGGCTCAAACTGGGGCGTATGGAGATCTGAAACGAGACCTCGCGCGGCGGCGTCCCCACACCCACTCCCGCCTCCACTTCCCCCACATCCCACACCACCCCGCCGCCGACCGGAGGATTCACTCGGTCAAGCCAGGTGACATAGGAAGGCAGCAGCGCCGAGACCTTCGCATAAGTGACTCCGTTTGAGGAGTTTGAGAGCGACCAGACAACCGTGTACTCGGTCTCTTGTTCGGCCTTGGGCGGAACGGGACCGCTACTCGTGAAAAACCCTCCTTCATGGAAGAGTCGCGCCGAGAGCGCGAGCGTCGTTGCAATTTTGACCTCTTTGACGACTGACATGGACACATTCTGATAGAGGCCTTGCTCATCAAGCCGTTTGCCGCGCGCGGTGACCGCGATGGTCAGTTGTGGATTGTCGTACAGGGCTGGGTTTGTCGCGATGGGAAGGAGCGCCACGCTCATGCTTTGCGTGCCGTCTTCTCCGGGCTCCACTGCGCCGAAACGGGCGACTCGCTCCTGGTCCCAGCGCACCGTGTTCGTATTTGAATCATAGTACCCGTTCGCGGCGGAGACCGCCGAGCGATTGTAAATGGAGCCAGAAAGTTCCGCGGTGATTTCCATGTCGGCAATCTTCGTGGGAAGATTATTCGCCCACGCGATATCCGCACGAACCGTCTGGCCGCTCCGCGCGACAAAGGTCTTGCCCTGCTCGCCGTTGACGAGTACATCCAAGCTGATAAACGGCCGCCGCACCGCAACCGTAGGCGCCTCGGAGAGAAAGATGGTGCCGATGCGTTTTTCGTCCTTCGCGCTCTGCGTGCCGATGGAGAAGCGAAAAGTGCGTTCCGACTCCTCGGTTGCCTCAACCTTACCCTTAATCTGGATGACTCGTTTGCTCTGCGGCTTGAGGTCTCCAAGCTCCCAGGTATCTTTTGCGAATGAAGGAGAGGGAGTGCTCTCTCCGAACTGGAACCCGAACGGGTACTGCCCCTTGACGAGTAGATTCCTCTGCACGGCGCTTGAATTGGAGTTCACTTCAAGTGCAATCTCAAATATCTGGTCTGAATTCACCTCTTTTGGCATCATCACCCGAAGCGTGACCGGCGCGGAGTTGATGGCGAACTCATAACTGGCATTCTTGGAGAATGTGCCGCTTGAGTCCTTCGGACGGTATTCCACCGTAACCCCAATGGTCTTTTTTTCTCCCTCCTCTCCAAATGGCACAAAGGACAGTCGTCGCGCGACGCGTTCTCCTGACGCAAGTGGCCCGAGAGAGTCGCGATACCGCGGCAGGGACGAGGCAAGGTCCCCTGCTCTGCGCGTGTCCGAAGGATACTCAACCAACAAATCAACCGCATCAAGCGGAAGCGTGTTGTCGTTGCCGACGGTCACCTCAATGGCGGTTTCCTCTCCGGCTGCGGCGCCGACCGGACCCTGAATCTGAATGGTGATGTTTTGCGGCGAAACGGTGTTCCCGCCGCGCCAAAAGCCAAAGAGCCCGAGACCCGCGGCAAACAAGAAAAACAGAATGGACGCTATGAGGAGTCGTTGGAGCCAGGGCATAACAGTTGCAAAAATAGAATAGAGCGCGGAGTCCTTCCGTTCCGCTTCGGCAGTCAATCCCGGCGCAATGCGAATATGCTTTTCTTCACCGAGAAACTCCTCATCGTGTCGAAGCGGCGGCGGCGTGCGCGAGTACAGGCGGTTCTCTAGTTCTTCAAGCGCGTTGCGCTTCTCCTTCGCGGGCTCATTCTCGGAGGGAAGAGACATGATACGGACAGTATAACCGAGAAAAACACAAATCCAAAGCACCCCGCCTGCCAATCGGCGGGCAGGCAAATCACAAACAATACCAAATAACAGAAACTCAAATACTCAAACCAAGAATGACTTGTTTGGGATTTTGGAGTTAGAAATTGTGATTTGTTTGAGATTGGGATATTGTGATTTGGAGATTTCTTTACAGCTGTGTCTGCCGCAGTGATTCGTTGATTTCGAAGACGGCGATTGATTTACACAGCAACGCGTCTGCAATGATGTGCTCGTCCCAGCGGCTGGAGTCCCGCAGAAATGAACCGAACTCCGCTCGCGGCGCAAGGTAGCCGAGAAGGTAGAGAATGCGCAAAACAAGAATCACTTCCACGCCTTCTACCAGTTTCGCGTCTGATATTCCGCTGACAAATCGTATGCTCTCAAGCACTGCCGCAAACAGCGGCTCGTTCTTCTCCTCTCCGGCCAGCAGTCGCTCCAACAGCTTGAAAATCCTGCCGAACATGCGAAGCTTCGGAGTATGCCCGCGCAGCTCCGCCGCAGCGGAGAAGAGCGATTCTGCGCGCGTGAGCCGCCAGAATTCTTTCCCGCGCACGAGTGTAACCTCGGAATACGAAAAATCCTGCAGGCCGTAGCGCAGTTTTGACCGCTCCTCGCGCACGCTCGTGGCTGTCGCTCGGACAAGCCCGAGTTCACGGGTAAAAAGGGTAAAATGCTTACTCCCCTCGCCAAACGGCTCGGAGCAGAGCACAAGGGCGGGGGTGTGGTAGAGATGGTACATAAAGAAGCGTTTAGCGTTTAGCGTTTAGCGAAGAGAATTTGAGTAACGCTGACAATGCGCTTGGGAGTGATGTAATCCCCTCGCTGAAGTGCTTCTTGCCGCGCTCCAGAATCGTTTTGGCTCCAAGTTGTTGCGCGAATTCCAATGACTTCTCCATCGGCACATAGGGGTCATTGTCGGAAAAAATCATGACGAACTTGTTACAGTGTGCCTTTGCTTTTTCCGCGTCAAATGGAAGCGAGTAGAACTCTGAAATCTCCGGCACATCGATGCGACCTGAAAATCCGGCGACGAAGACACACCCGCCGACTTTTGTCTCTTCTCTCTTCTTCTCCCCCTCTTTAGAGGGGGAGATGCCAAAGGCAGAGGGGGTGTTTCGTACTTTCGCATCAGTTTCGTAGTTCGTATTGCCCGGAAGCTTCGCCAAGTACCTCGCAATCGCGATACACCCCAAACTATGTCCGACAAAATAAGTTTCTTTGCCCGGCTTTCCCACATAGTCGCTTAAAAAACCTAGCCACTCGTTCACCTTCGGGTTTGCGGTGTTAGGCATTTGGGGAGCATTCACCTCAAACCCGCGCGCTTTTAGTTCCAGCGACAACCACGGAAACCAGTGATTGTTCGGGTTTGCGTCCCAACCATGTATGAGAAAAACTCTTTTATTCATATATGCATATCCTCCCTAAAACATTTTGTCGGACAAAATGCTCGGGCGACCAATCCTGCTGGATTGGTTTAGCCCATCCGTGGATTAAAAATACCCGCTTCTTCATACGCTACACTTTATCCAAGTAAAGCAGGAGAGAAATCTCCTCGGCTTGAAACGGCTCACCGCCCGGAACCGCATCTTGAATGACGATATTTTTGAGAGATGCGACTTGCGAGAGTCCCTGCTCATGCTGTTCTATGAATCGGCGCGATGCACCCGTCGCGCCGACAGAGAGCGCGGCAAACTCGCCCGCCGTGAACCCCTGCCGCTTGCGCATATCTTGGACAAAACGCACGAGTTCCCGATACGCTCCTTCGTCTTTGAGTTCGGGAGTGAGTGTGGTATCCAGCGCAACTTCCGTCCCAAGAGCGGATATAAAGACGACATTCTTAACATTCACTTCCTCTTTGATTAAAGATAGTGATTCAAGATTCATGATTCTAGATTCATGATTCCGCACGCGGAGCGTGTTCAGAGGTTGTCTGACTTTTATACTCGCCTTCGCCCGTGCTTCCAATCCGAGCGAGACAATTTTCCTGACTTTTTCCATTTCCTTAAGCAACTTTTCATCAACTTTCCCTCCGTTCGGCCAATCTTCCAGATGCACACTTTTTCTTTCTGAATCTTGAATCTTGAATCTTGAATCTTGAATCTCTCGGTAGAGGTGCTCCGCAAAAAACGGCGCGAACGGAGCCATTACTTTAGCAAGCTCAAGGAGTACATGCCGAAATGTCGAGAGCGCGTGGAGCCGCTCGTCGAGGTCATCCGACTTGATGCGCTCACGCGAACGGCGCAGATACCAGGTGGAGAGGTCATCCACGAACTCCCCAATCGGGCGAGTAGCTTTGTCCAGTTCGTATGCCTCCAACGCTCTCGTCACTTCGGCAATAAGTTGATTTAATCTCGCCACTATCCATTTGTCTAAAATGTGAGATGAATCCTTAATCCTTAATCCTTTATCCTTAACGGGAGAATGAGCGTACAAAAGGTAAAACTGCAAGACATTATCCAGCCGATTAAATACCTTCTTTGCAACTTCGTCCACTCCTTTTTCCGAAAATCGGAGGTCTTCGCCGCGCACCACAGGTGAGGAGAGGAGATAATAGCGCAAGCTATCAGCTCCATACTTCTCCACTACTTCCAGCGGGTCGGGGTAGTTCTTCAGCCGCTTGGACATCTTCGTGCCGTTCTCCGCAAGTACGACGCCATTCACGATGACATTTCGGTACGGGGATTTCCCGAACAAGCCGACCCCAAGCACCAGCATGGAATAAAACCATCCGCGAGTCATGTCAATTCCTTCGGCGATAAAGTGGGCCGGGAAACCGACCGGCTTTTTCCAAAAACTCCCCACTGGGTCAAAGGACTCGCCGGTGGGGCCTTTCTCAAATGGATAGTGCTCCTGTC
>Ga0209542_10021704_pt1 | contig 10039 bp, 8 predicted proteins | sample RifCSPhighO2_01_FD_184028 | JGI IMG/M metagenome (GOLD analysis project Ga0209542, IMG submission 184028) | Soil microbial communities from Rifle, Colorado - Rifle CSP2_plank highO2_0.1 (SPAdes) (version 2) | ecosystem: Environmental > Terrestrial > Deep subsurface > Rock core/Sediment ...
AAATTCCTGGTATCAAGTAACAGATACGGCGGGGACATCGCTTTCTGTATCTTCTTGAGTGGCAGGTCCTTGAACTCCGGCCATGCGGTTACGAGCAAAAGAGCATGACATCCCCGGGAAGCTTTTTCGGCAGTTTCGGAAAGCTGCAGCCCCGTTTCTTTTTTAAACTCTCCGGCGGAAGCCTGCGGATCAAAAACGTGTATCTTTGCTTTTTCCTTGCGCAGCATACCGATAAGTTCAAGCGCTAACGAGCGCCGCAGGGTGGACGTTCCTGGTTTGTAGGTTACGCCCAAAATCCCGATGGTGGCTTTAGAGAGCGGAGTGGGAAGAAGTCTCCTCAAACGGCCAATAAGAATTTTTCTGCGATTGATGTTTGTTTGCAAAACCCCGTCAATAACAGCAAGCGGCTTCTTGTTTTTCTTGGCGAATTTGGAAAGCGTTCGCAGATCCCGCATCAGGGTGCCGCCTGAAAATCCAAGACTGCTGTCAAGATACGCGGGTTCTCCAATTCTCGGATCCGAGCGCAACGCTCTTGCCACATCCGTGACGTCGCCGCCCGCTATTTCACACACATCTGATATGTTGTAAATAAATGAAAGGGAAGTAGCGAGGAATGAATTGAGCGCATGCTTCGTTATCTCGGCGGAAGCGATATTCATTCTGATTCTCGGGCATTTCACACGGGCAATGATGGTATCCAGTTTCAAAAAAGCGCTTTCCGTTTCGGCGCCTATAACGACTCGTTCCGGAGACAAGAAACACGCGAGGGCCTTGCCGAGCTGAAGATTCTCCGGAACATACACGGCTTCTCCGGTAAACTTCGGGTTATGTTTTTTTATGCTTTCCAGAAGTTTTTTCGTCGTTCCCACAGGCACCTGGCTCATCACCACGAAAAGCGCGTCATCTTTCATATATTTTGAGAGCCGCGCCGAACTTCGCCGCAAACTCTCTATATCGGATTCATCGTTCTCATCAACGGGAGTGTCGTGGGTCAAAAAAATCGCATCGCAGTCTTTCACACCCCTAACATCCGTGCTGAAAGACAGGGAGCCGTCTTTCAGGTGTCGCACTATGCGCTCGGCGATATCCTTTTCCGGAAGAGGCGGGATTCCCCTTTTCAAGTTGCCGACGACTTTTGTATCCTCGTCAATGGCAAGAACGGTATGCCCGAGCTCCGCGAGTCCGACGGAGACAACCTCTCCCAAGTGCCACAGGCCGACGACAGCGATTCTCATATCAGTATTTTTTCAGAATGCCGGACTTTTTCATATGCGCTTCGGTCTTACGCAAATTCTTGTTAAAACCCTTGAAGTTCGACAGCCACGCGAGGTAGTCGTCCACGGCTTCCGTGAGCGTGTGTCGTGGCTTCCATCCAAACCCCTTCAGTTTTGAGACGTTCATCACCGAGTGTCTTGTGCCGCCAACGCGGTATCTCTGTTGAAGCAGGGGCTTGAACGCCACTCTACTCTGCTTCGCCACCATTTTTGCCAGATCGAAGATCCTCGTAGCACGACCGCTACCGACGTTGAAGGCCTCGAAATCCGCCCGAGGGTCTCTGAGGGTCTTTACTATCGCCCGCGCGGCATCCTTAACGTAGACGAAGTCGCGCAACTGCCCCCCGTCCTCGTTCATTTCTATGGGCTCGCGGTTGCGCACGTTAACGGCAAATGACCGGAGGGCTCCGGAATAAAAATGTCGGAATGACTGCCGCGCCCCAAGCACGATGCTGAAACGAAGGGCCACGGCCGGAATGGAAAATGCTCTGCCCATGGCCATAGCGAATTGTTCGCTTGAGAGCTTTGACAACCCGTACGGAGCAAGCGGAAGAAGCACATCGTCCTCTCTCTCCGCCACAGGCAAAACCTCCCTCCCACATGTCGGGCAATGCTGTTCCCATTGGTGTTTTTTAAATTGAGCTTCTTCTCGTGGAGGCACATACATGATGCCGTGAGTTTTGCAGCGGTATTTCCCCTCGCCATACACCGCTTGCGAAGAGGCAATGACGATTTTCTGGATAGGCAGTTTTTTTTCGGCTATATGTTCAAACAAAAGAGCGATGCTCCCAATGTTCGTTTCCACGTAGGTCGCAAAATCCAAGTGGTAATCCATGTAGGCCGCCAGATGCACAACCGCGTCCACTCCGGCAAGCGCTTTCTCCCAGTCTTTTTTCCGTCTGACGTCACCGCGGATGAGTTTCGCTTTTTTATTGAGCCACGTGGGGACCCTGCCGTTATGAGTGGGCGGTTTCAAGGAATCCAGTACCACGACGCGGTATCCTTTTTCAATCAGAAGGTCAACCGTATGTGAACCGATGAATCCGGCGCCGCCCGTGACCAGTATATTTTTTATGGATTCTTTCATGTATTCTCTAAAACCTTATAAGTTTTGCCGACAATCTCCAGCACTCGTAGGGCATCTTCTCCGGTCGGTCCAGATATTTTGCCCGTTTTAACGGAGATAATGAATTTCTTGAAAAGAGCTTTCAGAGCATTCTCCGGCTCCGGGTTGCACGTCGTTGTTTTTTCGGTAACCGTGCCGTCTTTATTTTTGAGCCCCACAGTCAAAAGCTCCTTCCCTCCATATTTTCGGCCGAGGCCTTCGACCCGTACGTACCCCCTTTCTCCGATTATCTCTAGAGAAAAGATGGGTTTCCACTCGGTAATGCCGACGCTCATGGATGCGATCTGTCCCTTATCGTTCTTTAAAATAAGAGAGACCTGCTCTTCGACCTTACTTTTCCAAAACGAGTTTTGCGACACGGCAGAGAGCTTTTTAATTTCTCCGGGCATGTACCACAACACGAGGTCTATCAGATGTATGCCCTGATCCATAAGCACTCCTCCACCGGCGATGTTCTTGTCCATGCGCCACTCTTTTTGATAGTTGGCGCGGCCCGGGTGTCCGTGTCGAAGGCGCATGAAAAGCACGTTGCCGAGCGTTTTTGCGTCCAGGATTTTTTTTGTCTTTTGCAGGGCGTCAAAAAACCGGTAGTTAAAGCCGACCATAAGCAGCTGACGTTTCTTTTTTGCAAGAGCGATAAGTTTCTTGAGTTCGGCGGCGTTTCTCGCCCCGGGTTTTTCTATGAAAACGGGTTTATGAGAGAGCAGAGCGCGCCTCGCGTGTGGATACAAATACGCATGCGGAGTAACAACAAAAAAAGCATCAACGGAAAAATTCTTCTTCGGGAATTTCGGAAGGTAGACAGCGCCGTACTTCCTGGCAATCCCTTGCCCAACTTCTTTGTTCGGGTCTACGACTACAGAAAGCGTGGCGCGCGTTGAAGCGTGTATAACTTTTGCCCACCGCGCTCCCATTCTTCCGGCGCCAATAAGCGCGATGTTGTATTTTTTACCAGTCATAGCCGCGATCTTTCGGCTTAATCCTCCGCATCGTGTATACGTCGGATTTCGCGAGTTCCTTTTTATGTCTTCCAAACTCCTGCCACTTGTCCCACACCGCGCTTATGTTTTTGCCGGAAATCCCATCCGACTCCGAGGAAGCTAGAAAGACCGCAAGCGCCGCGGCTTTCTCGGGCGGGGTTGACGCGATTGTGCCTCTTTTTTGTTTCAGGGCTTCTGCATACCTTTCTTTGCCCAGCTTTTTGGGACCCGCTTTCAAGAGGTCATCAACGAATCCGGAAACGACGGAGCCGGGCGAAATGGCGTTTATGTCAATGGGCACAAGTTCGCGGGCGAGTGTCTCCACCAAACGCAGCACGCCGCCTTTGGAACTCACGTATGAGGAGCGATTGGTTAAAGCACCCTCGCCTCCACCGGCAAGCGCGATTATCTTGCCCCGACGCGATTTTCGTAAAAAAGGAAGACTGTATTTTATGGTCATGAACGTACCGAGCAGATTCACCCGTATTGCCTCCATCCATGCTTCCGGTTCGATCTGATCCGTAGTCCCGATCGCTCCGTATATACCGGCCGCAGTAACAAGGATGTCTATGCCTTTGCTGTTTCGTCCCGTTTTTTTAAATAATTGCTGTACGGATTTCTTATTGGATACATCCGCCGGGATCGCCCGTACCTCCACGTTCTCAAAAGTTGAAAATTGCCGAACGAGGGCGGAGGTTTTTCTCTTTGAAGGTCCGCTTAAAATCAAATTGCAGCCTTCCCGCGCGAAGGCGCGGGCTATGGTGTTACCAATCACGCCGGTGGCCCCGGTAATTAAGGCCGTTTTACCCTTGAGTTTCATATCGCGGAATTCTCCTTTCCTACGACAATCTTTTCTTTGATGGTATAGGGGGTTTTATGGCTCGTTTCGTAGTAGATGCGGAGCATGAGTTCGGCCAAAAAGCCGAGCATGAAGAAAATGAAGCCGGAAAGAACGAAGAAAATCGCGAAAATAGGAAGCGGCGTCTGGCCGAAGTTACGGATGTCAGCAAGCTTCAGATATATTGACACAAAAGCTATGACAAACCCGACAATGATAGAGATAACGCCGGCGCCCCCGAAAAATACCAGGGGCCGGCCGTTCATACTGGACAAGAATTTGATGGTGATGAGATCAGAAATGTCTTTCACCGCCTTCATGAAATAATGTTTTGAAATGCCGAATTGCCGCGCATGATGTCGCACGGGGATTTCGGCGACCGTCGCGCCCCGCATATAAAGCAGGGCGGGCAGAAACACATGCATCTCGCCGTACAGGCGGACGTCTTCGAGAACCTCGCGCTTGTACGCTTTAAGGGCGCAAGCGGAATCGTGAAGCGCTAAACCGGTAACCTTTGCCGTGAGCCAGTTGGCGGACCGCGAAAGAATTCTTCTTCCGAATGAATCATTGCGTTCCTGCCGCCAGCCGGAGACGACGTCGTATCCTTCTTTGATCTTGCCGATGAGCGCCGGTATATCCTCCGGATCATTTTGGAGATCGCCGTCCATGGTAATGATGATGTCTCCTTTTGCTTCGTGGATGGCCGCGTCAAGATTGGACGTTTGACCGTAATTTCTGGCCAAACGCAAAATGGTGATTTTCGGAAGCGTCCTCAGTTTCTCGAGTGTCTTGTCCGTGGAGGCGTTATCGCTGAAAATGACCTCGTACGGTTCGCCAAGCCGTCTCATCACATCCGTTATTTTCCCGTACAAACGAGCGACGTTTTCCTCCTCGTTGTAGACGGGAACGACTATGGAAATCATATGCGGTAGACAGTACCAGAAAAACTCTCAATTGAAAGGAGGCGGGGAAGCGGACCTGTAAGCATAAAAAAGCGCGCCGCACACAGAGTGTGCGGCGCAGTTGTTGGCGGGTTGTCGGTTGGAGCTAGTACTGGTCGAGAACCCAGTCGCGCATACCGAGCGTCTCGCGCTCCCAGTTCTCGGCGAACGAATTTGATTCCCGAAGCGCCTTCACCCGCGGACCCCATTGCTCGGGATCTGCCGCGAGCAGAACCTCCTCGCTTCGCAGAAGCACGGGAGGTGAAAGCTCGCCGTAGTTCTCGATCTTCCGAGCAATCGCTTGGTTGAGGAACACTGCCGCGCGCGGTACGTGAACCCCAACGGTCACGATAATGACCTTCCCGCAATCGCGTCCAACCGCGAGGTCAAGAATGTTGATGAACTCTTGAGCCGTATTGGATGGTCCCGAGAGCTCGCGATTCCGCTCCCACACCTCAACCACAGGCCCATAGGAGAGCGAACGTTCCTTGAGCCAACGGCTCATGACTTCGCTTTCGCTTGGACCATCCGGCTTCAGGTAGCCGGCACGATGTCCATAGGCGCAGACGACGTAGTCAGGCCTGGCGTCGCGGATGAGCGCTTCGCCAGCGAGGAGATTGAGCTCTCCTCCGCCGATGATTGAGTCGGGATGGTTGTCATTCGCTGGAACCCGTATCCGCACATGCGACAGTCTTTGGGTTTTCGGATCCCGTTTGCATACTTCGAGATCCTCCGTCGGCGCATACGATTTCACGTCCGTCGGATCGGCATCGGGGTCAAGCATTTGAACCCCGCGGCCAAGAACGGCCAGAAGTGTTGACATGGAACACCTCCCTTTCAGAGATGGTGATTACAAAGAACTTGCCTACATTATATACACAAAATAAGTGTTTTGTCAAGCACGTCTAAGACGGCGTCCTTAACGGAGTGTTTTTGAAAGGAAATATGCCTGCGAGACGGATGTTCTATACTACGAGGATGAATCTGCACGAACTCACGGAAAAGGTCCTCCATGTAGAAGCCCTCTATGCCGAACGTAAAAAGGAGACGTCGGCGAAGCAATGGACCGCGGAAGAAACCTATGCGGGGATGGTCTCTGATATCGGAGATCTGGGCAGGCTGATCCTAGCTAAAGAAGGGTTTAGAAAGATGCCCGATATGGAGAAGAATCTGCCGCACGAGTTGGCAGAACTCCTCTACGCGGTCCTCCTCCTTGCCAGTCAGTACGGTATAGACCTTTCCAAGGCGTTTCTTGATGAGATCGCCCGCTTGGAACAGCGTCTGTCGAAATAGTTCTTTCCGCCCTAGAACTCATTTCAAAACCGGCTTCACCGGCAGTACAAAAGAGAGACCGCTCTCCGCCAGCTGGCGGACTTGCCCCGGTCTTAGTCTCAAAAACCGCTCGTGCTGTTGCACTTCCCTACGGTGTTTTTCTCTCGTAGACCGAGATTTTGTTGAACTCTGCAACCTTCTCATACCCGTCAAGGGATACTTTCTTGTCTTCTTTTGACACCGGCCCCAACACCAGCATGTCAACGAGGCCGTCTTCAACTATCGGCGCGAATTCACTGCCGAGGATCCACGATTCAAATATCACGAACCGTTGATAGTAGTTCCTGCCGTGGAATAAGGGCACCGCCTGCGGAGCGTTATAGAAGAAAATGGAAGTTGAGTCCGGTACCGACGAGAAGTATGCGGTCATATCCCCTATGAAATGGCTGGTGTAGGAATCCGCCACATGCGAGCGGAAGGATACCTGGTACAGTCCCAAGAGGGACATGAGGGCGACGCCGGCCAGAAAAATCCTGGTTATACGAGCGACGTCTATTTTGACGGGAAGCGCGCGCAAAAGGGAGTACAGCGAGTAGGGGAAGAATAGTATGGCCAGCGCTTGCACCGGAAAAATATACCGGGCATCAAAGTAACGGAACAAAAGCGAGAAGATGAGTACGATGGAAAACAGGAGCGCGACCCACTCTTCTATAGGAACCTTCGCTCGTGTCTTCATGCGAAAGATGACACCGCTCACCCACACACTCATCGCTCCCCACATGAATAGGGGCCCGATGTTGGTGAAGAGTTTTCCAAGATTGAGGGAGAAGGTGGCGGTTTTATCTGCGAGAGCGGACGGATTTGTGTAGTAGTTGAGGACGGAAGCAAAAGAATCTCCCGGTTCAAAATGCACGACAAGCCATACCGCAAACGGAATGCTTGCGCTTATGGCGACAATACCGACATCCTTCCACGATGCCACACCCCTTCGCAAGGCGAGAAATGCCGCGAATAGAAGAACCGGGGCCAACGCAAGCGCCATCGTCTTGGTGACAACGCACAAACCCGCCGATACGCCGGTCAATATAAACCACAGCCGTTTCCTCGGCGGATCGTTCGTCGCCAGATTGAAGCAGAGCAGGAAAAGCGTCAGGAAGAACAGAAGAGGAACTTCGCCGATCACGCTTTTTCCGAAACTGTAAAAGGGTGGGAAGGCAGCGAGAATCGCGAGCGCCGACAAGGCGACGGTAGCGCCGTATAAGCGTCTCAAGAGGAAAAAGCCGACTGCCGCAAATCCAAGCATATAGACAGCCATCATGACTCTCGCCTCCAAGACTCCGGCGCCGAATAACTCAAACCAAAATGCCTGCACATAGACGAGCGGATACCCAATCGAAGTCAATACGGACACATGCTCCAGAGTGCCGGGTGAAAATTGAAGTCCGTCTACCCCTCTCTCGGAGAGATTGGCGGCCACTTGTATCGCCCACCCCTCGTCAAAATCAAGCGGCGGACTTTCGGTACTGCGGAAAAGGCTGAAAAAAACGATGATGAAGAGGATGAGTGCGGCAAACGCCTTCTCCGCGGATGACAGCGATGCCATAGGGATAGTGCAAGTATGCTAGCATGGGGCCGTGTCAAATCCCCTGCGCGCTCTCGTCAAGAAAGTACTGTCCCTATTTCCGCCGACGTGGCCGTTTCGGATATACAACGCGCTCATTCGCGTTCCGTTCCTGAAGCCTCTCATAGGACGTACCGTACGCGCGCTCACGCCTGATCATGCCGACCTGCCGGAAGGGAAGATTATCTTCGATAGGGACGATCCCGTCATGTCCGGCGCTGTGAGTCTCGGGGAATACGAGCCGGAAACGATGGCGATTTTCCGCTCCTGCCTCACGCCGGGCATGACGGTCGTTGATATCGGCGCCAATTTGGGATACTTCACCGTCATTGCCGCGGGTCGAGTTGGCCCGTCGGGTACCGTGCTTGCCTACGAGCCCGATCCGCACAACTTCGGTCTTCTTGAAAGAAATATCGCGGCAAACGGGTTCAAGAACGTACGGGCGTTTCCAATCGCTCTTTCGGACGAAAGCGGGACCCGTGCATTATTCTTTGGCGACAACCAAACAACCCATTCGTTCGGCGATAAGAGGAATACCGGCCGGTCCGAATCCGTGGTCACCGATACGCTCGACAACTCGCTCAAAACGCTGGGGCATCCACAGATTGACCTTATCAAGATGGACATCGAAGGAGCCGAACCCCTTGCTCTGGAAGGCATGAGAGAGACCGTTCAGGGGAATCCTGCGCTCGTCATACTGTTTGAATTCCATCCGAAGGCCATACAGCGTCTTGGTCGTTCACCCTTGAAGTTTCTCGCGAGATTCAAGGAGCTCGGGTTCTCTCTTTCGGCCATAGATGAAAATCGCAGGACTCGCATTACCATAGACGATATTGCGGTCTTCACGGAAGGTTTTGGCGATAAAGAATTATCCAAGAATCTTATCGCGATCAAAACCTCTTCCGAGGCTGTTTCTTTCTAGAACCCGTTTCAAAACCTGCTCCACCGACAGCGCAAAAAATGGAGCGCTCCGGACCGCTAGGCCAAGTCCTACTCCATTTTTTGCGCTGTCGGCTCCGCTGACGATTTTGAAACGGGTTCTGGAAGTCTCATAGGAGCATGACTTTTCTCGCAAAGCTGGTATAATCAAATCATTATGCCTCACGGGGCGCATAGCACGCTCTCCATCGTTGTTCCCGTCCTCAATGAAGAACGGAACATTTTCCCGCTCTACGAGGCGGTTATCGCCGTCTGGCAAGAGCTTCCCGAATACGCTCGCGAGATTATTTTCGTAGACGACGGAAGTACGGACGGGACGTGGAATGGGATCTCCTCTCTCAAGCGGAAAGACGCTTCGGTGAAAGGCATCCGTTTTGCGCGCAATTTCGGCAAAGAATCCGCGATCGAGGCGGGGCTTCGGGCCGCGAGTGGAGATGCGGTCATCACGATTGACGGCGACCTCCAGCATCCGCCGGAACTCATTCCGAAAATGGTTCACGCATGGAAGGCGGGCAACGATATCGTACGAGGGCATCATACGACGATTGCGCGCCATGGCTTTCCCAAGCGGGCGACATCTTTTCTGTTCTATCGGCTTTTCAACCTGATCTCTGACACGCCCATCGTCCGAGGATCGTCCGATTTCTGCCTCTTTTCCCGCAGAGTCGTGGATGCGTTTGACGCGCTTCCGGAGAAGCAGAAATTCCACCGCCTTCTTTCCGAATGGGTCGGATTCCCCTCGGCCTCCATTTCGTATGAGGCGCGCGAGCGGGGAAGCGGCCGCTCAGCGTATACCCTTACCAAGCTGTTTCCCCTTGCGCGCCGCGCCATCGTCTCTTCCGCCACGAAACCCATGAGCGCGATTCTCATCATCGGCTGCATCCTTTCCGTGCTTGGCGTCGTTCTTACCTTCGGGCTCCTGTATTACAAATATTTCGTGGATTACGAATACATCGGCGGCGCAGTCGTTCTCGCGGCATTCGTCGTCTTCAACAACGGCCTGCTGTTCATCGCCTTCGGCGTCATGTCCCTCTACCAGATCGCCATC
>Ga0209542_10021705_pt1 | contig 10039 bp, 10 predicted proteins | sample RifCSPhighO2_01_FD_184028 | JGI IMG/M metagenome (GOLD analysis project Ga0209542, IMG submission 184028) | Soil microbial communities from Rifle, Colorado - Rifle CSP2_plank highO2_0.1 (SPAdes) (version 2) | ecosystem: Environmental > Terrestrial > Deep subsurface > Rock core/Sediment ...
ACCAAAACAATGGCGACAATAAAATAAATCATAATGAATTAATTTTAACGGTTTAGCGCCAGAAACGCAACCAGTCGAGAAGGGTTTGGAAGAGGCCGCGGCTCTCGGCTCCCAGAACCAGCGGCGCGGCCGGCGATTCCGAGTTTGGCGGCGTCACCGTCGGTGCCGATTCCGCCGGCCCCAACTGAAGTGTCGGGGGCGGCGCGCTTTCTGGTGTCGCCTCCAGCAGGGCGGCGCGGAGCGCTTCCAGTTCCTCGGCGGTCGTCGTCAATTCCGTTAATTCCTCGTCCGACAAATTCTCGGACGCGAAGGTGGCCAAGCCGGCGACTTCACCCGCGACCGGAAGGGAGCGATGACTGCCGCTTAACGACGGCAGGCGCGTGGCGTTGGTTTCCGTCAGTTCTGTCTCGTCGGCGTTACCGTCATTATTGCCGCCGTCATTGCCATCGTTATCGTCGCCGTCGCCCAAATTGACCACCCGACAAGCCGCCAGATTATCGGCCTGACAAAGTTTAGCCAAATTCAAATCCAAAATGTTGACGACGGCGTCGTTGTTCAAATCGTAAGCGGCGCAGATTGGGTCGGTATTTAGGTCGCCGAACAAACAACGCTTGAATTCTTCTCCCGTCGCGCCGCCGAGCCATCCCGGCGTGCTGGACAAAACCAAGTCGTCAAAGTTCATCCGGTCGGTCGTGTTCGCCAAAACAGCGCGGAAGCGGAAACCGAAGTTGGGATTACCATCCGCCGCCGACGGCAAGGCAAAACGCGCTTCTTGCCATTCGGTACTGGTCGGCAATTCGGTGTAATCCATAAGGGTTTGCCAGTTGAGACCGTCGTCGGCCGTCCATTTCAGATAAACATGGTCGCCCGCTTCCAAACCCGCGCGGACTTTGTACCAATAAGCCAGAACCAGATTTTGGTGAAGACCGGTGTCAATCATTTTGGTGATGATGTCGCCGGTCGGCACGGTGGTGGAGCCCTGAACATCGGCACCGCGCGAGCCGTAATGACGCGATTCGGCCGAAGAAACGCTTTTCCATTTACTGCCGGTGGTGGTGGCCCAGCCCAGCAAATCCGCCATTTCAAAACCATCGGTCCAAACGATTTGCGGTGGGTTGGGCGGCGAGGCGAGCACCGGCGGTGAAGTCGGAGCCGCGTCTGCAAGCGGCAGGGTTCGGTCGTCAATGTCGCCGGGCGGTTCAAACGGTCCCCCAACTTCAATCACGCCGCAGTTAATCAGGTCGGTAGTCGGGTTCTCGGATTGAAGGAAACACTGTTTGGCCAAATTCAAATCCAGAATGTTGACGACGGCGTCGCCGGTCAAATCATAATTGCCGCACTGTTCGTAAGTTAAGGAAGCCGGATTACTCAAGTCGGCGAACAAGCAATTCTTGAAGCCGGCGGCGAGGTCCTGGTCGGTCAGTAAGTTCGACATCGGCTCGCCATGGAGGACGAGATCGTCAAAGTTCACGCGATCAGTACTGCCGTTCAAGTACGCCCGAAAACGAAAACCAAAATCGGGATTGTTGGCGGCGCCGGTCGGAAAAGGCAAAGTAATTTCGTCCCAAATGTCTTCCGTCCCATTGAAAAACGCCTGATCGTAAGTGTTGGCCAACTGCCAAGTGGCGCCGCCGTCGGTAGTGTATTCAACCACCACTTCGTCCGTGCCCTCAAAACCCTCACGCAACTTGAACCAAAGATTCAATTCCAAATTCCGCCAACCGCTGGTGTCAATCATTTTGGTGATGATGTCGTCATCCGGTTCGGTGTTGCCCCGAACATCGGCGCCGTAACCGCCGGTATGAGCCGAAACATCGTGATGAATCACATCCCAATTGTCCCCCACCACGCTGTCCCAATCGGTAAAACCGCCGCTCTCAAAATTCTCGCGCCAAAGTTCGTTGGGGCCGGGTTCCGGTGGCGGGTCGTTCGTCTCGGTAGCGGACGAGCCGCCGCCTGAATTGTTAGACGTCTGACGTTCAACAACCGCTGCCGGTTCTGCCGTCGGCGCCGGTGTTTCCTCAATCACCGGCTCCGGCGCCGCGGCCGTTTCGGTCGCCTCAGCCGTTTCTGTCTTGGCCTGATTCAAGTCCAAAATGTTGACGCTGCCGTCGTCGTTAACGTCAGCCGCCAGGCACTCCGGCCTGGCGGTCAAATCGGCGAACAAACATTCTTGACCCGTCAAGGCCAAAGCCGGCGCCGGTTGGAGTAACAAACCCAAAACCAGCAAGATTATCGCCGTCATAATTTAATTTTCCTCCGGCGTCTTCCAGAGATAACGATAAATCAACCAAATCACAATCAAAGCGATGATAACCAAAATCACCTTAGCCACGCCGCTCGGCAAACCGAGGATCGTACTCGTGGTCGCCGTGGCGGCCAATTCGTCGCCCAAAGCGACAGCGGCGAGATTTTCCGAATCGGTGGCCGATGTTTCCTCCCCCACCGCGAGAGGCGCCGGCGCGCTTTCATTGACCAATTCCGGCAAAGCCAAATCAACGCCGCCCACCGCGCCGCCGGTGCCCAAGGCCGTGTTCAGTCGAGTAGCGGCGGCCAAATTACTGCCGGCCGCCGGTTGGGCTTTTTCTTGCATCGCCGCCCAAGTAATCAGGGATTGGCGCATCAACGCTAACGAAACCTGCGCCTGGCGGAGCGCCGCCAAATCGGCGGCCGAGAGCTTGGCGGCGGCGTTGGTCTTCACCACCACCTCCGTTGTTGCCGGCGCCATTGACAAAACCAAGAGCGATTGACGCATTGATTCCAAGGCCGCCTGCGCTTGGCGGAGCGCCGCCAAATCGGCGGCCGAGAGATTCGCCGAACCGGCGGCCGTCGCCGGTTGAGCCATTGTCAAAACCGAAGCCAAAACTAAAACCGAAATACCAATCAGTCGTGTCTTCATAAAGCAAAAAGCCGAAAAAATTCGGTTAAACTGATAATCAAGTTAAGGTTGGCAAAAGCGTTTTCCGCTGTCAAGCGACTTATCCACTTGCCAATTGGCGAGAAAGTGATAGGGTTTTCCTCGGACCATCGTGGCTAAAACAAAGAAAGGAGGCCGACGATGACTTGGTGGCAATTGCAGACGAAACACAGTCCGGTTGGTAAAATTCTAGAAACCAATTTGGGGGGCGGTTTGTTTCGAGCTCACATTTTGAATTTTGAAATTGCCAAACAGGGAATAAGTGTCGTCGCCCGTTTCTGGACCGACGAACCGGAAGAGCGCAACCGAGAGGGAGAGTGGCGACCGATGACAACCAACTGGCCGGCTCAACTCCCAAGCACCGAACTGGACGCGCGAGTGTACCAACCGGAGTTGGACCGCGACAGTGGCGTGGTCCGGATTTGTCCCCGCCGCCAGCGACGCGGCGTTGGGCGGCACTACTTTCAAATTATCCCCACCCATTAAGGGTGGGCGTATGGCGCCGAGTGTCGTACGCCCCGGCACGATCGCCAAACCAGCGAGCGTGTCGGGGCTTTTTTGTGATAACAACGACTCAACGATCGCGATTTATTAAATGATACAACTTTTCTGCTCCAGCTTAAATTCTGTAGCATTTTTATTTTGCCGGCGGGCGTTGACTCTACTTGTCGACGCAAGGAAAAAAGTCCCGCGAGAGGCGCTCGTCGAGGCAAAGTTTATCCACTTGCCAATTGGCGAGAAAGTGATAGGGTTTTCCTCGGACCATCGTGGCTAAAACAAAGAAAGGAGGCCGACGATGATGGAGGACTTGGATTTGATTCCTAGCAATGAAATTCTGGTGGCGGGGTTTACCGATTACCTGGGCCGCGAACGCCACTTGGCGCCCGGGACGATTCATTGCTATTCGGTGGACTTGGCCAGTTTTGGTGATTTCTTGGGACGGTTTAACAGTGGCCACCGGGGGGAGACAAGCTTTCTGGCGACGACGAAGGACAGAGTTTGGCAATTCCGGGACTATCTCATTCAGGCGGGTTTTGCTTCAGCTACGATTGACCGAAAACTCTCGGCTTTGGCGATTTTCTTCAAGTTCTGTTTGAATCGCAAGCACATCGAAGCCAATCCAACCGAGGGTGTCGCTCGGGCGAGAAAACCGAATCACCCGAGCGACCCGCCGACTTGTCCGGAAACGACAGCAGTGGAAAAAATCCTCCGCCACCTGAGCGACAAAGAGAGGCGGGCAACTTTCCGGGGCGCCCGAGACCTCTTGATGGTTGAGTTAATGCGCAACCACGGACTCCGAGTCAATGAAGTGGTGGCCCTCAACCTTGATGACTGGCGGTCGGACTCCCACGAACTCTCGGTTGGTGGGAAAACGAAAAGTCGGCGGACGACTCGGCTGACCGACCGAGAATCGAAATCGTTAAACGGCTATTTGCGGCATCGGCAAGATTTGTTGTCGGTTCACGGGACCAATGCCAATGCCCTGTTCGTCAACCGAAGGGGCGGGCGGATGAGCCAACGCAACGTTTGGCGACGCTTAGAGCGGGTCAGCCAAGAAGCAGAAACGTCACAGATAAACGGTCGCGGTTTGCGTCACCTTTATGTCGTTACCGCGCTAGGCACCGGTGTTCCGCCGGACCAACTGCGATGCCAGCTTGGTTGTCGGGCGATGAATTTTCAGCACTACGGACCGTTGCTCTCCATCAATCGTCACTGACAATCCGATCTGGTCTAGATCTCAACTTTGCCCCACGCTCAGCGTCGGGGCTTTTTTTGCGCAAAAAAGTCCCGCGAGAGGCGCTCGTCGGGATAAAACGAGCGGCGCTCCCACGGGACGGAGGGTACGATGGCAGATTTCAGGCGGCGAAAACCGGCTTGGGCTTCTCAAAGAGCGGCAAGTGGTCATGGACCCGAGCCAGGTCCCTGACCCGATTAGCCACCAAACTCCAGTCGCGATACCGCAACACTTCGCAATCAGCAAGCAGACGGTCGGCCAAAAAATCTAATCGGCCGGCGATGTCTTCGTGAACGATCGCCAAAAGCGGCTTTCGATAATGCCAGATCCGCTTCCCTATCTGAAAACCGAGCTCTGTGGATTGACGGTCGCAAACAAACAACAACAAATCATTATCATTGTTTTTGTCATCGTCGCCCGAAAGGGACAAGACGGTCGCTTGACACAAACTGCCCAACTCCACCCGAAGACGACTCAGTTCTGCGGCGGAGGCGCTCGTTTCTCGAAAGCATAGGCCCACGCGAAATTGTCGCATTCGACTCTCCTTTTCAAAAATAAACACTTTTGTTCCGGGTCTCGGGGCATTATAAACCAAGTTGGCGGGAAGCAAGGGCGGTTTATCCACAACCGCGCCAACTTGTGCTAAAATGGTCGGTATGATTAATCTCAAACATTCGCTCAAGGTGGCGTCGGCCTGGATTAGTATCGTTTATGCGGTTTGTTACGCGGGGGTGGCGATTTATCCGCCGGTCCGAAATTTGTTTATGCAATATTCCCTGCATTCCAAAATCACTTTCCAGTCGGATTTCTTTGGCCTCGGCTATTTCATTTCCGGTTTGATTATCTGGAATGTCCTAGCCGTGGTCGGCGTCTGGCTCTTTGTCGTTTTGTTTAACCGGATTAAAAAGTAGGCGTTCGTTTTCGGTTTTCATTGAATGATGAAAAAAGAAACTTACCGGGTCCACGGGATGCATTGCGCCAGTTGCGTGGCGACGATTGAGGGGGCGCTCGGCCAAACGGCGGGCGTCCGTTCGGCGACGGTCAATTTTGCTTCGGAAACGGCGCTGGTTGAGTTTGACGAAAAGGTCGTTTCCGAATCGGCGCTCGCCGCGGTCGTTAAATCGGCCGGTTACCATCTGGCCGTCGGCGGCGCCGAAAAAACGGGCTCGGGTTCCCACGAACATCATCACGCCGAGATGGAAAGCGCGGCGGAAGTAAAAAGGATGAAGCGCAAATTGGTCGTCGGCGCCGTTCTTTCGGTTTTTATTTTCTTGGGCAGTTTTCCGGAGTGGTTCTCTTTCGTCCCGCCGATTCTAAACCAGAATTGGCTGCTTCTCGTTTTAACCACGCCGGTTCAATTTTGGGTCGGCTGGCAATTCTACAGCGGCCTGAAACTTTTGGTGAAATATCGGAGCGCCGATATGAACACCTTGATTGCCGTCGGCACTTTGGCCGCCTATTTTTACAGCGTCGCCGTCACGATTTTCCCGGCCTTTTTCGCTCGGGGCGACCTCGGGCCGGCGATTTACTTTGACACTTCGGCCATCATCATCGTTTTAATTCTTTTGGGAAGATACTTTGAGGTTTTGATGAAAGGTCGGGCCTCGGAAGCGATTAAAAAACTGGTCGGCCTGCAACCCAAAACCGCCAAGGTTTTGCGCGACGGGAAAGAAGTGGAAATCCCGATGGCCGAGGTCATCGTCGGTGATTTAATCGTTGTTCGGCCGGGCGAGAAAATTCCGGTGGACGGCAAAATCACCGAGGGCGAATCGGAAATTGATGAGTCAATGATTACCGGCGAATCAATGCCGGTTCACAAAAAAGTCGGCGAGACGGTGATTGGCAGCACGATTAACAAATTCGGCGCCTTCACCTTCCAAGCGACCAAGGTCGGCAAGGACACGGTGCTGGCGCAAATTATTAAAATGGTGGCGGCGGCCCAAGGGTCAAAAGCGCCGATTCAGCGACTGGCCGACATCGTTTCTTCATATTTCGTCCCGGCGGTTTTTGTCATCGCCGTTTTGACTTTCGCCGTTTGGTTCTTCTTCGGTCCGACGCCAGTGTTTACTTTTGCCTTGATAAATTTCGTCGCCGTTCTGATTATCGCTTGTCCCTGCGCTCTCGGTCTGGCGACGCCGATGGCGATTATGGTTTCTTCCGGCAGCGCCGCCGGTCGGGGAATTTTGGTCAAAGACGCCGCGGCGCTGGAAATTGCCAACCAAATTGACACGGTGATTCTGGACAAAACCGGCACTCTGACGGAGGGGAAACCGCGCTTGACCGACATCGCGGTGTTTGACGAACAAAACCGGACGGAAATTCTCAAGCTCGCCGCTTCACTCGAACAACGCTCGGAACATCCTCTGGCCCGGGCGATTGCGGCTGAAGCGAAAAAAGAAAAAATTGAACTCTACCAACTGGCGGATTTTAAGGCCCTCTCCGGCAAGGGTTTGCGGGGAACTTTACAAGTCGGCGCGGAAAAACTTGAGGCCCATCTCGGCAATCGGACCCTGATTCAGGAAATCGGTCTGGAACTTTCTCCGTTTCAGACCCAGATTGAAAAACTGGAGGGCGAAGGCAAAACGGTGATGATTTTGGCGGCGGGCGGCAAAATTAAAGGAGCGCTCGGGGTGGCCGATGTTTTGAAAAAGGAATCGATTGAAGCCGTTCAGACCCTCAAAAAAAGTGGTCTGGAGGTCTGGCTTTTGACCGGCGACAACGACCGCACCGCGAGGGCCATCGCTCATCAAGTGGGAATTGAAAAGGTGATGAGCGAAGTTCTGCCGGATAAAAAATCGGCCAAGGTGCGCGAACTTCAAGAGCAAGGGAAAACGGTGGCGATGGTCGGCGACGGCATCAACGACGCGCCCGCCCTGACCCAAGCCAATGTCGGTATCGCTATGGGTGAAGGCACGGACATCGCCATGGAATCGGCGAACATCACCTTGATGCGCGGCGATTTGAGGTTAATTCCGGAAACCATCCAGCTCTCCAAACGGACGATGAGAATCATCAAGCAAAATCTTTTCTGGGCCTTTTTCTACAACATCGCTTTCATCCCCGTCGCCGCCGGCGCGCTTTATCCGTTTTCCGGCATCCTCCTCAACCCGATTTTTGCCGCCGCGGCGATGGCCTTCTCCTCCCTCTCGGTCGTCTTGAATTCCTTAAGATTGAAAAAGTAAAGGCGATGTGCTATCTTAAAGGGATGAAATGGCAAGCGCTGATTATTCTGACGGCCTTCGCGGCGGTGGCCGTTTTCGGTCTCCTCGCGATGCACGCGACGGGCGACGCCGGCGGTGATTGCTGGGCGGCACGGCTAAGTAGCGCTCTCTGCCCCGCCGCCGGCGGTCTCCTCGACGAGGCCGGTCATCATCTCGCCGTTTTTTACACTCTGGCCACCGCTCTCGTTATCCTCGCCACGCTCGGCGCGACGATTTTGATTCTGGCCCGACGATTTAGTTTTAATTCTTCGGACCGTCAACCGCGTCACCCATTTTGGTTTTGGCCACTCGCTCTCGTCGCGCCGCTCGGCGCCAGTGGACGAAAACTGGCCTGGCTCGCCTTAACCGAACACAGCCCCACTCTCGCTGATTAGCGTTTCTCTTTATCAGTGTTCGCTAATCAGAATCAACAATGAAAAAAATTTTAACGGGTGCGGTTTTGGCGGTTCTCGCCATCGGCCTTTTGGCTTGGTGGGGCTGGTCAGAGTCAAGTAAATTGAGCGCGGTAACGCTCAGCGCCGAGTCGCTCACGGTAGCGGAAAAATCTTTCGACTTCGGCGCCATCTCAATGAAAAACGGCGAGGTGGCCACAAACTTCATGGTGACTAATCCGACCGAGCGGACGGTCACGCTTCGGCAAATTGTTACTTCCTGTATGTGCACTGTCGCCTATCTGGAAACGTCGGGGGGCGAGCAAGGGCCGTTCGGTATGCCCGGGCATAACGGCCCGACGGCGGCGGTCAATGAGAGTATCGCGCCCGGCGAGAGTCGCGTCCTCCGGGTGGTCTACGATCCGGCCGCTCACGGTCCCGCCGGCGTCGGGCCGGTCAATCGTCTGGTTACTCTGACCGACGCCGACGGCCAAACGCTGGAGTTGGAAATCAAAGCGCTGGTCAAACCTTAAATTGCCGGATGAAAAAACTCCTCATTACCGTCGGCCTCCTTTTGGTCGCCGTTCTCGGCGTGATTGTTCTTAAGTTCAGTCCGGGTTTCGCCGACTTCCTCTGGCGCTTGAGTGACGGCGGTGTTTGGCTCTTGCCGCTGGTCGCCTTCTCGGCTCTCTTAGACAGCGTCCACCCTTGTTCCTTCTCCATTCTCTTGATTACGATTGCCTTCCTCTTCGGTCTCCAAATGTCGCGGCGGAAAATTCTGACTCTCGGCGGTCTCTACATCGCCGGCATTTTTGCCGCCTACTTCCTAATCGGTATCGGCCTCTTAAAAGTGCTCCACATTTTTAATGTGCCGCATTTTATGGGCAAGCTCGGCGCGGCGCTCCTCATTCTTTTCGGTCTCCTAAACTTGCTCGGCGCCCTCTTCCCCCGCTTCCCGCTCAAACTCAAAATCCCCAATCTTGCTCACCGGGCCATCGGTCGGCTGATTCACACTGTCTCGGCGCCGGCCGCCTTTGCCCTTGGTCTCCTCGTCGGTCTCTGCCAGTTCCCTTGTATGGGCGGGCCGTACTTGATGGTGATTGGTTTGCTCCATGACGAAGCCAATTACTTCCGCGGTTTCGGCTATCTCCTGCTCTATAATCTGATTCTCATTCTGCCACTCGCGGTCACGCTCGGTCTGGCGGCCAATCCGATGTTGTTGGCAAAAGTTAAAACCTGGAAGCAGGCCCAAATGAAGGACGTTCACTTCTGGGCCGGTTTGGCGATGTTAATTATTGGCCTCTTAATCTTCTTAATCTGATGGATGAATTTCTAGCTAAAATCAACCGGTTCAAAGAAAAAGCCGGCGTGGATCTCTCCACCGCCGAGGACTTGTCTTTGGCGGTGATGAATCTGATTAGTTTGGAGGAACACTTTTTCTTCACCGGCGCCAAAACCGGCGAGGCGAGCTACTTTGAGCTCGGCGGCGAAGTTCGCGAAGAGCGCAAAAAACTCCTCGCCGAATTGATGCCCAATCACGAAGGCGAAACCTGGTGCGCCGCCAAACACTTGCTGGCGGCGACGATGCGCCTGGTGGAAGTCGGCAACAAGTTCCAGTCAACGGGTGACAAAACCGCGGCGACCAAAAAATTCCGCCAGGCCTACCGCCTCTACTCAATTTTTTGGGCCCTGAAGCTTAAGTTGGCCACGGTCAAAAAAAATCCGGGCGCGGGCGCCGACGCCCCTTGGTCGCTGGAAGAATTAACCGCCAAGTTGGCCGATTGCTGCGATGAAT
>Ga0209542_10021709_pt1 | contig 10038 bp, 18 predicted proteins | sample RifCSPhighO2_01_FD_184028 | JGI IMG/M metagenome (GOLD analysis project Ga0209542, IMG submission 184028) | Soil microbial communities from Rifle, Colorado - Rifle CSP2_plank highO2_0.1 (SPAdes) (version 2) | ecosystem: Environmental > Terrestrial > Deep subsurface > Rock core/Sediment ...
CAACAAAACCTTTAGGATTAAACTCTTCCAAATCATCAATTTTTTCTCCTACAGAAACAAATTTTATCGGCGCATTTGAAATAGCAGCACCAGTTAAAGCACCGCCCCCTTTAGCAGTACCATCCATTTTAGTAATTATAATTCCAGTTATATTGCAGCTTTTATGAAATTGTTCAGCTTGCTCCTTGCTTCCTTGACCAATATCTGCACCAATAACTAAAATTCTTTCATCTGGTTTTGCATAAGAATTTAATTCTTCAATTTCAGCTATCAATTCTTTATCTAAAGCATGTCTTCCAGCAGTATCAATAATAACTACATCATATTTGTCAAAATTCTTTTCAAACTTTTTATAAATTTTTAAAGCGTTTTTTTCTTTTTCATCACCAAAAACATCTGCATTTGTACTTGAACCTAAAACTTGTAATTGTTCTAAACTTGATGGTCTGTAAACATCTAGTTGGATTAATGCAACTTTATTTCCTCTATTTTTAAAATATTTAGCTAATTTTCCAGATGTAGTAGTTTTACCATTTCCTAATAAACCAACCATCATAATTTTGAAAGGTTTTTTATCTAATTTTATTTCAGATTTATTTTCACCTAAAAATTTAACAAGCTCTTCATAAACAATATTAATTAAATGTTCTTTTTTGCTTATTGCACCAGGGGTTTTTTCATCTAGAATTCTTTCTTTTATTCTTTTGCTTAATTCAAATACTAACTTTACATTAACATCAGCATTTAACAAAGATCTTTGAAGATCTTTAATTAACTCATCAACTAATTTATCATCAACAAAAATAGCCCTAGCTACTTTTTTTAAAGTGTCTTTCAACGAAGTGCTTAATTTCTCTAAAACCATACTAGACATTAAGAATAAGGGTTTTTAAGGTTAATGTCTGGGGAGAGATTTGAACTCTCGGTCTCGAGCTTATGAGACTCGGGTCTTAACCGGGCTAGACGACCCAGACAAATATTATTATGAAAGATAAATAAGAGTTTTAAAAGACTTTCTATGGTTAAAGGATATTTGTAAATCTTTCACAATTTTCGTAAACTTTTTCTAAAATTCGAAAGTTTTTCAAAAAATACTGCGATCTACTCATAAGTTAAAATGAAATATTAAATAGTAAACATGAATTTTTTCATTTATGCAAGATGAATTAAAAAACATTAAATTTAATATTTTAAATTATATTTCAACTGTAGTAATTGCTTTTATTAGTTTTGTTGGTTTAATATTAGCTCTTACTGAGTTTTTAGAAATAAGAAAAAAGATTCTAGGTTTTGGAGGGATAACATTTATAATCTTAGCAATACTAATCATATTATTTATTATAGTTTATACAACAATGGATTGGGTTAAAAATGAGTAGAAAAAATAAAAATTTATTTAATTTAATTTTAATAATTTTCTTAATTTTGTTAGTAGTATATCTTATCTTATTGGGACAAAATTTAATATAATTATAAAAGGATGGATTGAAAATGAATAAAAAGAAAAGTGGATTATGGAGTACAATTCTATTAATTTTCTTGTTTTTCCTTATTATCTATTTAATTTTAAATGCTCAAGGATTTATTTAATGAATAAAAATTTAATTTAAATATTTTTATTGATCTCTTCAGCAATTTTACTCATTTCTTCTTTGGAGATTTCTTTAAATTTTCCTAAATCAATACTATGCATATGCCCATCATTCTCAAATCTAGGAACTAAATGCACATGAGCATGAAGCACTTCATCTCCAAAAACAAGAACTAAAACTCTTTTTGGTTTCAAAGTTTTTTCAATACTTCTTTCTATTTTTTTAATAAATTCAAAATATTTGCCAATATTTTCTAGATCCCAAACCCACCTATAATGTTTCTTCGGAATTATTAATGTATGTCCTTTATTCAGAGGTCTTATGTCTAAAAATGCTAAAAATTCTTTATCTTCATATATTTTATTACAAGGAATTTCTTTATTTACAATTTTACAAAAAATACAATCCATTATACTAATCCTAATTTTTCTTTTTGTTTAATTTCTTCCCAAATAGCTTCTGCTTCTTCAGGAGTTTCACATTTTCTATTTCCCCAAACATGAGGGTGCCTTCTTATTAATTTCTTAATTGTATTATCTAAAGTATCGCTTAAATCAAACAATTTATCTCGTTTAGAAATTTCAATAATATGGATTATATTTAATAAAACATCTCCGACCTCTTCTTTCAGATTTTCAGTATCGCCTTTTTCATAAGCAGAAACAGCTTCATTTACTTCATCTCTTAGTTTGTATATAATATCTTTTAAAGGTCTTACTTTATCAGCTGGACAACCTTTTTGAGGATGATATAACATCTGTACAGTTTCAACAAATTCTTTTATTTGATTTATTTCCATGCTAAAAAGATTACTCAATACTTTTTAAATATTTATTTAAAGAAACATCACTTTTAATTTTTTTAGTTAACTCGTTTTTGATTAAACTTTTCTTAAAAGTTTACTGGACTTGTCGGGAATCGAACCCGAAGTCTATCCCACGCCAAGGGATCGTATTAACCGTTCTACTACAAGCCCTTAGCTTTTTTAGTCAAAATAGAATTTATAAATTTACTTAAGTTCTTCAAATTTAATCTCGTGATTAATTAATTTTCCAAGAGTTTCTTTTAGTTCATTTAATTTTATTCTAATTTGTTTTTCAGAATCTCTGTCACGAAGAGTAACATCATTATTTTTCAAACTATCATAATCGATTGTAACACAGTAAGGCGTTCCAGATTCAGCAGCTCTTAAATAACGTTTACCAATGCTTCCTGATTCATCATAATCAACAATAAATTCTCTTTCAAGCATTTCCTTAACTTTATAAGAAAATTCAGGCAAATTATCTTTTTTCATTAAAGGAAATACAGCAACATCAATTGGAGCAACATGATAAGGAACTTTAAACATGCTTTTTCCTTCTTTTTCATCTTTTTTCTCATAAAAAGTATCAATTAAAGAAAAAACAGGTCTGTCAATTCCAAAAGCAATTTCTAAAATATGGGGAACATATTTGCTTCCATCTTCTCTTATAGCTTCTAAGTTTTGTTTTGAAAATTCAGAATGTTTTTTTAAGTCATAATCAGTTCTGTCATGAACACCACAACACTCAAACCAGCCAAAACTACTTAATTTAATTTCAATATCCCAGGCATCATCAGCATAAAAAGCTCTTTCATCAGGCAAGTGTTGTCTAATTCTTATATTTTCTTTAGGAATACCCGTTAAAACAAATTGTTTATATGCTAAAAATAAACACCACGCGTAAGCTTTAGTTTTAATGTGCTTATGTTTTATTGCATCTTCTAAAGAAATATTTTCTAATTTCAAATTTTTCTCTTGATGATGACTTGTATACAAAGGCAGTTTTTCTTTTTTCACGCTTTCAAATTTTTCCCAGTTATTTTTTTCTTTTGGATCAATAAATAATTGTGCTTCAGCTTGTGTAAATTCTCTCCCTCTCAACAAATGTTGTCTAGGACTTATTTCATTTCTGTAAGCTTTTCCAATTTGAAAAACAGCAAAAGGTAATTTTCTAAAATATTCATTTAATCTTTTAAAAGGTAAATAAGTTACAGTAGCAGTTTCAGGTCTTAATGAAAATGGTTTTCCAGCAACTTCAGTTTTCATCATTAAACTGGAATTTCTAATTTCTTCTTTGAAATTACTTCCGCAGCTAGGACATTTTATTTTTTTAATCTCTTTTATTAGTTCCTCATCATTTATTCCAGTGGCTTCTTTATTTGTAAATTCTTCAATTAATTTATCAGGTCTAAATATTGATTTACATTTTAAGCACTCAACAGTCTTATCTTTAAAAGTATTCAAATGTCCAGAAGCTTCCCAAACAATATCTGGTAGAACGGTTGGACATTCTAATTCTCTAAAACCATTGCTAAAAAATAATTTTCTTACAGAGTCTTCAACTTTATTTTTCAATAACTTTCCTAAAGGTCCATAAGCATAAAATCCAGCAACACCGTTATTATATATTTCAGGAAAAGGACCATAAACAAAACCCTTGCTTTGCATAAATGCATGTAATTCTTTTAAAAAATTCTCATTCTTCATTATAACTTTAAAACCTCTTCAGCATTTAATAAATTCTTGCCTTCAATTCTAGGGCATGCTGTATTTATCCAAACTTCAATGTCTCTAAAATTCTCTAACTCATTTAAATCAAAATTATCACCTACAAAAATATATGCTTCTTTATTCTTTATTTTATTTCTTATTCTGTTAGCATATTCTATTTTTTCTTTTAGTCCAGCATAAATCTTAGGATGAAATTGTCCTGGCTTTATCGAAACTAAAATTCCAACTTTTTTAGCCATTAAAAATTTAGATATCATCCCTTTCTTTCTTTTTTCATAAGCATCAAATTCTTTTGTATCTAATAATTTCACTTCATTTGTATATGGATTTGCAACATAAACTGGCTTGCCAATTTTATACAAAGCTCCTAGAGGATGAAAATCTCCAGAGCCAATAAATAAAAATCCATCAATTTTATCTTTAATCTTTAGAGCATTATTAACATTACATCCCAATACTTGTCCGCCAAGAATAAAATTTTTATTTTCTTTGCATAGTTTTTCAACTGGTTCTAAAAATTGAACAGTTGTTAAAATACCTAATTTACCTTTAAATTTTATTTTTTTTAAAACTGGTTTTATATCTACATTGCTTTTAGCATGAATAAAAAGAGTTTTCATTTTATTTTTAATTTTTCTATTTTTGCTTTATCAGAAATAATTGCAGAATTGCCAGTAGGATCTTCAATAATTATTTTTATTGGCATATCTCCTAATTTTATTTTCCATATTTTTTTAAGCAGCTTTTTTGCATTGTCTTTAACATCATCGTCTTCAGTAACATCTCTTTCATCCTCTACAATTTTTTTAACTCTTTCTAATACTCCTTCAATATTTGTAACATAACCGATAGAAGCAAGTCCAGGTTCGATGCTTACTTTCAATTGTGGAATTTTTACAACGCCGCTTGAAGATTTTACAACTCTAATACACATATCTTTATCAGAATTAACTTCAATAGTATATCTTGAGGGTTCTTTAGCTTCTTCACATTCAACATCAGACATGTGATAATTGCATTCTTTATTTTCACATTTCAAAGAAAAAACAAAAACTTTTCCAAAATAAGGGATTTCTGTTTCTTCTTCTGTTAAAGTTGCATTATCTTTAAAACATACTGGACATTTCTGTTTTTCTAATTTATCCATAAGGAATTTAGTATAAAATAAAATTTAAAAACGTTTGTATTTAAAAAAGGAAACAATATAAAGAAGTAAATCTAAACTAGATTTATGTCAAAAGAAGGCCAGACAAATATTAATTTTATTGTAGGATTAGTTATAATTATGGTAGGTACATTATCAGTTACATTTATGGGATTAGGATTTATATTCAATAACTCAAATCTTATATGGGTTGGTTCAATTGTATTGGGTATAGTTTCTGTTGTTTCAGCAATATTAGAGAAGGTGTTGATAAAATGATATCGTCAATAATTTTATTAGTTTTAATTATTTTGAATTTGGCTAATATAAGTATACTATCTATGCTAGGAAAGAAAAATTTATTTTTAATATTTGCAATTATTGAAGCATTTTTGGGGTTCTTATTTGCTTTTGTAGTTACATATGGAATTTAATGCTTAGTCATAAAGAAAATTATTATTGTTGACATTGTAACAAAATATAAAATTATAGCTGTCCTTTTTTCAGCAAGTAAAATCCCAATACTTTCTAAAAATATAGAAATTAATTCAATATCAATTTTAGAGATCATTAGATTTTATTCAGAAGCATGGCTTAATTCTTCAGTTTGAGTATTTCTGTAAACATGTGCAAACGAAGGCGTAACAACAATCCAGTCTTCTCCAAAACCAGCTATATCTCCTTCAATAGCATCACAAGTTTTCTTTAATTTAGTTACTGCTCTTTTTAATTCAACTATGTCTTTATCTTTTAAAGCCTTAATATTAACTAAAGCAATTGTGTAGCCTTCTCTTAATGCATCTAAAGGTTCTTTAATATCAGTAAAATCTTGAATAACAAAGGGCTTTACAACAATTTTTGTCTTAGCACCAGTAGAAATGTCTTTTTTAGAATCTATTTCAACATAATCATCTATAAATTCTTCCTCTTCAGGAATGCCTAAAATTTTATTTTTTATTTTGGAAAATACTGCCATGCTGATCTTTGTTAAATAATACTAAAAGAGATATATAAACATTTCTATCTTTTAATGTTCACACAAAAATATTCATTTTTTTAAGCCTGCTTTAGAAAAAGAATCTTTATTTAATAACAAGTCTCCAAGTTTTGCTTAATTTTTTTTCGTTTTTGATTAAACTTTCTAAAAGTTTACACCATACTTTCTAAAGAACTAACTACATTCCAAATTTGGGTTCTAGTAAATGCTGGAATATTCGCTTCTTCATCTAAAGCATCTAATTCTTGTAAAGATCTATTTACTTTTAACCCGATACTCTGGTTATTTTCTTTCAAGACAGCAATAGCATTCTTTATTTTAAACCTAATATTTTTAGGAATGCTAAAGTCACCCTCTATTTGTAATAATGTCTCAATAATTTCTTTTATTTTTTCATCAGGCATTCTAAGCCTCTTTATTTTTTAATTCTTTTAGAATTTCCTGCTGAAATTCATTAACTTTTTCTTTTAATTTATCTTCTTGTTTTTCTAAATTTTTAATTCTAAGTTCAACAATTTCTTTTTTAGAATTTAAGTATTTTTCTACATCCTGTTTTTCAGATAAAACCATTATTGATCCAACAATTCTATAAACTTTATCTTTGCTTTTTTTTATTTCTTCTAAAGCATTTTCAACTTCTAATAGTTGTGATTGAAAATTTTGTTTTTGACCAAGAATATTTTGTAAATTTTGTTCAATCAATTGAATCTGCTCAATCTTCTGTTCTGTCTCTTTATTCATTTTTAAATTCCTTTAATTTTTTTGCTTAAGCTTTCAAATTTTTGATTAAATTTCTTTCAAAAAGTTTTACCTAGCTTTAACAGTTGTAGCCATTTGTCTAGGTTTGTATAGAATTTTACTTCCGCAATAAACGCATCTAACTTTTTTCTTCAAATGCTCAACTTTAATTTGTTTTCCACATTCAAAACATTTGTATGTTGTCATATTTCGTAAGCCTTTCCTGTGAATTTTAAATCACATTTTTTACAAAACCAGATTCCTGGAGCAATTCTTTTTGCACCAAGAGTATAACAATAAGGGCATTCATGCTTTTGTCTTTGCTTCTTTTCAACATCAATAACTCTTTGTCTGACTCTTTTACCATATCTTGCACCAAATCTACCTGCAGATTTTACTTTCTTTGTTGGCATAGTTTTTATTTCCCGAATTATTTTATAAATCTATGGTTTTAATTTATTTATAAAACTAGTAATGTATTAAAAATAGTAAATTATATAAATACTAAAAATATTACTAATTTATGGTAGAAATAATAGTTACAAGGGGTGGACAAATAACCCTGACAAAAGACATTAGAACTAAATTAAATATTAAAGAAGGAGATTCAGTTAATTTAAATTCGATTGGAAAAATAATTATACTAAGCAGAAAAGATCCAAAGGCTTTTGAAATAGGCAATTTTCTTCCAGATAATTTTTTTAAAACAATTGAAGAAACAAGAAAATTAGATCTTATTACAAGATTAAAAAAATTAAAAATAGCATAATGAAAATTCTTTTTGATACATCAATTATTGTTGAAATTGATAGACAGAATGAGAAAATTGTAAATATATTAAAAAAATTAGTTGAAAAAAGGCATGATTTAATAATAAGTACAATCACTGTAGCTGAAATTCTTACGGGTTCTTATTTAAGAAAAGATTCAAAAGAAGCAGTATTAAAAGCCAAAGAAGTATTAAATCAATTTTTATGGGTTGATTATGATAGTTCTGTAGCTGAAGATACTTCTAAATTATTATCAAATCTTATAATTGAAAGAAAAGAAAAATCAGTAGATTACCCAGATATACAGATAGCAGCAACATTTCTAGCTTCAAACTGCGATTATTTAATTACTTTTAATAAAAAAGATTTTTTACAATTTCAAAATATAAAAGAAAAAATATTAGATATTTATGAATTAGAGAAAAAATTATTCAAAGAAAATTCTAAATAATTAAAAAATGAGGCCGAGCGGATTTGAACCGCTGTCGCAAGGTCCCAAACCTCGAAGTCTAACCAAGTTGGCCCACTGAGTGTCTAGCCTACGGCCCCATGTAAACTTGAATTTTCTTCAATAATATTTAAAGCTATTGATTACATACTTATTATCGATTATTACTGTTTTACCATAAAAATCCTTATTAATAAAAAGTATCCTTAACTTTAAAATGTGGTACTTATCTTATGGTTGGAAATCTAATCCTTTTATTATAAAACCAAGTTCAGATATAATAAATTTTGAAAGAGAAAAGGAGCAGATTGTAAATTATGTTAGTTCTGGAGATGTATGCTTTTTAATTGGTGAACCAGGCATGGGTAAAACAAGCTTATTAAAATGGCTCGAAAACAATTTAAAAAATCATTTTGTAGTTTATTTAAATTTAGAAAGTATGGAAAAAAATTTCAGCATTAAAGAATTTCTTTTAGAAAAAACAAAATTTTCAAGAAAGTTATTTGGTTTTGATTATCCAAAAAATACAGTTTTTTTATTAGATGAGTCAAGAAAAATAGACGATGAACTTAGACACGCTTTAAAATTACACTTTGATGAAAATCATATTAAAAGTCTTGTATTTTCTCAGCCTGGTGAAGAACCTGAAATTCCCGAAGGTTTTAGACATAGAGCTGGTAATAGAATAATAAACTTACATAAACTAAATGAACAAAACTCTTTTGAATTAGTAAAAAAAAGATGTGGCAAAGTTTGTCCATTTACTGAAGGCGCTATAAATCTGATTATTGAAAAAGCAAATTTTGTTCCAAGAATGATTCTTGAAACTTGTGAGTACATTTGTATAATTCTAAAAGGCAAACCAGAGATTACAATAAATGATGTTCAAAGTTTATTAAAAATAAAGAAAGAAGAAAAAATTAAGATTACAATGTTGAGTCCAATGGAAGAAAATATAACAAATATTTTAAAACAATCTAATAAAACTGCTCAAGAATTATCTGAATTACTAAATACTACTGAAGGAAGTGTTGGTAAACAGCTAAGCAAATTGATGCAGAAAGATTTAGTTAAAATAATTTCTCACAAAAGACCTAAAATTTACGGCAGTAATGAACCACAAGTTTTGACTAAAAGTCTGAATCAGATTTAATTTAAGTTCTTATATAATTACTTACAATTTTACTTACATATATTTAGAATTACTTACAAAGATAAAGGTTTATATATACAATTTTACTTACATATATTTAGAATTACTTACAAAAGAGGTGTAATAATATTCAAAAAATTAACAGCTTAAAAGAGAATCTTCCAAATATAAATCATGAAGAATTATTTAAAGAATTTTTAGTTTTCCTTAAACAAAAATATAATCTAGATGAAGATAATCTAACAAAATTACCAAAATCTAAAGAAATAAGATTGCCTCTTTCTATATTTAATGAAACTCTTGGACCTTTAGAATCTATTGTAAAATACCTAAAAGAAGATTTAATCTTAAATTATGAAGAAATTTCCAGATTACTCTATAGAACTAAAAGTTTAGTTGTTCTCACTTATAAAAATTCAAATAATAAATATAACAAAAAGCTTGATAGTAAATCAGATTTCAATGTACCAATTTCTATATTTTCAAATTTAAAATTATCAATTCTAGAATCAATTGTAAAATACCTAAAAGAAGAAATGAAGTTTTCTTACCATAATATAGCTGTTTTGCTTAAAAGAGATGATAGGACTATTTGGACTATATATAACAGGGCTATAAAGAAAAATGCTTAAATTAAACACTTATAAAAAAGAGAAGGTT
>Ga0209542_10021710_pt1 | contig 10038 bp, 10 predicted proteins | sample RifCSPhighO2_01_FD_184028 | JGI IMG/M metagenome (GOLD analysis project Ga0209542, IMG submission 184028) | Soil microbial communities from Rifle, Colorado - Rifle CSP2_plank highO2_0.1 (SPAdes) (version 2) | ecosystem: Environmental > Terrestrial > Deep subsurface > Rock core/Sediment ...
CATCTCCCGCCGCACCCGCAGCCTCCGCCACCAGCTCCACAGCTCCCTCCTGCCGGAGGCGCTGCCGCGGCCTGTTTCGCCGCGTTAGGGTCTGAAGTCCCGTCCGGATTGACGACTTCAAAGGATCCCGGCCCCATGCCCATCGAGCATGTGATCCAGAAAGTCCCTGCCTTATCCGGAGTGAATTCAATGATGTTGTCTCCCGAAGTTATCGTCTTCCTGACGCCAAAATCCTTGATGACGACATATTTCATGCATCCGCCAAGCGTGCTAGCATCGACCTCTATCCTTACAGGAACTCCCTTGACGAGCTTCCTAGGGGTCAATTGGTATGAGAAGTCGACCAATGCCATCTTCGCGTTCTGGACTCCTCCAGCGACATTAGCGACATTGCCTCCGCTTCCGGCAGCGGCGGGCTGAGCGCTTGCTATGAAGCTGTCGTCCGCGATTATGTTCTTCACTGAGAATACCATTATCAATACGAAGACCGCTATCGCTCCTCCTATAAGGTATTCTCTGATTACATGTTCTTTCTGTTCAGTATTTGTCATTTTCTCCTCCTGCTCACGCAAACAATTGTGATTTTGGGCCATAGATCATTATGGCTGTCAAGACCGCTGTGATGATCACGCACGCTGACGCGAAAGTATTGAAATCAAGCGATCTCTTAGTGGCATCTTTCTTACCTTCCACGACTTCCTCATAGAAGAGGTAGATGAGCCCGAACAGCACTAAGACATTCAAGGTTATATAATACGGCATGAAGATGAGCACGCGATCAGTGAACATCATCACTGTGATCATCGCGCCCATCGTGCCTGCCATGACTCCTGTCATCATCCCTTGCAATGCGCCCATTATTCCGCACACTGCTCCGGTGATTGTCCCCGCTATGACCGCGACTGTCATTCCGACCATGGCTCCTGTAAAGAACCCATTTGTCGCGCCAACAACAGCCCCTATCATCATCCCAGCCTGCATTCCGACCGTCATGCCTATCATCATCCCAGTCATGCAGGTCACTGTCCCTTTATAGGATGATATGTATAATATTGTCGCCCCTATGCTCGCTACGCTTATGTCTATATATAACAGCCACCAGGCGTAATGGTCAAAGAATCCTGGTATTGTGTTCAGGAATCCGAAATAGGCCAATGCCTGAAGCGCAATCAATAGCATGAACACCATGGCTCCCTGACCGATTGTCTGGGTTATCATGGCATACTTCTGCGGGTTTTCCTGAAAGCTTTTCCATCTCTCTCTGAAAGAAAGCCTTTCAAAAGGGCGCACTGCTGCCCGGAATCCGAGATCTTCGATAGCCATGACAAGATCCTCTGCTTTGATCATGTTCTCATCATAGGTCATGTCCACTGAATCAGCGTGGATGTCATGGCGGATGACTCCTTCGATATTGGCGACTTTCTTCCTGATGAGTTTTGCGCAGCTGTCGCATTCTATGTCAGGGATATAGATCTTCGTCTTCACTCTCTTGACTCTCAAGTCTTCTTTCCTGACCATAGGTTCTCTCTCTGCAGAGATAGTCTTATCCTCAGCCGCAAGGCTATCTCCCTTATCCACCATATTCTCTTCTCCATCCTGATTTTCGTCTGTCATTTTTCCTCCGCTCCGATTCAATCATAATCGCGTGATGGTTCTTATCACGCTTCTTTTAATCATAACTTCTTCCTCTTCAGCAGCAAAGAGTTCGTGACTACTGACACGCTGCTCAGTGCCATCGCTCCGCCAGCGATTATAGGCGACAGCAGCCATCCCGTGAATGGGTACAGCACTCCCGCAGCTATAGGTATCCCCATCACATTGTAGAACAACGCCCAAAACATGTTCTGCCTGATCTTTGTCATGGTCTGCTTGGAAAGCTTCACTGATTTCGGGACATCAAGCAGGTCATTGCGCATAAGCACTATATCCCCTGATTCCATCGCCACATCAGTCCCTGAACCCATCGCTATCCCGATGTCCGCCTGGGCAAGCGCCGGAGCGTCATTGACTCCATCCCCCACCATTATCACTTTTGAAGGATTCCCTCTCTTATCTTTTAGATCCTGCAGTTTCTTGACATAATTGGCCTTGTCTTCAGGCAGCACTTCAGCAAAGACATTCTCCGGCTTTATGCCTGCCTGCTGCGCTATGGCTCTGGCAGTCCTGACATTGTCTCCTGTGATCATGTACGCGTCGATGCGCATCTCATTCAGCTGATGCACTGCTAGCTTTGAAGTCTCTTTGATAGTATCAGCGACCGCGACCAGCCCGATCAATTTTCTGCTGTCCGCGAGCAGCATCACTGTCTTGCCCTGCTCTTCCATATCCTGTACTGTCGAGTCATGCGCGCTGAACGCTATGTCCTGCTTCTGCATGAGTTTGACATTGCCGAAATAGTATTGCTTCTTCGCGATCTTCGCGCTGATGCCGTATCCTGGCATCGCTCTGAAATTTGTCACTTTTGTGAGCGCTATCTCTTCCTGATGCGCCTGCCTCACTATGGCGTCCGCGAGCGGATGCTCTGAAGGCTTCTCGATGCTTCCCGCTATCTTCAGTATCATCTCTCTAGGCACATTCTTGACAAGGGACAGCACGTCTGTCGTCTCTGGCTTTCCCTTGGTGATCGTCCCTGTCTTGTCGAAGATGACATATCTTGTCTTGTGCGCAGCTTCAAGCGAATCCGCCCCTTTGATGAGTATCCCTTCTTTTGCTCCTTTGCCTGTGCCTACTATTATTGAAGTCGGCGTAGCAAGCCCGAGAGCGCATGGGCACGCGATCACGAGCACTGCGACAGCCGCTATGAGTGAGAAAGCCATTGTCTGTCCTATCGCGAAATACCATACGCTGAATGTAGTGGCGGCGATGACAATGACCGCAGGGACAAAATATGAGGAGATGCTGTCAGCGAATCTCTGGATCGGAGCTTTCTTCCCTTGCGCATCCTCGATCAGCCTTATGATGCTTGCGAGAGTTGTGTTCTCGCCGACTTTCGTCGCCTTGAACCTGAAGCTTCCATGCTTATTGATGGTTCCTCCTATGACTGTGTCCCCTTTCTTCTTCTCGACAGGTATGCTCTCTCCGGTGATCATGCTCTCATCGACAGCGGAAAGGCCTTCGATGATCATCCCGTCAACAGGCACTTTCTCTCCTGGCTTCACTATGATGACATCATTCATCACTACCTGATCGACAGGGATCTGAACTTCCTTGCCGTCCCTTATGACTGTGGCTATCTTAGGCGAGAGCTCCATGAGTTTCTTTATCGCTTCTGACGTCTTCCCTTTAGCTTTCGCTTCCAGGAATCTTCCGAATATCACGAAAGTGATGAGGATCGCTGAAGTCTCGAAATATTGGCCTATCGACGGATCAAAGAATACCGCATAAATGCTGAACAGGTAGGCGGCGGTGGTTCCAAGCGATATGAGCGAATCCATGTTCGCGCTCTTGTTCTTCAATGCGACCCACGCGCTCCTGTAGATATCCGCGCCAGCGATGAACTGCACTGGGGTGGCGAGCAGGAATAATATATAAAGGTCATAAGGCACTTCAACTCCAAGAGGCATGAGCACCATCCCGATAAGGAATGCGGGGATTGTGAATATGAGGCTGAAGAATAGATTATGTGTTATTGTCTTGATCTCTCTCTTTTGGGCGGCTTCCTTGTCTATCGCGTCATTCTTTCCGCTAATGGCGGCTCTGTACCCTTTCTTTGTCACGATCGCGATGAGGTCTGTCTCTGAAAGCCTATTCTCGTCAAATACTACGCGCGCTTTAGCGGTCGCGTAGTTCACATTCGCTTCGCTGACGCCTTCAGTCTTTGAGAGCGCTTTGTTTATGAGCGTCGCGCAGCTCGCGCAATGCATCCCTGTGATGTTCAAGTCAGTCTTTTTCATGGGTCCATCCTTCTGTGTCTTTTCAGTTGATTGTATCATCAAATCGCTTGTATGTTTATATCTTGTCTGGTAATTGTCTTTCCTGCATTACGCGTCATTTTCATCGTCATTTTACCACTTTGTACCCTTCATCGCCTATGATCCTGATGAGCTGTCTCTCATCAGTTTCTTTCTCATCATATTCTATGACCGCTCTTTTCAGGTCAACGATCGCGCTCTTCACCCCTTTCTGCCCTGTCAAGGCGTCCTTGACAAGCATTGTGCAGCTCGCGCAATGCATCCCTTTTATGTTCAGTTCAATCTTTCTCATGGTCTCACCTACACTAAGATTATTTCTATCGCTTCTTCAGTAGCATCTTCCGCTTCTTCTTCTGGATCGTCTTCATTATCTGAAGCGGTTCTTTCTACTCCTTCTGCCTGGTTGTCTGAGGCATTGGGCTGGACATCAGGATTTATCGCTGCCTGCCGCTCTATGATTGCCGTCTGTTTCTCTATTATCGTAATCTGTCTTTCTATGATCGCCATCTGTCTCTCTATGATACCTGCCTGACTGGCATAGTCTTCTTTTGATTGTGCATTTGCTGAATCGGCATCTGCTGGCGCGTCTTCTGCCAATTTCGCTCTTTCAGCATAGATTACCTCTACTGTATCTGCCGCGGATGCCTTTTCATTATCTATACCCTCTTTGGATATGCCTTTTATCGCAAGCGCGTCATCAACTGCAATGCCCTTCTCGTTCTTGTCCATCTGTCTTGGGGCGACTGTGAAATAGGTCACGCTTCCCGCGATCAATAGCAGCAGCACTATGATGACTGGCACTTTCCTCTGACTGAGATATTCTTTCATCATTTCCACCTTGCATCGGTTTATGTCCGGTTTTCTATATCCTGTGTATCTGTCTTGATCCTTTCTTGAACCGTCCTTTCCTGATACCCATATTCCTTAGGATATCCCCCTATTATCATCATATCCTTATTATGCCCTTTTTTCGTATTGTGAGAGTAGAATCCTGGAGGTTTAAATACGATTTGCAGACTTCCTCTATAGTTCACCTGCAGAAAATTTATAAAGAGTAAATATCTGATTTCCCTCATGTCGACTATCTTCTTATCTCCAGAATGGTTCTTTGGCTATGATGTGTTGTTTGAGGCATTCTTCTTCATGATCTCTCTTATAACAGCGTTATACGCGCTGAAAGTGCATAGAGCCACAGGCGAAGAATTGTCGCAGTATTTCGGCTATGGGTTCTTGCTTATCTCAGCAGCGTATCTTTTCCAGTTATTATCCAATTTCCTGGTATATTCCAGGCTTAACACTGAAGTGTGCCAGATCGCTAACCTGTCCTCTGTAGCCACAGTAGATTCCATAGGCATCTACGGATATATGCTATTGATGATCTCCGGGCTTGTCCTGCTGCTGTTCGTAAGCCTGAAGAGCAGGATGAAGCGCACATTGCTGATCCTTTTGATACTCTCTTTCATACTGATCCTTTCAAGCAAGAATCAGCTGTATACCTTCTTTCTGCTATCCTCGATCTATCTCGCGTTCATCGCCTGGCATTTCCTGGAAAACTACCTGAAGCACAAGAAAGCGACAACATTGAGCGTCGCATTGGCGTTCTTATTCCTTCTTTTCGGGTCATTCCATTTCCTGATCTCTGTCAATCATGAGGCATTCTATGTCATAGGCCACATATTAGGGTTTTTCGCCTATCTCATGATATTAATAAACTGGTACTTGGTAAGAAAATGAATAAGAGAGACCGCATCACTATCATCAATGATATCCTGGAATTCGTCCGGGATAAAGAAGGGAAGGCTAAGCCGACGCATATAATGTACAAGGCGAACCTCTCGAATGAGATGCTGAATGAATATGTCAGAGAGCTTCTTGGCAAGGAATTCATCAAAGAGTCAAAGGATAAGCGAGAGAAGAGGACGTATTCCCTGACTGATAAGGGCTTCAAGTTCATCGCTGAATACAAGCAGATGAAAGGATTCCTCGCTTCATATGACCTGATCTGAATGCCTTGGGCGCGGGTGAGTTCTTGCATGATATTTCTACCGCAATAGGCTTAGTAGCGATCACGCTCAAAGTAATATCTTCAGATCGCTCAGCCTTGGCCTTCAGCCAAGGCTGGGCGGATGAAAAATGAACAGCATTAAAGCCTCGCTACTAAGCCACCCCAATAGTATTTTGCTTGTTACACTAAGAGTATCATGCTGTGGCGCAGAGCAAAAAGTTTTCTACAACAGCTCATGACAGGCCTCAAAGACAGCAATCTATTTAAACAACCTCTTTATTCTGCAGTGTTATGCTGCGCCTTAGGCAGCAGATAAGGGTCATAAAGATATAACAAGGCAATCCAAGGGGTGGAATGATGAGAATTCTGTCAGCGATCATGAGTTTAATGATAGTTGCGCTTTTGCTAGCGGCAGGATGCAGCGATAGCCAGCCGTCAGCTCCAAGCACTGGGGCAAGCACAGGCGATGGCGCGACAGCGCCTCCGACAGGCAAGACCTGCGCTGAGACTTACACAGGACAGGTGCCTTACAATGACACTGAATTCTATTACGAGAAAGAAGGCGTCGGCAGGAAGTTCTGCCAGGCAGAGCCGTACACGGATTTCACCCACAAGATCGACTCTCTCGGCAAGATATGCAATATCTATATCACCAATAACGGCAATATAACCGGCGATTGGATCATCAAGGCGAAATTCATAACAACCTCTGCAGGCGGCGGACCTGAATCAGAGCCGATAACGAAGACAATCGCTACAGGAAAGACTGAGCTGTTCTCATTCCAGTACGACCAGGCAGACACTCCGACTTCCTGCATCAACAAGAATGTCGAGATCCCGACCATTGAGAAGTGCAAATATTCCTTCTACTCGGACGTCAAGAAGAGCCGCACAGTGGTCAAGTACAGGGAAGGAGAGCTGACAAGGCAAGTGCCTTGCTGAGCTGTTTTTTTGTTGTCTTTTTTTTATTAATCTATTTAATGAATATCACTGAATCAGGTGCTGTGGAATGCTGAGAAATCACTCATCAATCATTCTTTTCGCGCTTATCGCGGTTTCATTGCTTTCCTTCAATGGGTGCGCCAAGCAGCAGGAAGAAGATAAAGGGATAATCACTTCTGGAGATGCAAGTGTTAACGCTTCTGTTGTGGTCAATGTTGAGGATCAAGCGCAGAACGCGTCGCAGCAAGAGCTGAATAATGCTTCTGCGGTCACACAGCCAGCCCCTGAGGCTCTCACGCAGGTCGCTGTGGCTCCTCAAGCCTCTCTCTGCGGCAATGCTAAGACTGAAGAGGGAGAAGAATGTGATATAGGCGGCCTGAAGCTCTCCAATGGGTCTGCGTATCCTTCAGCGTCTGACAGCTGCTCTAGCGGGACAAAATGCTCAAGCTGCGATTGCCTTAAAGATGTCTGCAGCGGCCCTTACCTCTTCTATGACAATGAGTGCGATGAGAACTGCACTACGAACCAGCTATGCCTGCAGTACGCTGCTAAAAGCAATTGCTACCGCTGCAAGGACATGTGCCCTGATGACTATTATTACAAGGATAATACCTGCGGCAGCGCGTGCGGCAACAGCTCGCATTGCCAGAGAGATGATTCAGCAGCTCAGGACTGCTATTTCTGCGCCCAGAGATGTTCCGCAGGCCAGTATTTCGGCGATGGGACCTGTGATGACGGATGCGATCAGGACGAGAAATGCGTAGCTGCAGCAGAGGCAAGCTGCTATACCTGCGAGAAGGCCTGCTCTAGCGACCAGTTCTATGATGATGATTCCTGCGATGATTACTGCGTTGATGAAGAAGAATGCTCTCCTGTTAGCGGCAGCGACAAATGCTATGAATGCGCAGCTCCGGCTGCGTAATGAGTCGTTGAATCTTTTTCTATATCTCTAAATCAGTGATTATCATATAGGTTCCTGTTATCGTCACCATCTGCTGGCGAATCATATCCCAATAATTTTATATACCTGTGCGCGTTAGCTTGTCATATGGAACACAATGGCGGCGGAAGGATGATGGATGCGGATAGGAAGGAGCGAAAGCCTCTTGTAGAGCTAGTTGAGAAGTTTGATGAGGTAAGAGGCGTTCATTTATTATACCATAAAGATTATCTATATATGGTTCTTGTGCAGAGATGCAGTGAACTTATAAATCCTATTGTATATAGCAATGAAAGGCATCTCAGCAAGCTCATAGAGGAATGCCGCCCGCATGATGCTGACGCTTATGTCATCAAGACAATCCCTCTTCCCAGCAAGCTGACTGGAGGGGATGTGTCCTCTTATGGCGTCGCGTCAATCATGTACTATTCGATAAAAGATTCTCCAGTGATCAAGAAGCATCATGGAAGCATGTATCCGACAAGGCGCTCTCTCTATAGCTGGGTTTCTAGTCCTCCAGCGCATAATAGGCAACATTAGATAACTCTCTTCTTGTAATGTCTGGATATATAAGAAAGATAGTCAGATGACATGAAGAAATCATTAATGATAAGTAAAAGTCTTTCGCAACAGGCTTGAGCCGCAGCGCCTAATTCTTCTTCGCAAGCACTATCGCAAGTATGACCACAGCGATCACAAGGACAATCAATGCCGTTATCAGTCCCAGCACTAATGGCTGGCTTAAAGAGCTCTCTTTCTTAGAAGCAGGGATTATTGTTGTAGTCGGTGTTGTTGTTCCCAGATTCTCTTTCGGAATTGGCTGGTTTGTGTCCTGGCCGTCTCCCGCTGAGATGAAATCAGGATTAGGAGCGCCGCTTGGAAGCACTGGATCCTGGGTATAGTCTCCTTGCTGCGTTGCAGGGGGAGCTTCTATTCCGCATTCCTTGTCTATAGTGAGATTCAATTGCTGGTATTTGCTGTCAGTGGAGTATATCGCTGAGACTATGACAGGATATTTGCCTATGTTCGCAAGAGTGCTTATCGGGAATGAATAGCTCTTAGAGAAGCCGTTAGAGGCGTCATCGGCGTCATCGCTCATGGTTGTGCTTTCCTTGAAGTCTATGCCGAGATTCTTGTTCTTGATAGTCAGATTGACTGATTCCTTGTTCCTTCCGATATTCCTAAGTTCGACAGCTATCGCCGCGGTCCTTGGGCAGCCGGCAGTCGCGTTCGCGAGTTCAGCTTTCTGGATGATTATCTCATGGCTTCGCATCTTCACAGTGAATGTGCCTACAGTCTCTTCACGGGTTATTGTCTCGCTTGTGTCCGCAGTATCTGCTGTCGCTTTGATATAGATTGAATATTCATCATTAGTATTGACATCCCAAGGAATCTGGAATTCAAAGCTTGCTGTGTCGTCGTCTCCGGCGACAAGGTCATTGAAATCGAATTCAGGACTGACCGCATCATCATTATTGTCTCTTAATTTCTTTGTTCCTTTCTCGAACCACATCTCAGCGGTTATATCCTCAAGATCCGCGTCTCCTGTGTTCTTTATAGAGAAGTCTATCTTCAGGATCTCTCCTGGGGCGACAAGGTTGTCCTCTTCCTCAGAGCTTATCTCGACGTCTCTTATGCTGATGCTTCCTGCAGCGCTCGCGCTGGCGGCAGCGATGCCTGATATCAGAAGTAACGCGATTGAAATGATGATCATATTGATTTTATTTTTCATAAGGTTCATCCGGTCCATCCCAAGAGAGACAGTATCCCTGTCATTTATAAATTTTACGGTATTTTGCTATCTATCAATGGTGAATAGCCTTATGATCGGATGGATATGTGTTATTCTTAACAAGGCTTTGGCTGTCCTGAAAGAATCTTTAGGTGAAACTCCAGGATCACGATAACGCTGCCTGGTAGCTGAGCATCATCATTATCCTGTAGAAAGGGAATGATTTCAGCAGTTCCCATTCCTCTCTGGTTGAAGGAGAGATCTGCTCTGAGGACTTGCCGAACATGTTCGTGAAGGCGCTCGCTCTCGCTATCTCACTGACTTTCTCGTAATTGTTCTCTACACGCTCTTTCCTGCCCTCCTCAACATTCTTGCTGTCATTTTCTGACTCTTCGATGTAATGGTCGCGGTAGGCTTCTGTAATGACATTATTCCGCACATAATCCTTTGCTTGCTTCAGTGAAGGCGTTGCAAGCGTCTGAAGGGAATAATCTTCTCTGCCAGGAGC
>Ga0209542_10021711_pt1 | contig 10038 bp, 16 predicted proteins | sample RifCSPhighO2_01_FD_184028 | JGI IMG/M metagenome (GOLD analysis project Ga0209542, IMG submission 184028) | Soil microbial communities from Rifle, Colorado - Rifle CSP2_plank highO2_0.1 (SPAdes) (version 2) | ecosystem: Environmental > Terrestrial > Deep subsurface > Rock core/Sediment ...
TCGCTGTTGATTTGCCTCCTGCGGTTATTCCTAGAGCCATGATCTTCAGACATCATCACATAAAAAAACATTTCTCTTATATTGATTGTTTGGGCTATTGTTATGCCTTATCTACAAAGAGGTTATTTTTAACAGGAGATAGAGCTTTTCAAGGTTTGGAAAAGGTTGAAGTAGTGCGTTAGATTAGAAAAACTTTGTTGAGAGAAAAAGACGTGGAATGACTAATGTAGTTGTTTTGAAAGATTAATTTCTAAAAAATTTATTAAAAGTTAAAAATAGAGAGTTAGAAAAATATTGTAAGAATTTATCTATGTCTTTTAGGCTTGTATTTTTTTAGAAACTCTTTAACAATGGAGTCTAAATCTCCTTCTTTCTTCTTACCAGTAATTTTAAAAATAACAGATTGTGCTTCACCAAGTTCATATAAACTCACACTGCCATCTTTATCAAGGTCAAGTCTGTCAAAAAATTCAGGATATTTTTCTCTTTCAATTGCATACCTATTACCAGAAACATGATAAGTTATTCCAATATCATCTGATTTGCTTTCTTCCATTTCTTGTCTTGACATGCGACTAGTTTTCATTGATTCATTTCCATTAGCATCTCTTGCTCTTACAACAACCGGAGCATAACCTTTTGGAGTAGATTGAGAAAATTCTGAAGAAGGAAGTACTGCACTATAAGCTCTAGCTCTTTCTTCTTTGGTTTTTATAGGCTTATATTCCTCAGTATGAGTTTTTACAGGAGCAGAGATAACTACACTTGGTTTTCCGACAACATTACCAGTATCACTCCTAATAGTGTGAGCTTGATAAGTTCTTGTTTCTACAGTTTCAGAATTTGATGAAGAGTCTCTTTCCATAATTCTTTTAACAGGAGTTTCATAAGTTCTTGTTTCTACATTTCCAGATTCTTTAAATCGGTTATTCTTTCTAAGATTTTCAATCTCAGACTTTCTGTGTGCATTATTTCTTCCAGCAAGTTCTCTTCTAAGTTTTTCTAAGGCAGTCTCGGATTTCCCATAGGTTATCTCTTGCTCAACACGAATAGAATCTGATTTAGAACGATCTGAAATTCCACTAGGATTAGAAAATAAATATCCTATAACAGCAACAGCAGAACAAAGAACAAGTCCAGTAATAAACTCGGAAAAACTTCCGGTTCTCTCTTTTGAAGAACTGGAACTAGTTGTGTCATAAGAATAATCTCCATAACTATCAGGTACTTGATAATCTGATTTATCTTCAGCTTGCTTTTCTCTATTTGCTCTAGTTAAAGGATCAACATCATGTCCAAAGTTATCATCAATAGTTCTATATTTTCTGCCAAAATCCTCTACATCTCTAATACTTCCAGTTTCATCATATCTATTCTCACCTTCATTGATAACATCCCTTTCATTAGAATAGAAAGGAAAAATAGAATCATTTTCACGATGTCTTGTTTCACTAATAACATCTCCAGAGGGATTATAAGTTCTATCAACTTTCTCGGTAAAAAAAGCACCAGCAGATACATCTTCTTCATGTCTTGTTATCGCAACTTTATTTCCATCATTATCATAAGTTACATCAACTTCACGAGTAGAAACTCCAAGAAAGCCTACATCTTCTTGTTCTGTCCGAATCTCTCCAACTCTTTCTCCATTTTCATAAACAACCTGTATATCCCCACTTAGCCAACTAGATTCAGTTCTAATTTCTTTTGTCATAAGAATAATTATAAGAAAAATCGGTTTAAAAACCTTGTTCTATAAAAAAAGAAAAGGTTCATGGAAAACCAAAGGTTGTCCATCAACGAAGTGATTAAAACTCGCTAAACCCAGGATTTACCAATCTTTTTCTAACTTGAATATTATTTATATCATTCATCTGCCTGCTGCTCAGCTCAAAATCAAAAATCTCTTTGTTTTCTTTTATGTGTTTTTCTGAGCTCGCTTTTGGAATAGCAACAAGACCTTTTTGTATCAGCCAGCGAAGAGCAACTTGTCCTGGTTTCCTGTCAACTTCATTGCTTATTTTTATCAAAATAGGATCGTCAAATAGCTCCCCCCTTGCTAATGGAGAGTAAGCAGTCACAACAATGCCGTTTTCTTTGCAGGTTTTTAATAAATTTTCCTGGTTAAGGTAGGCATGATATTCAACTTGATTAACAGAAATTGGAATCTCGCTTTTTTCTTTAGCTTCTTTAACTCTTGCAGCATTGAAGTTGCTGATGCCTATAGATTTTACTTTGCCTTCTTGAACTAATTTTTTAAAAGCCCTGAAAGTCTCGGACAAATTTACATCTTTATTTGGCCAGTGAATAAGATACAAGTCTAAGTAATCCATATCCAGTTGCTCTAAAGTTTCCTGGCATTGTCTCAAAACATCTTCATATCTAAGGTTTTCAGTCCAGACTTTTGAAGTAACAAAAATATTTTCTCTTTTAATTTTTGCTTCCTTAATTCCTTTTCCAACTTCTTCCTGATTGTCATAAATCCATGCAGTGTCAATATGCCTATAACCGAGCTCAATTGCTTTCTTCACAGCTTCTCTGCATTTATCTCCTTTCAGCTGCCATGTTCCAAGTCCAAGAGCAGGCATTTCAAATCCGGATTTTAATTTTATTGATTGCATAATAAATAAAATAAAACAGAAAAATTTATATACTTGTGTTTATACATGTTTAAACATGAAAGAGCTAATAAGAACAACAAGGAAATGGGGGAATTCTGTTGGAATCTTATTAGGAAAGGAGTTCAAGCCAGATACAAAAGTAAGGGTTTTAATCAGCGAAGAAAAAAAAGTTACAAAGGCAGGTGAAGTTTTTGGTATATTAAAGATGAAAACCCCAACAGCTAAATTAATGAAAGAAATAGATAAAGAGTTATGGGAATAATGTATTTTTTTGACACATATGCGCTTTTTGAAGACATTTATGGAAATTCCAATTATGAAAAATATAAATCCTTTCCATTTAAAATATGCATATTAAATATTGCAGAGTTTTATGCCGGACTATTAAGAGACTTTGGAGAAAAAACCGCTGTTGAAATCTATAACAGGTTTAATTTTGATGTTCTAGAAATCACAGAAAAAATAGTCATAGAAGCAGTAAACTTTAGACACGAACATAAAAAACAAAAAATAAGTTTGCCAGATGCTGTCGGATATTTATTAGCAAAAAATTATGGACTAAAATTCCTCACTGGAGACAAAGAATTTGAAAAATTTGATAATGTTGAGTTTGTTAAATAAAAAATTATAATTTAAAAAAACTTAACAGCTTCTTTTGTTACAACTCTTAATCCCAAATTCACAAGTGCAAATAATAATATCTCAGTTTCAGGATCAATGCCAATGTCAACGCCAAAAATTCCGAGAACAACCGCAACTATAATATTTACCCAAAAAGTCTTTGATTTTAAAATTGATTTTACCATTATAAAACAAAAGTTATAATTATTTATAAATCATTCCATCTTCCAACACAATGTTTACCAGAACAAAATATCTATATTTATTTTTCTTCTTTGATTGTCATTTTTATATCCTCTATTTTCATATTGCGAGCTAATAGAATTCATAAAAAAGAAATAATTATTTTTTAGCTTTCAAATAATTTTTGTTAACCTGCTCCCAGTTTATTACATTAAAGAATGCCTCAGTGTATTCATTTCTTCTTGATTGGTATTTCAAATAATAAGCATGCTCCCATACATCAATTCCAAGTATAGGAATTTTGCCTTCAGATAAAGGAGAATCCTGATTTCCTGTTGACATGATTTCCAGTTTCTCCTTGCTTACAGTAAGCCAGGCCCATCCAGATCCAAATCTTCCTAAAGCAGCTTCTGTAAATTTCTTCTTGAATTCTTCATAGCTCCCAAATGTTTTTTCAATTGCTTTTGCTATATCACCAGAAAATTTCACATTCTTTTTCAGCATCGGCCACCAAATTGAATGGTTGCTATGCCCGCCACCGTGGTTTCTCACAGCAGTCCTGATCTCTTCAGGTACTGAGCTCAAAACTTTTAGCATCTCGCTAAGGTCTCTTTCCTGCAAGTGAGGATATTTCTCAAGAGCAGCATTTAGCTTGTCAACATAAGTCTTATGATGCTTTGCATGATGAATCTCCATTGTCTTTGCATCAAAAAAAGGCTCCAAGGCATCGTACTTATATCCTAATTTTGGTAATTCATGCGTCATTTTATTTCTCCTAATAATCTTGATATAAAGTAAATTCTTGTCCTGTTCTTTCTTCATAAATTTGAGCTAACCTTCCAGCTAAATCTCTATCTTCCAGATTACTAACTACTACGACCCGGTCTCCAAGACGAAGGTGACTTTGAAGATAAACTGCTACCTCCTTATCCATTATCCTAAATGCTAATGGCCTCATTAGGGTATTAATCCCTTGATCTTCTTTTAATCCCAACACTTCTCCTGTCAATGAAACTAAAACCTCATATTGTTCATTTCTTTTTCTATCTCTTTCTCTCTCCTCAGCACTTTTCTCAACAATTTTTACCATTTTCTTCCTCCTAAGCTTTTATTAAAACATCATTCCCTTGTATTTTAACTTCGTATGTTTCTAATTTAACATTTTCATTGAATGTGTTCTTTCCCGTTTTCAAGTCATAAGTCCAGGCATGCCAAGGGCAAGTGACTTTTCCATTTTCACAGCTTCCTTCTCCAAGAGGACCTCCCATATGCTTGCAAGTATTTTCAACAGCAAAGAACTTTCCATTGTCATTCATTACAGCAATTGATTTTCCATTAATGTCAATAACTTTTCCATACCCATTTCTTATCTCTTTCTTAAAAGCAACTTTAACAAATTCCATTTATAATACAACCTCAAACTAACTAATTTGGAATAATTTATAAGATTTTCTAAAATTTTCTTTTCTTTACAGGGCTGTTATTTAGAATATCTTTGGTTAAATCCTTAATCTCGTCGATGTTAACGCTGTCATGCAATGCCTTTGCTTTTGTAGGGTTTTTATCTTGAGACATTTTCAGCATAGTTGCAACAAATTCTTTATCTCTTCTAGAATCAGTTTTCTTCATAGCCATTAAAATAAGAAAATCATGAGCTTTTATATACTTTTCTTTTTTTAGATTACATAATGACAAAATATAAAAATAAATTAATTAATGAAACCTCTCCATATCTATTGCAGCATGCTCATAATCCGGTTAATTGGTATCCATGGAGCAAAGAAGCATTGGAGAAATCAAAGAAAGAAAACAAGCCGATATTTCTTTCAATCGGTTATTCTACTTGCCATTGGTGTCATGTAATGGAGAAAGAATCCTTTGAAGATGATGAAATAGCTTCTTTTTTAAATAAAAATTTTGTTTCAATAAAGGTCGATAGGGAAGAAAGGCCGGATATAGATGCGGCTTATATGCAATTCTCAGTTAGCACTACAGGTTCAGGAGGATGGTCTTTGAATGTTTTTTTAACACAGGATCAAAAGCCGTTTTTTTCAGGAACATATTTCCCCAAACAAGAAAAATATAATATCCCATCATTCTTAGACATATTAAAATGGATTAAAAAACAATTCGAAGAAAATAAAATCCCCTCAGAAACAGAAAAGGTGCGGCTAAATCATATTAAGAGGATAAATCCGCAGGAATTGGATGATGAACCAATAAGAAATTTCAATGAGGTGTTTGAGCAATATTACGACAATGATTACGGCGGATTAATGTCGACACCAAAATTCCCAATCACGCTTTCTTTATTATTTAACATAGAGCAGAAAAAACACCTTGATAAAGTTCAGCACACACTTAAAAAAATTGGCAACGGAGGAATTTATGATCACTTAGCAGGAGGCTTCTCAAGGTATTCAACAGACAGGCGATGGATAGCTCCGCATTTTGAAAAAACACTTTATGATAATGCTTTATTGTTGGAGGCATACTCAAAAACATACAGCTTAACAAAAAATATTTATTTCAAAGAAAAAGCAGATGGGGCTTATAATTATTTAAAAACAACTCTGCTCTCAAAAAATGGATTCTATTCGGGCCAAGATGCAGATTCAGAAGGAGAAGAAGGAAAGTTCTACACCTTTACATCAGATGAAATAAAACAAAATACAAAGTACTCAGATTTATTTATAAAATATTTTAATATAACAAAAGAAGGGAACTTTGAAGGAAAAAATATCTTGAATGTAGCAAATGAATCTCTTTCGCAAAAAGAAAAAGACAAGGTAGAGCAGGATAAAAAAATCCTGTTGGAATATAGAAATAAAAGAGTAGCTCCGGAAACAGATACAAAAATAATTACATCCTGGAATTCTTTAACCATCTCGGCATTTGTAGTCTATGGTGAAGAAACAGATAGCAAGGAAGCAGTAGACTTAGCAGAAGAAAAATTAAGTAAAATATTAAGGAATTGCAAAAAAGGAAACAAACTATTTAGAATTTATGGAAAAGAAAATTTAGCAGGATTTCTTGAGGATTACTCATTCACTTTAAATGCATTGATGGATTTATACAAAATTAAAAAGATAGATAAATATCTTGAGCAAGCAGAAGAATTAGCAGAAATTATTTTAGACATTTTCTACAAAGGCAAAGGAGAATTTTCTTTCACATCAAGCTTGAACGAGAGATTATATACTGAGATCCAGTCAACAGAGGATTCGGTAATTCCATCTGCAACCTCAATGGCATTGTTGGGGCTGTACAAATTAAATAAAATAATTGATAATAAAAAATATGAAAAAATTATTGAAGAAACATTAAAAGCTAATATGGAAAACATGAAAAATAATCCTTTAAATCATCAGGTTTTAATACAAGTTCTGTTTTACAAACTAAAAGCTTAAAAATGATTTCTTTCTCAAAATTCTATGCCAAATTATGTTTTAAAAGTTTCTGAATTAATCGAATTATCTCCAACAGCGAGAGCAATTAGAATTAATTTAGAGAACAAATCTTTCAGCTTTCAGCCAGGGCAGTTCATTATGATCGAATTAGACTTGGAAAAAACGGGAAAATTCAAAGTCAACGACGGAAAAAAGAGGATCCAGAAAAGGCCTTTCTCAATGTCGTCATCTCCGTTGGAAAAAAATTATCTGGAAGTCACTGTAAAGACAACAGAAAACGCTTTTGTTTCTGACTATTTTGTGAATTATATAACAGGAGGCGAGCTGGTTGCAGTAACAGGACCATTCGGAAAATTTTATCTCGATGAAAAAAATACAAAGCCCAATATAATCCTCGTTGGAGCTGGATCAGGAATATCTCCATTGATGTCAATTCTACGCCATATAAATCAGAAAAATCTCAATATCAAAACGCACATTATATATTCAAACAAAACTGAAAACGAGATTTTATGGAGGAAGGAAATAGAATCTTTCTGCAGGAATAAAAATTTTAGTCATGAATTTACATTAACGAGGAAAAATTGGAATGGAACAACAGGAAGAATAAACAAAGATATGATTGAGAAATCAAATTTGAATCTGAAAGAAACAGATTTTTATTTATGCGGTCCTCCAGACTTTGTAAAAGCAATAGAAAAAACATTATTGGAAGAATTAAATATTCCAAATGAAAGTATAAAGAAAGAAGTTTATAATTAATAGTGAAAAATAGATATGAAAAAAGAAGATCTTTATATGGATGATAGAGGATATCTAAGATTTAAAGATAGTAAAAAGACAATACATCGATGGATTGCATATAAATATATTTACAAACCAAATAAACAAAAGTATATTTTACCATTCAGAAAATATCAAATTCATCATAAGGATGGAAATAAGACAAATAATAATGTAGATAATCTAGAATTATACATTGATAAACAACATCAAGAAATTCATAAAGATTTGATAAAAGAACAATTTACTTTAAGAGTTCTTGCTTTTTGGGGAGTTATTGCTTTAGGAATAATTGGAAGTATTATCTTATTTTTGATTATTATCTTCTAATTCATCAATTTCTTTTAATGCATCATCTAAATTGTCATAATATTAATTGTCAGGATTTCAGAGTCTTGCTTTTCAAAACATTCGTTATCAAATTTAGCAATATTAAATTTTCTAATCTCCAATATGAATATATAGAAATCTTTCAGTAATATTCAAAATAAAACAAAATTTATAAATAAAAGTAAACAACAAGAAATTAATGATACCTTCGCACTATGTTGATTCCTGCATTCTTCTAGAAGTTTTTTCAAAAGAAAAAGGCAATAAATCAAATGAGTGCCAATCTTATCTATACAATGTTGGAAGATCATACGAGGGAATTGTATCTATACTTTCTCTTGGAGAAATTTCAAAATCGTTCCTGATGGAATTCAAGCCGACAAAGAATCTGGAATTATCTTTTGACAAATTAAAGGAAAACCTTTTAAAACCGTTCCAGTTAACTTCTTCTAACTTTGAGGATTATCAATTGTCTTTAGAATTAAAAAAAATAGATTATAAGCTAGAACCCGCAGATTCTCTGCACATTGCGATGGCTATTAATAACAAAGCAAAATTCTTCATTACTTTAGGAGAAAAAGATTTAATTAATAATAATAAACTTGTAAAATTTTGCAGAGAAAAAGGATTAAGATTTAAACCTTTATAAGCCAGTTATTGTTTTAGCTGCTCTCGCCCTTCTTTGTAGTTCTACGCCAGAGTAAGGAAGTTTGAGATGCTCTACCCACTTAAAATGTTCTTTAACTTTCTTCATATGCTCTGGGGAAGTATCTACTTTAAGTATCATTTCCTTTGGGATTTTCCCTCCATTGATAAGCTTGTATCCGTTGCTTTGTTTTCTTTTCATCTTTATAAAATTTAATAATTTATTTCTATTTAAACCTTTCTTTTCAATGCGCTGAAAGGAGGAGATAAAGAACTTAGAGAAAAAATTGAAGATATGAAAAGAAAACTTGATGAAGATATGAAGAAACAAAAAAGGCAAATAAAGGCTTAAGGATTTCTAAATTAGAAGCAAATTTAATCAGCTATTTTCCAGTTCATCCAGCTCTTTTAATGCATCATCTAAATTGTCATAATATTGATTGTCAGGATTTTCAGTGTTTTCTGCAGTTTCTTTTTTCATGGAATCCTCTTTATTCTCAGAAGTCTCGCATCCTGCTCCGATTACCAAGAACAATGCAAATATTATAAACAAGATTTTCCAGCTCATTTTATTTTTTTGACAAACTCCTTCCATATTTCCCTAACTTGCAAAACAATTTCTTTTTTCTGTGCAATTGTAGCAGCGTTATTGAATTCAACTTTCTTCTCTTCCAATTTTGAAACAAGGGAAACAACTTCGTCTTCAGAAACTTTTTCTTCTTCAAGTAATTTTTCTGCTCTCTCTTCAAGGTCGTAGAGTCTAAATTTTACAAGGCTGAACGTTTTTTCTCTCACATCGGAAATGCATTGAGATCTTTCAGTTCCTTTTCCATCGCATGTTTTTATTTCAGTTGATAAAACTCTTCCAAGATTCAAGTTTTTTCGAACGCATCCCAATCTTGTTTCTCCGACAGGAAACTGCCAGCATCTCTGAGTTTTCTTATACAAGTTGATGCAATTATTTTTCATCTCTCCAGCTAAGTCTCTGCACTCTTCAGGCAGGTACAACAGCTCATTTTCTCTTGCATAGTTTTCATCTTCTAAATTTAGCCTGCATCTGACCCTATCAGCCCTGGCAGCCATGTCTCCACATTTTAATCCAGTTGATAAATCGGCAGCTGGTTTCTGAGCTTGCTCAATTTTAGGAGTTTCAGCTTGATTTGTTTGAGCTTTTCTTATTATTCCCCCGCTCCCGGAGCCAGCAGCGAAAGCAGAACTAATTAATATTAATGCAATAAACAGAAAAATAAAAGATTTTTTCATAAATGTATAAATGTATTGATGTCTTAGATTATATAAATTTTTTTATAGTTAATATATTTTTTTGTTATTATGGGGATATTGGATATGCCTTGGTATGACCGCCCGGGGAATAGATTGATAAAAGAAGGAGCTGAAAAATTGTCAGATTCTGAGCTCCTTGAAATCCTGCTTGGAAAAACAAA